>JAEEGG010021944.1_pt1 | contig 12632 bp, 12 predicted proteins | sample 9134161 | NCBI WGS metagenome assembly JAEEGG01 (sample SAMN16246543, study PRJNA631951) | gut metagenome | biome: gut microbiome; feature: rumen; material: CR-attached | host: Bos | place: Iran: Karaj | collected 2018-10
CTCCACTCTTTCCCTGTTGTCTCTCCTGCATCTTCCAGATGAAAAGGATGATAGCACCTGCCAAGATGCCTCCAAGATGGGCAAAATGTGCCACACCATCAATGGATGTGATGCCCAGATACATTTCCACTACTGTATAAAATCCCACAAGATATTTCAACTTGATAGGGAATGGAATAGGAATGATGAACAACTTCGCATTGGGGAAAAAGAATGCCGCAGCAGCCATCACACCATAAATGGCACCTGAAGCACCCACCAACTGAGCGGGATTGATGATACCCACCCATGTCATGAATTGGTTCACCAAAGCCGCACCGATACCACACAACAGGTAATACCACACAAAACGATTCGTGCCCACCTGCTGCTCCACAGCATTGCCAAAAATCATCAGTGACCACATGTTGAAGAACAGATGCCACCAACCTCCATGCATGAACATGTAGGTTAAATATTGATAGATGGCGAAACCACTGCCGCCAATCGGATGCAAAGCATTAAAATTGAGAAACCAGTCCGTATGTCCGTCTAGTGGAACCATTGGAGTGAACCAATAAGCCAATACATACAAAACAATATTTATAATCAAAATTACCTTAACGGCGGGAGTCATTCTCATACGCTACACTCATTAAATCCTATAACTGTCTCACTTTGTGAATTTCGAGTGCAAAATTAGAGTTTTTCTTCCTATTAAAGGGCAAAAATCAAGAAAATACAATTTTTTTTTGCTTTTTTCAACATTTTTTTGCGAAAAATGTTTGTTCGAGAAAATTTATCTCATATATTTGCAACGCGGTTTCAGTTAGAAACGCTCTAATTGGGGCTGATAAACATGGATTTGACATAAGTTTTTTTTATTTACCCAATAAACAGTATTTTTTAAAACCTAAATTATTCACATTTATGAACAAGACAGAACTCGTAAGCTCGATCTCTTCAAAGTCAGGTCTGAGCAAGGCTGATTCAAAGAAGGCTCTCGACGCATGTGTTGAGGCAATCGTTGATGCTCTTAAGGGCGGCGACAAGGTTTCACTCGTTGGTTTCGGCACATTCTCTGTAGCTAAGCGTCCAGCTCGTCAGGGTATCAACCCACTTACCAAGAAGCCTCTCTCTATTCCAGCTAAGAAGGTAGCTAAGTTCAAGGCTGGCTCAGACCTCGATGGCGCTATCAACTAATCTATTCTAACCTAATAAAGGTAAAAGGGATGCGATTATGCATCCCTTTTTTTTGTGTTCCCACCCTTCCACTGAGAGAATGAAAGGATGATGACTGGAAGAATCATTGAGAGACGAGTGGGTAAAACAATGATATGCGACTGGAACAAACGAAACACTTTCAAAGTTTCAAAAATATTTTTACAAGTTTGAAAATATTTTTTGCAAGTTGCAAAATAATTTTTGAAACTTTGAAAATATTTTGAGTGTGGAAGTCATGACATAATGAATACGGCACTCATAAAGAAATGAATGCGCCATACATATAGCAGGGAAAACAGGAGACCTTACATGAAGGTTGTGAAACCAAGCTGGTTCTGAAGATGGCAAAGCTGAAACTGTTCCTTATGACTTGAATGCCACAATGGGAAGCATGAAAATGATGTAGCGGAGAAGTTTGCCGATAAAAGACCAAAGGGCAACACCCCACACGTTGGCACGGAGGATGCCAAGAGAGATGGAAATGGCAGTGCCAAAGATGGGGAGGAAAGAAAAGGCAGCTATCCAAGAGCCACGTTTCTCCACATAGTCGCGGGTTTTGCGCAGCCTGCGCTCCTTGATACGCATCCATTTGGAAATCTGCTCGATACTGCCAAAACGCCCAAGAAAGTAGTTGAACATGGAACCCAACACATTGCCTATAGTGCCCGCAAGGATAGTGAGCACGGGATCCATACCTGTAGTGGCAAGCAGAGTACCCATCACCACTTCAGAACTAAAGGGGACAAAAGTGCCGGCAAGGAATGATGCCATTGCCATGCCCAAATAGCCGTATTCGATGAAAAACTGATTGAGAGAGTCCAAGGATGATAAAGAATTTAGAAATAAGATGAGATAGATAAAGGAAGAAATTGGGAGGGGAGATATTGGGCAATGAAGTCCATGAGAACCAGAAGCATCACCACAATGCAACAGATGTGGGAGAAGCGGGTATGGGTGAGGGCAAAGAAATGACCAAAGAGAATGGCTGTGGAAAGCAGGAAGAGAGGGAGCAAAGTGATGAAATACTGAGGTTGGGCAACCATTCCCATAAGCAAGACAACGCCATAGATAATCAACGCACGGTAGATAGTGCGTGTGCGTGTGCGGTCTCTATACTGCTGCAGATAGAAATCAATGCTTCCTATCGCAAAAAGCAGGAAAACCAAGCCAAAGGTGAAAAGATGGCGCAGAGGTATTTGGGTGTAGTCGTACATTTGGAAAGAAATCATCTCTTGAAAATGAAGCAAGAAGTCCTCCCAATGAAGCATCAGCGCTGCGATGGCTGCATAAACCCAGTATGGCAGTATCGTCGCCAAGATGGATGCGACAAGACAGCGAAGTGTCAAGGCACGGAAATAGCTCTGGATGAGCCAATAGAACGGTACAATCCACAACAATTTTGGGAAGAAAAGCGATGCCACAGACAATGCAAGATAAGTGAGAAAGGCAAGGAATGGGGAGGGTGTCTGATACATCGCGAACAAAGGGAAAAAAGAAAGCAGCGAAAGGAGCATCAGCACCATGCCGGGCTGAAATGGATGGCACATAACTGCCATTCCGAGCAAGATGGCGAGCACAGAGCTTAACATGCGGGAACTCACTCGAAGCAGCACATTGGCATTGTTCAGCTCTGCCATTCCATACACAGCAAGGGCTGCACAAAGCGCACCGATGCCCAATGTCACATACCCACGCTGAAGGAATATGGGCACAAACTTCCAAATTCCATAATCAGGTGTGGTGAAGTCCACGGGCTGCCCAACAGGGGGGAGCAGGAGCCAAAACAGCAGCATCAATGCAGAAACGACAGGCAATGTAGCTTGGCTGTTTGTGATGCTTTTCTGGAAGTTCAGTCGCACGTCTTTTTTATTAAAAAGTTGTAATTCGAGTGCAAAGATAGGCGAAATAATTGACTTTGCCAATTAAATGTTGTATCTTTGCAGCGATTTTTGCAAATATCATTAATGAAGAATCTTTTCATTGAGACTTATGGCTGCCAAATGAACGTGGCGGACAGTGAAGTTATTGCCTCTGTGATGAAAATGGCTGGGTATGAAACTTGCCATTCCATTGATGAGGCAGATGCTGTGTTGCTGAACACCTGTTCGGTGCGTGAAAATGCAGAGAATAAGATTTACAACCGACTTGAGACGCTCCATGCCCTGAAAAGGAAACGTGCGCTGATTGTGGGTGTGGTGGGGTGCATGGCTGAACGCGTGAAGGAAGACCTCATTGCACATCACCATGTGGACATTGTGGCTGGTCCCGATGCCTACCTCTCTCTGCCTGAGTTGTTTGCTGCAGCCGAAGTGGGTGAAAAGGCTATCAATGTGGAACTAAGCACCACAGAGACCTACCGCGATGTCATCCCTGAGCGTGTGTGTGGCGGACATGTGAGCGGTTTTGTCAGCATCATGCGCGGTTGCAACAACTTTTGCCATTATTGCATTGTTCCTTACACTCGTGGAAGGGAGAGAAGCCGTGAGGTGGGCAGCATCCTGAACGAGGTGAAAGACCTGCAAGAGAAGGGTTTCAAGGAGGTGACCTTGCTGGGACAAAACGTGAACAGTTATTTGACGGATGGTGTCACTTTCCCTCAACTGCTTGCCAAAGTGGCTGAGGCATTTCCTCAAATGCGCATCCGTTTCACCACTTCCCATCCCAAGGATATGAGTGACGAGACGCTGGAGGTGATTGCTTCTCACAAGAACCTCTGCAGCCACATCCATCTGCCTGTGCAGAGCGGAAGCAACCGCATCTTGAAACTGATGAACAGGAAATACACCCGCGAATGGTATCTTGACCGTGTGGCAGCCATCCGTCGCATCCTTCCCGATTGTGGACTGACCACTGACATTTTCGTGGGGTATCATTCAGAAACAGAAAAAGACCACCAGCTGTCTCTCTCACTGATGAGGGAGGTGGGGTATGACTCGGCATTCATGTTCAAGTATTCAGAGCGCCCAGGCACTTATGCCTCCAAGCACTTGCCTGATGATGTGCCTGAAGAGACCAAGATTCGCCGTCTGAACGAGATGATTGCCTTGCAGAACGAACTTTCTGCAGAGAGCTACAGGAAAGATGTGGGCAAGGTTTTCGAGGTGCTGGTGGAAGGAGTGTCAAAACGCAGCAAAGAACAGCTTTTCGGTCGCACACCACAGAATAAGGTGGTGGTGTTTGACCGTGGCAGTCATCACATAGGCGATTTTGTGAAGGTGAAAGTGGTGGATTCGAGTTCTGCCACACTGAAAGGAATAGAGCAAGCAGAAGAGCCGAGCGATGGCCAGAAACAATGAGATAGACATGGGTAAGAACAGAAAATCATTCCTCAGCACGCAGTTCATCACGGCTGCCATCAGCACCACATTGGTGTTGGTGTTGCTGGGCACCATCGTGCTGTTCGTCATCACAGCGCAAAACCTCTCCACATACGTAAGGGAGAACATCAACATCAGTGTGCTCATCAGCGACGAAATGGACAGTGTGCAAGTCAAGAGCATGGAGAACTCGCTCAAACAGGCACGCTATGCCAAGAGCGTGGAGTTCATCTCCAAAGAGCAGGCATTGGTGGAGGAGATTCAGGCACAGGGCATTGACCCCACTGAGTTCATCGGGATGAACCCCTACACTGCATCGTTCGAAATCAAAATCAATGCTGAGCATGCCAACCCCGACAGCATCAACGCGGCAGTGAAGAAGCTGAAAGGGAACCCTGACGTGGTGGATGTCATCTACTCAAAAGACCTCATCAAGTCGGTGAATGACAACATCCGCAAGGTGAGCATCATCCTGCTCATCATCGCGGCTTTGTTCACCTACATTTCCTTTGCACTTATCAACAACACGGTGCGGCTCACCATCTTCTCCAAGCGATTCATCATCAACACGATGAAATTGGTGGGAGCAAGCTGGAACTTCATCCGTCGTCCATTCCTCGCACAAAGCTTCACCTTGGGCATCGTGTCTGCCATCCTGGCTGATGGCTTGCTCATCGGAGGACTCTACTGGCTGTACAACTTTGAACCGCAAATCAGTTCGGTCATTGACCTGAAAGCGATAATCATCGTATCAGCAGCTGTGTTCCTGTTCGGCATCATCATCACCTATCTCTGCACATTGTTCTCGTTGAACAAATATTTGAAAATGAGTAGCAACGAATTATACTATATATGAAAAATCTTGCATTCACAAAAATCAACTACATCCTGCTTCTGGTGGGATTCGCCATCATTGTCATTGGCTTCATCCTGATGTCGGGCGATGCCACAACAGAAGAGGCTTTCAACCCTGACATCTTCAGCGACATGCGCACAAAGGTGGCACCGATGGTCTGCCTCTTTGGCTTCATCTTTGAGATTGTTGCCATCCTGTGGCCTGCAAAAACCGACTCACCCTCTAAACAAAACGCCTAACAGACTATGGATTGGATTCAAACCATCATCATTGCCGTTGTAGAAGGTCTCACAGAGTTCTTGCCAGTGTCCTCGACCGGTCACATGATTATCGCCCAGAACATGTTGGGTGTGGAAAGCACGGAGTATGTGAAGGCATTCACCTTCATCATCCAGTTTGGTGCCATCCTCTCGGTGGTATGCCTCTACTGGCGTCGCTTCTTCCAGCTCAACAAGACACCGCTGCCCGAAGGCACACCTGCTTTCAAGCAACTCATCCATAAGTTTGACTTCTACTGGAAGCTGCTCATCGCCTTCATTCCTGCCGTTGTACTGGGTTTGCTTTGCAACGACTTCATCGATGCCATGCTGGAGCGCGTGGAAGTGGTGGCCATCATGCTCGTTGTGGGTGGTGTGTTCATGTTGTTCTGCGACAAGATTTTCAACAAAGGCAGTGAAGACACCGTACTGACAGAGAAGCGAGCCCTGATGATTGGTCTCTTCCAGTGCATCTCCATGATACCGGGTGTTTCCCGTTCGATGGCAACCATCGTGGGTGGTATGGCACAGAAGATGACACGCAAGAATGCCGCTGAGTTCTCCTTCTTTTTGGCAGTGCCCACCATGTTTGGTGCCACAGTATATAAGATGTACAAGTTGTTCAAGGATGGAGGTTCCGAACTGATTATGAACAATCTCGACACCCTCATCATTGGCAACGTGGTGGCATTCATCGTAGCCCTGCTCGCCATCAAGTTCTTCATCCGCTTCGTGCAGAAGTATGGCTTCCAAGCCTTTGGATGGTACAGAATCGTGGTGGGCGGCATCATTCTGGTCTTGCTCCTCATGGGGCACGAACTCACCATCCTGTAATTCGCATCACAGCACATGAATCCACAGGCTGGTGAAATCCTCATCTTCAACAAGCCCTACCGTTGGACATCCTTCAATGTGGTGGCAAAGGTGCGGGGCGAACTCTCCCATCGGTTGGGAGTGAAGAAGTTGAAAGTGGGACATGCAGGCACCCTCGACCCCTTGGCCACAGGAGTGCTCATCATCTGCACAGGCAAAAGCACCAAACTCATCGACGAGTTGCAGGCTCACACAAAGGAATATGTTGCCACCATCAAGTTGGGCGCCACAACACCATCCTTTGACATGGAAACACCCGAAGATGCCACCTACCCCACCGCACACATCACCCAGGCACTGGTGGAAGAGAAACTGAAGGCATTCCGTGGACGCATAGAGCAGACACCCCCCACATTCTCGGCAGTGAAAGTAGATGGCAAACGAGCCTTCAAATATGCCAGAAAGGGAGAGGAAGTGGAGTTGAAACCGAAGATTCTGGTCATTGACGAACTGGAAATCCTTCACTTTGGCGAAGTGGAAGAAGAAGGAGAGGAACTGCCCACTGATGAGAAAGAGCGCATCAAATACCAGAGCGGCAACCTTACAGGCAAGCACCTCTCGCTCACCATCCGCGTTGTGTGCAGCAAAGGCACCTACATCCGAGCACTTGCTCGTGACATCGGGCTGGCACTTGGCTCGGGAGGCTACCTCACAGGCTTGGTGCGTACAAGAATTGGCAAATACACCCTGCAAGACTGCATGGACATCAACGAGTTCCCCCAATGGCTCGAACAGCAGACATTGGAAAGGGAAGAAAACAATTAGGTAAAGAAAATTATTAGTTAATCAGAGATAATAGATGAAACTTTCACAATTCAAGTTCAGACTTCCCGACGAGAAGATAGCACTCTATCCTCGCACTTACAATCCCGAAACAAAGTACTACAACCGTGATGAAGCAAAACTGATGGTTGTACACAAGAAGACTGGTGAGATAGAGCACCGTCTTTTCAAGGAAATCACCGACTATTTTGAGGAGGGCGATGCCTTTGTGTTCAACGACACAAGGGTGTTCCCTGCACGTCTCTATGGCAACAAGGAGAAGACTGGTGCACGCATTGAGGTGTTCCTGCTTCGCGAACTCAATGAAGACCTCCGTCTTTGGGATGTACTGGTTGACCCAGCCCGTAAGATTCGCATTGGCAACAAGCTCTACTTCGGAGCTGACGAGTCACTGGTGGCAGAGGTGATAGACAACACCACCTCCCGTGGAAGAACCCTCCGTTTCCTCTACGATGGTCCTCATGATGTGTTCAAGGAGACACTCTACAATCTGGGTGAAGCCCCCATCCCTGATGACGTCCGCATGCACCGTCCTGCAGAAGAGGAAGACCATGAGCGTTTTCAGACCATCTATGCACGCCATGAAGGAGCAGTCACAGTGCCCGTGTCAGGTCTTCACTTCTCTCGTGAACTGATGAAGCGCATGGAAATCATGGGCATCGAACAGGCATTCATCACCCTTCATGTAGGATTGGGCAACTTCCGCAACATTGATGTGGAAGACCTCACCAAGCACAAGACAGACTCTGAACAGATGTTTGTCAACAAGGAAGCCTGCGACATTGTGAATAAGGCAAAGGAGAATGGACATAAAGTGTGTGCAGTGGGCACCACTACCCTCCGAGCCCTCGAGACAGCAGTGGGACCTGGTGGTTTCATCAAGGAGTTTGAGGGATGGACCAACAAGTTCATCTTCCCTCCTTATGAATTCTCTGTTGCTGATGCCTTTGTGGTGAACTTCCAGCAGCCACTCACCACCATGCTCATGCTCGTCACAGCCTTTGGAGGCTACGATGTGGTGATGGATGCCTACAAGGAAGCCCTCAAGGGTGACTACATGTTTGGCACCTATGGCGATGCCATGCTCATCATCGACTAACCAGCCAATTGTGCATGGTTAATTGTACATGGTACATACAGCATATCTTTCACTCGGCACAAATCTTGGCGACAAAGAACACAACCTTGTGTCCGCCATCACAGAAATAGGAAGGCGGATTGGTCCAGTCAGGGCACAATCCGCTTTTCTTGCCACTGAGCCATGGGGGTTTGAGAGTGAGAACACTTTCCTCAATGCTGCCATCAGGGTTGAGACAGAACTCTCTCCCCATGCCCTGCTGAAAGTCACCCAACAGATTGAGCGTGACATGGGGCGCACCCAAAAGTCAACTGTCAACTGTCAATTGTCAACTGTCAACTGTCAACTGTCAACTGTCACCTACCACGACCGCATCATCGACATTGACATCCTTCTCTATGACGACCTCCACATCAACACTCCCAAACTGACCATACCTCATCCTCTTATGTATGAGCGCGATTTTGTGCTCATCCCCCTCAAAGAGATACTTCTCACCAACGATACTGACCAATGAAAAAAGCAGCACTTGGGGTGCTTGTCACCCTTCTCACTCTTCCACTTATGGCACAGAAAAGACTCTTCACAATCAATGACCTCATTCCTGGCGGTTCCACCTACTACCAGGCATCCATGCCGGAAACCGAATACCTTACATGGTGGGGTGATGCATGCATCAAGCTGGACATGAGCCAATGTCAGCAGGTGGGAACAGAAAATGCCCGTCCGGAAGTCAGTTCTCTGACATTGGAGAACATCAACTCCGTGTTGGCTGACAACGGCAGGAAGACCATTGACCATCTCTATAATGCCACTTTTCCTGATGCTGAGAAACCTTACATCCTCATTGACAGGGGAAGGGAACGCACACTCATCGACTGGGTGAACCATCAGGTCATTTGGAAAGTGAACCTCACCCCACAGGCATCTAACATGGATTGGAACAAACAATCCAAGGCGATGGCTTACACCGTTGACCATAACCTCTTTGTCATCACAGAAGATGGCAAGACACATCAAGTCTCTTCTGATGGCAGCATTGACCTCGTCTATGGTGAGAGTGTCCATCGTGAAGAATTTGGCATCAGCAAGGGAACATTCTGGAATCCTGACGGCACCCTCTTGGCTTTCTATAAGATGGATCAGAGCATGGTGTCCAAGTTTCCACAAGAGCCCCCCTTCTTTTCCCCCCAAGGGGGGACAGCCCATTCGGACAGCAGCACCTCCCCCAAGGGGGGGGATGGGAGGGGGCTTCCCTATCCCATGGCAGGAGAGACCTCCCACAAGGTGTATGTGGGCATTTTCAATCCACAGACAGACAAGACCATCTACTTGAACACAGGTGACCCCACTGACCGCTACTTCACCAACATCGCATGGGCTCCTGATGGCAAGAAACTCTACCTCATCGAACTGAACCGTGACCAAAATCATGGTTCCCTTGATGAATATGATGCCCTGACAGGTGAGAAACTGCGCACCCTCTTCACCGAAGACAATGACAAATACTTCGAACCCCTGCAACCCATCCAGTTCCTGCCTTGGGATGACACGAAATTTGTCTATCAGACACGCAGGGATGGTTACAACCACTTATACATATATAATATAAAGGGGCAACTCGTCAAGCAACTCACGCAGGGTTCCTTTGAGGTCATGGAAATGCTGGGCTTCAACAAGGAGCAGAAGACCATCCTCTACACCTCCAATGAGCAGCATCCCCTGCAGCAGAATGTGTATAAGGTGGACATGAAAGGCAAGCGCACCCTTCTCAGCAATGCCACTGGTTGGCATGATGCCACCCTCTCTGAGTCGGGCAATTTCTTCTTCGACAACTATTCCTCACCCGACATTGCCCGCAAGATTGACATTGTCTCCACTGTCAACCCCAAACTCTCCACCCTCGACTTTTTCACAGCTGATGACCCTTGGGAGAATTTCCAAGTGCCTGAATTCAAGACGGGCACCATCAAGGCAGCCGATGGGGTGACAGACCTCTACTATCGTCTCATCCTTCCCACCGACTTTGCCCCCAACAAGAAATATCCTGCAGTGGTGTATGTCTATGGCGGTCCTCATGCCCACAACATCGATGCCTCCCGCAATTGGGGAGCAAGGGGTTGGGACATCTGGATGGCACAGCAAGGTTATGTGATGTTCTGTCTTGACAATCGAGGCAGTGAGCATCGCGGACTTGCTTTTGAGCAAGCCACTTTCCGTCATTTGGGTGTGGAAGAGATGAAAGACCAGCTTTGTGGTGTCGATTATCTCAAGAGCCTTCCCTATGTCGATGCCAACCGTTTGGGAGTGCATGGTTGGAGCTTTGGAGGTTTCATGACCACCAGCCTCATGACCACCTATCCCGATGTCTTCAAGGTAGGAGTGGCAGGAGGTCCTGTCATTGACTGGCGCTTTTATGAAGTCATGTATGGTGAACGCTACATGGACACCCCACAGACCAACCCCGAAGGCTATGAGAGCACCTCCCTGCTCAACAAAGCCCAGAACTTGAAAGGGCGTCTCCTCGTCATCTATGGAGGTAACGACCCTATCTGTGTGCCCCAACACACCCTGTCATTCATGCGTGCCTGCATAGATGCCGACACCTATCCCGACCTCTTCACCTACCCTGGTGATGGTCACAACATGACGGGTACTGACCGTGTGCATCTGCACAATGTCATCACACGGTACTTTGAGAATCATTTGAAAAAATGAAAGAATAAAAAAATGAGAGAATGAAATTTTTTCCAACACCCCGTTTGGTCTTTTTCATTCTCTCATTTTTTCATTCTTTCATTTTCTCTCAATCGTCCTGCAAGTGCAAAATAAACCTCACGCCCTTCACAAAGGCTGGGTCAATGTCGAGGTCACCATTCATGTTCATGGCCATGCGCTTGCAGATAGGCAAGCCAAGACCATCGCCAAGGGTGAGGTCACGCACCTCACGGAAAGGCTTGAACACCTCCTCATGCTGTTCCTCAGGGATGGTCTCTCCCGTGTTCAGCACGATGAACTGATGCTTGTGCGCACCTCTCTTCTTATATTCCAAGGTGATATGCCCACCCTCTGGTGTGTACAGTGCGGCATTCCTCAGCAGGTGCGACAGGATGTGTGACACATACTCCTTGTTGATTTTAGCCGTCATCTTTGGTGCATCCACATTCAGATTGACACCACTCCTCACCTTGCCACGAATCTGCTCTATCAGTTCCTCACACAGCGCACCCACCTGCACATCCTCCTTCTCCACAGCTTCTGTGCTCGTTTCCAGTTTAGACAATGTCTGGATATGGTCAGAGAAGTCCAGCAATGCCTGCACCTCAGGAACATCCTTGTCCAGTTTCTGCAAGGTGGGTTCCAATTGCGAAGACATGTTGCTGATGAACTTTGCCTGCTGGGCATTGTTCTCGCTTAGGCTTCGGATGGTCTTCTTCTGTTTGCGAGTCAGATAGATGGAACGCATCAATGCAAGAGCGCCCAGCACCAGTGCAACAGCCAGTATCGCTGCCAGAATAGCCAAACCCACAATGGTGATTTGGCGGGCAGTCAGCGAACTGTCCTTCTCCTCAATCTCAGCCTCATTGTCAGCGATTTGCTTCTTCAGTCCCTCTATCTCCTTCGCCACCTTCTGCTCACTCGCCTCATTCATCTTCGCCACCATCTCCTTCAACATGGCATTTGCCTTGTCGTTCTGTCCAGTGGAATAAAAATACACGGATTTATTATAGAGATGGTCATTTCTCAATTCAGCATCATTCGCCTCATTGGCATATTTCTCCATCTTGTTCAGCTGTTCCAGCGCACTCTCCCCCTTCTTCTGCTTCGTATAAATCTGGAAGCGTTCCTTTGCAGTCAGGTAGTGCAGGGCAGCCTTTTTCTCCTGCCCAGCCTTCGAGTCAATGCTCTTGTCAATACGGTTCAGCAAGTCCAATCCCTCCTTGTAGAGATTGTCCCCCAAATAATACAGGTCAGTAGCCTTCAAGCCACAATCCACACCTTTCTCCACCTCTCCCTTCTTCACATAGTCCTCATAAGCACGCAAATAAAATGCACGGGCATTCACCTTGTTGCCCTTCCCATTTTCCCTGTCAGCCTGCATTTCCAGGTTGCTCATCTTTGTTTCCTGTGCACTGACGCACACACAACCCACCAGCAGACTCAAACAAATAATAACTAACTTCTTTCTCATATTCTTATCAATTAAAAGGATTTACGGCGACAAAATTAGGTATTTCTTTGATTCCCTCCAAATTTTTTACCAC
>JAEEGG010021945.1_pt1 | contig 12631 bp, 7 predicted proteins | sample 9134161 | NCBI WGS metagenome assembly JAEEGG01 (sample SAMN16246543, study PRJNA631951) | gut metagenome | biome: gut microbiome; feature: rumen; material: CR-attached | host: Bos | place: Iran: Karaj | collected 2018-10
AAACAGGATTCATCCCCAGTACAGCAGTTATTACATGAATGATAGTATGGAAATATCCTTCATCCAATTTCTCCTTGTGTATATTGTATGGGACGTTCTTTATCAAACTTCCCATAAGTTCCACAAATAATTTGACATTGTTATTACTTAAAGCACTCTTCGCTCGCTGGTAAGGTATGGGGATGTTATCATCTGACATGTATATACCCAGACAACGTGTAACCATCTGGTCAATATCTTGGCAGATTTTGTACATATCCACTACTATCATATCCGTTTCCTCTCCATTAAAGTTCTCCTTAATCAAGAAATGACGGTCATTGATATGACGTTTAAAATTCTCAAGAAATTGGAGCAACTGTGGTATTGACGAAAACTTGGATGGTATGATATGGCAATTAGCATCCACCAATAAATGATCCTCAATATTCCCTATTATATCATAAAATAACTGCAAAAGAGAATCACCTGATTTTAGGCGATATATACCTGTTAGCTTATCTCGATTCACTGCTTGATAGATGAAATGCCACTCAGAGTATCTTGCAGATATCCACTCTTCGAGATATTCTGATAATTCTCTTTCTTTTTCTACTATTGGATCCATCTCACTATCTTTGAACAGAATTTCTTCTTTTAAATCATATTATCTTCAAGATTCTGTCATCCCTATTATAGTATACATGCCATCTGCGTACCCTAAAAGTCAACGTCAAGGTTATCGTCAAGGTTGAAAGACATAGTCTTTCTCCAACTCCCTCACCACCTTATAAAATTCCTCCGGACTATACACATCCGTTTCGTAGAGGAAATTATCCATATCATTCACTGCCCAGTGCAGTTCTACAAAATGCTCCTCCAAGTTCTCCGCATCTATCATGGCAAACGCCTCCTCTTACTTCTTACTTCTTACATCTTACATCTTCCACCAACGTTCTTCTTGGGTCATAGCCTTCACTTCTTCCTTCTTCCTTCTTCCTTCTTCCTTCTTCCTTCTTCCTTCTTCCTTCTTCCTTCTTCCTTCTTCCTTCTTACTTCTTACTTCTTACTTCTTACTTTCAAACCGCTTTCCCCAATAATTCACCATTCGTTCATACAATTTCTCTTCTGCCGGCGAATGCTGGGCGTGCCACAGACGCTCTTCTTGCAGCGCATCAGGCATATATTGCTGGGGCGTAAAATGGCCGGTGAAATCGTGTGGATATTTATATCCGTCGCTATATCCCAGGTCTTTCATCAACGATGTTGGCGCATTGCGCAGGTGCAACGGCACAGGCTGGTTGCCCGTCTTTTGCACCAATTCCAACGCGGCTCCTATGCCCAGATATGCTGAATTGCTCTTGGGCGATGTGGCCAGATAGACGGCACATTCTGCCAACGGTATGCGACCTTCTGGCCATCCTATCTTCATCACAGCATCGAAAGCGGCATTCGCCAGCAACAATGCATTGGGATTTGCCAATCCAATATCCTCTGCAGCCGATATAACCAGTCTGCGCGCTATGAACTGTGGGTCTTCCCCACCCTCAATCATACGGGCCATCCAGTAGAGTGCAGCATCAGGGTCTGAACCACGAATCGACTTGATGAATGCCGATATGATGTCGTAGTGCATCTCGCCGTCTTTGTCGTATGCCAGTGGGTTCTGCTGCAAGCATTCTTCCACGATGGAATCAGTAATTATAATCTCATCGTTGCTAGAACTTTCAACTACTAATTCCAAGATATTTAATAACTTACGAGCGTCACCTCCGCTATATCGCATCATGGCCGACGTTTCTTTCAGCTCTATCTTGCGCTCCTTCAGTATGATGTCTTTCGTAATGGCGCGCTGAAGCAGTTCCTGCAAATCTTCCTTTTCCAGCGATTTCAGCACATACAATTGACAGCGCGACAACAACGGACGAATCACCTCAAACGATGGATTCTCCGTCGTAGCACCTATCAGCGTCACGATACCTTTTTCTACAGCCCCCAACAGCGAATCCTGTTGCGATTTGGAAAAACGGTGGATTTCATCGATAAACAGTATGGGCGAAGCCTCGTTGAAGAATCTACCCTTCTGCGCCCTTTCTATCACCTCGCGCACATCCTTTACCCCGCTCGTCACGGCCGATAGCGTATAGAACTGCGTCTGCAATTTATTGGCAATAATCTGCGCCAGCGTAGTCTTGCCCACCCCTGGAGGTCCCCATAATATAAAAGAGGAGATGCGCCCTGCGTCTATCATCTTACGCAGCACGGCACCCTCGCCTACCAAATGCTTCTGCCCAATGTAATCGTCGAGCGAGCGCGGACGTAATCTTTCTGCTAACGGTTCTGCCATAATTCAGATGCAAAGGTACGAAATAATTAAGAATTGCTCATCTGGAATGCATATTTTTTTAGTTCTACAGCAAATTTTTCTCTTTTTCTCTATACACTTTACACTTTTTTTCGTACATTTGCAAGCAAATAAACAAGAAATATACAATTACACTATGGCAAAAGAAACAACAAGCAACAAAGCACTTAGTCTGAAGTCGCTGACAAAGAGCAGCGTATGGGACATTCAGGAAAACGACATTTTCCGCATGCTCGATGCAGCAGAGAAGGATGTAGAATTGAAAGACAATCTGCGCCACTATGCCGACATCATCAGGAGCGCTTTTATGATAGAAGATGTTAAAGACGACAGCAAGCCCGTTCTCGAGAAATATGCCAAGCAGGGCTATAAAGTAGGCAGTATTAAGTTTAGCGAAGACCAGAAGATTACGTGGGCCATCAAGAAGCGCCCCATCGTTCGCGTTACCGACCTTACTTACGAGAACATTCGCCACATCACGGCTGCCAAGCTCATCGAGGTACTAGACCGCAATTTCGGCGGCGGATGGGACTCTCTGTCACAATCCATCCAGGACATCATCGAGAGTGGTTTCGACATTTCCACCACTACCCTTCCCAAAGAGCGTCTGCACAAGAAGGGCGGCATGTACGAGAAGAAGGTTGCCGACGGCTACGAGGTGCTCGAGGTGGCAAAAGGCACATGGGTAGAGGCCATCTTTGCCAAGTTGAAACCTGAAACCATCAAGCCACGCATGCGCTTCGACGAACCTAAGGGCTTTGGCGACGAGGACGACGAGGATGCAGACGTTGAAATCATTGACGATTACAACAGCCCCGATGAGGACGACGTTGAAATCGACGATCCCAACGACGACGAAATCAACGAGAACAACTATCGTACCACGTTCGATATCGCTGCCGATCCTGACGAGGACGCTGAATCGCTCTCCGATTTCATCGCTGACGAGTAAGATTCTTGAATCCTGAAACTTGAATCCTGAAACTATATTTTATTTCTAATCTATAAACTATGAACATTCCATGTGTATTCTGGCTCGTGCCCATTGCATCTATCGTTGCTCTGGGCATGGCCTTTTTCTTCTTCCGTCAGATGATGGGCGAAGACGAGGGTACTCCACGTATGCGCGAGATTGCCCTCTACGTGCGTAAAGGTGCTATGGCCTATCTGTGGCAACAGTACAAGGTTGTAGGCATCGTGTTTGTGGTGCTCTGCGCCCTGTTTGCCTTCATGGCCTACGGTCTGAATGTGCAGAACCCCTGGGTTCCGTTTGCTTTCCTGACGGGTGGTTTCTTCTCGGGCTTGGCTGGTTTCTTCGGCATGAAGACCGCTACTTATGCCTCGGCACGTACTGCCAATGCGGCTCGTCAGACGTTGAACAGCGGTTTGCAAGTAGCATTCCGTTCTGGTGCGGTGATGGGTTTGACGGTTGTAGGTCTTGCGTTGCTCGACGTTTCGGTGTGGTTCCTTATTCTTGACCACTTCATTCCAGCCGACAATCATTTGATTATTATTACGACGACAATGTTGACATTCGGTATGGGTGCGTCAACGCAGGCATTGTTCGCCCGTGTTGGTGGCGGTATCTACACCAAGGCAGCCGATGTCGGTGCCGACTTGGTTGGTAAGACTGAATACAACATTCCTGAAGATGACCCTCGTAACCCTGCAACTATCGCCGATAACGTAGGTGATAATGTGGGTGACGTTGCCGGTATGGGTGCCGATTTGTATGAATCATACGCTGGCTCTATTTTGGCAACTATGGCTTTGGGTGCTTCCGCATTCGCTACTTCGGCAGTAGAAGGAATGCAGTTGCGTGCCGTACTTGCTCCTTCGTTGATTGCCGCTGTGGGTGTGGCATTGTCAATCTTGGGTATATTCTTGGTAAAGACTAAGGAAGACGCTGGAATGAAACAATTGTTGGCTGCATTGAGCCGAGGAACGAACACTGCCGCTGTGTTGATTGCAGTTGCCTCATTTGCGATTTTCGCGTGGTTGTTTGGTACAGAAACAAATCAATGGTGGCAAATTTCATTGTCGGTTGTTGTGGGTTTGTTTGCTGGCGTTATTATTGGTAAAGCTACGGAATACTATACTTCGCAGAGTTACCGTCCTACGCAGAAAGTTTCGGAAAGTTCACAGACGGGTCCTGCAACGGTCATCATTTCTGGTCTTGGCCTTGGTATGCTTTCAACGGCAATTCCTGTGGTGACGGTAGGTTGCGCAATCATTCTTTCGTACTTGTGTGCAAATGGTTTCCACGTTGAATTTACTCCTGAAAACTTGAGTATGGGATTGTACGGAATCGGTATTGCCGCTGTTGGTATGCTTTCAACGTTGGGTATCACATTGGCTACCGACGCATACGGACCAATTGCCGACAATGCTGGTGGTAATGCCGAAATGAGTGGACTTGAACCGGAAGTTCGTAAACGTACCGATGCCCTTGATGCTCTTGGAAACACAACAGCAGCAACCGGTAAAGGTTTCGCTATTGGCTCTGCCGCACTTACGGCTTTGGCTTTGTTGGCTTCGTATGTTGAAGAAATCAAGATGGCTTTGATTCGTCTTGGCGAAACGCTTCCAAACGGCGTGGATGCTGCACAGGCAACGTTGGTTGATTTTATGGAAGCATACAATGTAAACTTGATGAATCCGATTGTGTTGGTAGGTGTGTTCATTGGTGCTATGATGGCATTCGTATTCTGCGGATTGACAATGAACGCCGTTGGCCGTGCCGCTCAAAAGATGGTTGAGGAAGTTCGCCGCCAGTTCCGCGAAATAGCAGGAATACTCGAAGGCAAGGCAGATCCTGATTACGCTCGTTGTGTGGCAATTTCAACCAAAGGTGCGCAACGTGAAATGATGTTGCCTGCGTTGATGGCAATCATCGTTCCTATAGTAACAGGTGTGATTTTGGGCGTTGCTGGTGTTCTTGGTCTGCTTATCGGCGGATTGAGCAGTGGCTTTGTACTTGCAGTATTTATGGCAAATGCCGGTGGTGCTTGGGACAATGCCAAGAAATATGTGGAAGAAGGTAATTTCGGCGGTAAAGGTTCCGATTGCCATAAGGCGACCGTTGTGGGCGATACCGTTGGTGACCCGTTCAAAGACACGTCAGGTCCAAGTTTGAACATTCTTATCAAATTGATGAGCATGGTTTCAATCGTAATGGCCGGTTTGACGGTTACGTTTACATTGTTCTAAAAGACAATTTCTTGAAAATGAATGGCGTACGCTTTACGGTGTACGCCATTTTTTATTGATTTATAATCTTCTCGTTGCGGATTTTTGGGAAATTTCCGCAGAGAATTTGCGGTTTTTTCAAAAGGAAACAGAATTATCTACTTCCGTCGTGTATGAAACACAAATTATCTCCCCCTTTCTGTCTTCAGTGAAAGAAACCGCAAATGTGGTTAGGAAAATGTGGTAGTTTTTGTGAAATGTGGTTATGAAAATGTGGTGGTTTTTGTGAAATGTGGTTAGGAAAATGTGAAAGTTTTTGCGAAATGTGGTTGGGAAAATGTGAAAGTTTTCTATATTTGTGGTTGGAAAAATGTGATTGTGAGATATGTATAGAACTGATATTGATAAACTTAATAGTTGGAAAGAAAGTCCTAACCGTCAGCCGCTTATTTTGTTAGGAGCAAGACAAGTAGGAAAAACCTGGCTTTTGAAGGAATTTGGAAGGCAATGTTTTTCTGATGTCTGTTATGTGAATTTTGAGCAACCAGGAAAGTTAACTGAATTGTTCGATGGATCTATAGACATCAACCGTATTATAGATTATTTAGGAGTATTATCGGGGCGAAAAATACGGAAACAAAGCACTTTGATAATTTTTGATGAGGTTCAGCAGGTGCCAAGGGCTTTGACTTCTCTCAAATATTTTGCCGAAGAAGCTCCTGAATATGCCATTTGTTGTGCGGGTTCTCTTTTGGGGGTAGCATTGCATGAAGGGACATCGTTCCCCGTTGGTAAGGTGGATTTTATGACGTTGCAACCGCTTTCGTTCCGTGAATTTCTTATTGCTGTTGGCGAAGAACAACTACTTGAATATGTCGGGAAATATTATGCCGAAGGACTTCCTGAAACAATGGTGGAGCGGTTGATAGATCATTTGAAAACCTATTTTATTGTTGGTGGAATGCCCAAGGCAGTTTACGAATGGGTGAAAACGCACGATTTCAATCAAGTTACGAAAGTGCAGGAGTCCATTTTGCAAGCGTATCAGAATGATTTTTCAAAGCATGCACCGAAACATGTGGTTCCAAAACTTCATTATGTGTGGAATTCTATTCCAAGCCAGTTGGCAAAGGAGAATAAAAAATTTGTGTATGGTGTAGTTCGTGAAGGAGCACGGGCCCGTGAATATGAAGATGCTTTGTTGTGGCTTCGTGACAGTGGTCTTATACGCCGTGTAGGGTTGGTGTCGGGGGGACGATTGCCGCTCAAGTCTTACGAGGATTTGAAAGCGTTTAAAATCTATCATCTTGATATTGGATTGTTCCGTTGTATGTGCGAAATAGATCCATTGGTGATATTGGGGAACGAACGCATTTTTTCAGAATATCGGGGTAGTTTAACAGAGCAGTTTGTGTTACAGGAACTGCAAAATCTCGGTCTTTTCAAAAGCATTTATTACTGGTCGGAAGGTGCCACATCGGAGGTTGATTTCATATTTTCATATAAAAACCACATAATTCCTTGCGAAGCCAAAGCAGGGCTGAATGTGTATGCTCAAAGTCTGAAAGTGTATATGGAAAAATATAAACCAGAATTAGCACTTCGCACTTCGCTCAAAAATTACCGAAAAGATGGGGCGTTGCTCAATATTCCGTTGTACGAATTGTGGCTGTTGAAGGAGATTTTGTAGTTTCAACTATAAAAAACGCAAATTTTTGAGGTTGGAACTATAAAAATTGGGATTTTTTGAGGTTTGAAATATAAATTTGTATTTCTATAGGGAATACAAAATCAATTGATTTTAATTTGTACATTGCTACTTTTCCAGAGAAAATCGCCAATACTATGTGAAAGCATATCAAAATTATAAAACTTTCGTGGGGTATTGGCGATGAAATTATTTTGTAAATCACATTAAATCATCAATAAGATTTTTTTTTAGTTTACAATGAAAGTCTCCACATTGGAATTGATTATATCTTCATGAATTGTGGCTGTTGGCGAATATTTTGAGAAAACAATATCATAGTATTCGTTTTTTTTTTACCTTTGAACACTAAATGTTTTTTAGGAAAAATGACTATAGAACAACAAAAATCGATTGACTTTTTCAAGAAAACAATCATTAATATTATGCATGATGAGTTTAAAAAACCGTTAGGTAAGGTATTACACGATTGTGGAAAAGCAAAAGCAGAGATAAAACACCAATTTCCTAAATACGAAAAGAAGAATTCTACAAACAAAAATGATAATTACGATTGGGATACTTTCTTTTCTGAAAATATGACACCAGATTTTGAAATAGAACATAATGTTAAATGGCAAGATGGAAGAAAAAGCGACGCAATAAAATACAATAAATATGCTCCTACCAATAAAAACAAATTGGGAGATAATGCAATAATTATAACCAAGGAAACGAAAAAGCCCACAAAAAGTGCGGAGGTAAAACAAATAGAAAAAATAGAATCGAAACAAATAAAAACAACTGATATGGATAATACAGAAAACCAAAATCAAGACGAGATAAGAGAACGGATAGAAAAGATACTTTCGTATTTGAATCAAAATCTTTATGGCAAAGAAGAAGCGGTACGTCTTGCTTTATTAAGTGCAATTGCCAATGAAAGTATTTTTTTCTTAGGCCCTCCTGGAACGGCAAAAAGTATGATAAGCCGTAGAATTGCCGCTGCATTCAGTGATTTTTATAAAGATGGTAAATTCAGTGTAGAAAAAGGCAATTACTTTGAATATCTAATGAACGAATTTTCTACTCCTGATGAGATTTGTGGACCGGTTGACCTTAGTGTGCTCAATGAAACGCCAAGCCGCTATGAACGACAAACGAAAGGTTATCTTCCAAGTGCAAACGTTGCCTTTCTTGATGAAATATGGAAAAGTGGTCCTGCAATTTTGAATACGTTGCTTACCATTATAAATGAAAAGAAATTCCACAACGGCAACAAGGTTGAAAAAGTGCCGCTTGTTTCTCTTGCAGCAGCATCCAACGAGTTGCCACAAAAGGATAGAGGTCTTGAAGCTCTGTGGGATCGATTTATTTTAAGAGTGCTAGTAAATCCAGTCGAAGACGATGATGATTTTTTTAATATTCTTGAAGGTGATAATCAAGAATTGAAACCCTCTCCTGAACAGTTAAATTCTTTATTAAGCATTAAAGATGTAACAGAATGGCAGGAAATCATTGATTGTGTAGAATTAAGTGATGAAGCAAAAAATGTTATTACGGCTATTCGAAAGGCATTAACTCTTAAAAACGAGGATGAGAATCACAAAGACGACGAGTCTTACTATGTGTCTGATCGTCGTTGGAAGAAAATAGTACATGTTTTAAAGACAAGTGCTTTTTTGAATGGACGTGATGCTGTTGATTTGATGGATTGCTCTCTTATTGAGTATGCAATTTGGAATACTGATAAACAACATAAGGAAGTAAGTAGAATTTTTGAAGAAATTTTTAAACAAAATTGTATTAATATAGGTACGGCAATTGATGATATTAAAGATGAAATTGAAAATTTCAATGTATATATTGACGAAAAATTCTACGAGTCCACATATACTCCTAAAATCTATACTATGAGCGATGGAAATAAAGCTTATAAAATTAAAAAGCCGTCCGAAATACTGAGTTATAACTCAATTACGCCATATTATTTATGCAAGAATTATAAACACGACAGAAATGACCGTTTTGGGGCATATTATGATAAAGACTCTAAATTTATCGGCGATTATGACTATTTTTTTAAAAAAGGTACATTTGATATCAATGATAATAAAGTAAGTTGGCAGGATGGATATTCGCATAAAGATTATACGTTCACGATAGAAATGAACCCTAAAGAGCTGATAAAAAGGTCTGATGTTTTCAACAAGGGGAACGAAGATTTTTATAAGATGCGAAAGGATGCAGCAGATAAAATGTATAATCAAATTTTAGATGAAATTTCCAACGAATTAGCATCTCTTTCTGATTTTGAAATTACAAAATCTGCACCATTAAAATCGAATTTTTTTGCAAAAACCGGATATTGTAATGTTATAATGTCAGCTGTTGTTGATTCTAAGAAAGAATTAGAAAATGCAAAACTTGATTTGGAAAAAAAACGTTCTCGGTATCTTCAATAAAATATGGGAATAGGTAATTGTAATAAATCATATCATTTTTTACATTTGGCATTAGAAGAACTTGAGAAAATAAGTTCTAAGTATCTTGCTTTGCCCTCAATTGATTCATTGAGTGAGGAAAGTATTTCGTGGTTGAATGAACGAATGAGGTGCTTTTTTGAAAACGTAAAAGAAACTCAAAACAAGAACTTCACGTTCCTCCAACAAAGTAAAGATGTTCGTAATAGTCTAGCTCATTTAACAAGTGGTATATCAAAAGGTGAGATATCAAGCATTTGGCAAAAATTTTTCAATTTTCTTCCTACCGCAAAAGCAGAAATAGAACAATTTATAAAGAGCACATCATCAGAACGTAAAAAAAGACGTAGATTTGAAAAATTAGGTTCATCAAATTTGGGTAATGAGATTGAGCGTAAAAAACTTACACAAGCCATAGCCGATGAAATGGATACTTCACTCAAAGAAGAGGAAAAACTTCCTTTTCAGGAAAATCAGAGCTCTCAAGAAGCGGAGAAATTTTTACAACCAGAAAATCGAGGCCAAAAAGAATTACTTGATTTTGCAAAAAATCATTCAGAGTTAAGTCAACAAATACAGGAAGAAATCATTGAAACGCTACAAAATGCTTATGATGAAACAGAGCTAACAAACCCTGAAAATCCTTTTTATGAAGAAAATCTTTTGATAAACAGCATTAACAATGTTGATGATGAGGATTTGTTGAAAAATCTTTCCAAATGGGAACAAAAAATTAGTGAAACTCCAACAGGAAAAGAAAATTCGACGGACATAAATTTTTATAAAAAACAATTCCGTGAACTATCTGTTTCTAATGAAGAAAATCAAAAGAAAAAATCAAAAAAGGACAACAAATATTTTAATAATCAGATTGAAATACTATCGCGAAATCTTAAGTCTGATTTACAAAAATCTTTGCAAGAACGATATATCAGTTGGCAACTTGAAGAAATTGACAAACGACGAAAAGCGTATTTGGAAGAACTGTACAAGAAAATTGAACAGTTTAAAAAGTTAGAAGAAAGACTTTCGTCATTCATCAAAAATTTTGGACGGTTATGGGATTTGTCAAATGCAAATTTTCAAGATTATGGATTTGATATTTTGAAAACGTATGCTGATTTGCTTGAAAATGACGATTCTTTGAAGGAACTTGCCGATATGATGGGGCGACAAGCCACAGAAACGGAACGTTTTGAAAAAGAACTTCGAGAAAAGACAGTAATAAAAACAGAGTATCATCCCAAGCCTGCATATAGAGGTCAAATAAATGGATTACGACTTAGTGGGGAAATTTCCTCTTGTTTGCCAAGTGAACTTGCTATGTCGAAGAATCCGACGACAAAATTGTATTTTGCTCAAAAATTTGCAGAAAGGAAATTGCAGTCTTATTCGTATATAAATCAGCAGAAAACATATCGCCAGGAAAAAACAACAGAAGAAGTTGAAGTTTCAATAAAAGAGAAAGAACCGAAAGGACCTGTAATAATATGCGTTGATACGAGTGGTTCTATGCATGGAACACCAGAACGTGTCGCAAAAACAATAACTTTTGCTCTTGCAAAAAAATGTCTTGAAGACGACAGAAAATGTTTCTTGATTTCCTTTTCTACAGGTATAGAAGTACAAGATTTAAGCACCGTTGAAAAAGGGAATGGATTGACGTCTCTTGTAAATTTCTTGCGAAAATCATTTAACGGTGGAACAGATGCTACTCCTGCTTTGGATGAAAGTTTGCGACAATTGAAAACGGAAAAATACAAAAATGCCGATGTGCTCATGATATCAGATTTTATTATGGATACATTACCTCCAAATACTATAGAATCTATTAAAAAAGAACAAAAAAAGGGAACATATTTTTATTCACTGGTTATTGGAAATTCAGCTAATAATCAAGCAATTGGATGTTTTAATGAAAGTTTAGATTATAATCCTAACGATACAAACTCTCGTCGCCGTTTCTGTGAAAAAATCCATAACATCACCCAAAAACGCCATGATAAGGAAAAAAAAGTTGAGGATGCAGTTGTTGTTTCTTGAAATCTTTTTTTCTTTTTCAAGATCTTATATCGGTTAGTCAAGAGTAATCCATACTGAATAAGCAATGTTTTATCTTATATCATCATTCTTTTATATTCATGCTATATTAAGTATTTAGAAAATCGAAACTTAGAATGGCGTTTCTGAAATTTCTAAAAATCAATATCTTTGTCACAACTAATTTCAAAACAATGAAACAATTACGACTTATTTTAATCATCGGCTTTTGCACGATAGTGGGTTCTTTGTATGCTACGGCACAAGAGTCGGAAGCGTATTTCACTCGGGAAGAGATGCCCGATATGCTCAAATTTCTTCCGCCGCCTCCCGATACGCTCAGCGAGGCGTTTTCGCACGATATAATGCGCTATTTCTGGGGCAAGGAAATGCGAAAAGATCCGGAACGTTCTGCAATAGCCATACGTGATGCCGATTGTACAACCGACAATATGTGCAAGGAATTCAGCGTGCCGTTTGGTCTTACCATTTCAAAAGAAACGACTCCCGAAATCTATAAACTCCTCGCTAAATCGCTTCGGACTGCTGATTTTATCGGCACATATCCTAAAAGACATTATATGCGCATGCGTCCGTTTGCCCGTTTTCACGAGCCGTCGCTTGCTCCGTGGGACGATGAGGTTTTGTCGCATAATGGTTCCTATCCTTCGGGACACACTCTTCGGGGTTGGACAGCTGCTTTGATACTGACGGAGGTCAACCCTGCAAATGCTGATACTTTGCTGGCTCGCGGGTTTATCTTCAGCGAAAGTCGTGTGATTGTCGGTGCCCATTGGCAAAGCGACGTGGATGCAGGTCGGCTTGCGGCTTCGGCGGCAGTTGCTAAAATGCACACAAGTCCAGAATTCTTGGCACAAATGGAAAAAG
>JAEEGG010021946.1_pt1 | contig 12631 bp, 5 predicted proteins | sample 9134161 | NCBI WGS metagenome assembly JAEEGG01 (sample SAMN16246543, study PRJNA631951) | gut metagenome | biome: gut microbiome; feature: rumen; material: CR-attached | host: Bos | place: Iran: Karaj | collected 2018-10
GACGTACCTGCTGGTTGCTGGAGAAAGCATCGTAAGAGAGCACCACCTTTGCAGAGAGGCCTCTCATGATAAAGTCCAGCTGCTGCTCCAGGCCCAGAGTCGCTGTCACCTGGTTTGTCTGGGTGTTGCGGAAACCGGAACGATTCAGCATACCGTAGGGGACATTATTGATGTTACCGCCCTTGAGGGAAGAGGTCAGGACCTCGCCGTCCGGCGTAACATCGTTAAAGTAGTTGTTAGGTGTAGTAACCAATGAACTGATTACAATGGAGTATCCATTGACATCACTCAGATATGCGCCGTTGTTGGGAACCACCACGGGGTCATTCTTGGACTGCATGTAGCCACTTATGTTGAGGAACATCCTCAAACTGGAGGTAACGTCAATATCGAAGTTGGACCTGAAGTTGACGCGGTCGGCCTTCGAAGTCGGGTCGTAGTCATACTCTGTGAACGGCTCCGTGCGGAAGATACCGCGCTGGTGCAGATAACCCACCGTGGTGAAATAACGCATACGGTCGGTACCGCCGCTGATGTTCACGTTGACCCTCTCCATAGGGCTGTTGGGCTGGATGAACTCCTTTACAAAGTTTCTTGTTGGATAGAGCGCCTGGAAGTCTCCCGTGCGGTAGTGCTCCAGAGCGACATCGTCGTAAATTGCCGGACGTCCGTTCTGGAATTCGACCTGGTTGCGCAGCAGCGCATAGTCGTAGGCCGATACCATGTCGGGCATACGGGTAGGATTCTGCCAGGATTGCTCCATTGTAACATCAATCACCGGCTGTCCCGATTTACCGCGGCGGGTGGTGACCAGAATCACACCATTGGCACCGCGCACACCATAGACGGCAGTTGCAGATGCGTCCTTGAGCACGGTGATGGTTTCGACCTCCCGGGGATCCAGAGCGGTGAAGTCGCGCTCCACGCCATCCACCAGAATCAGAGGTGACTGGCCATTGACGGTAGATGCACCGCGGATGTAAAAGTTCAACTGTTCACCGCCCGGCACACCGGAACGCTGGAGCACCGTAAGGCCGGGAAGACGACCCGCCAGCGCGATACCGAGGTTGGAAGCGGGGGTTTGTTTAAGACCTGTAGCAGGCATGCTGGACACGGCAGCCACAACGCTCTCCTTGCGCTGCTGGCCGTAAGCCACAACCACCGTTTCTTCCAGTTCGGAGGCCTCTTCTATCATCGTTACATTGATGACAGAACGTCCGGCAACCGAAACATCCTGGGTCTGATAACCCATACAGGTAAAAATCAGGATCGATGCTCCAGAAGGCACATTAATGGAATAATGGCCTGAAGCATCGGCAGTCACTCCTTGCGTGGTACCCTGGATTTGGACTACCACGCCGGGAACAGGTTCTTGCTGAGGATCGGTAATCACACCTTTTACGGTGAGACTGCGATCCTGCCCTGCGGCGATGCCGGTAAAGAGCATCACTGCCAGCAGAAAACATGCGAATTTGGCTTTCATATATGGATTTTTAGGTTAATTGTTCATTATATACAGGTAACTCAGGCGGCCCATCGGCATGGCGCTGCCCGAGGTGTAGGTATTCATAATGTCGGAAGGGCCATCGACTCCCATTGCGACTTTGAAGTAGAACTGCTTCTGCTCCGACAGGCCAACCGCGCTGCGGGGTATTGCCAACTGAAGCACTTTGCCCGAACGCACAAACCGGGCCTGTGCGACATCCTCTGCCTGATAGCCCTTGCCGGTAAATCTTTGTACCGAGGCCTTGTCGGAGTTGATGTCGCGCCCGATTACATACTCATAACTCTCCCAAGCCTTTGTCGCAACCTCTCCTGTACCGATGTAAATATTCAACCAGTTGTCTTTGAGCGAAGGCTTTGAGAAATCTTTTTTGCCCTTGATATAGAAATAGATATTATCGGCGTCGTGTGCCACCCGCACCTCAACTATCTTGTCGGTGGGAGCCGGCTGTGCGTAGTGGACTTTCTGGGAATTGCCGTAGCAGTTACGGGCAATGAACGCCGCATCGGTGTTGCGCTCTATGTAATCTATCTGATCCCATGCAGCGGCATCGCCGGTGATATCTATAGTGTGCTCCGTCTGGGCGGGACGGAGACCCTCGTCAGAACCTTTGTATCTGCGGATGTTCCTTATCAACTGCAGATAGAAGGCATCCTGATAGCCCCCCTTCATAGGTTCTATGTCTCGCGAATACTCCTTGCTGGCGGCATCGCACAGCATGTATTCGCCGTCGTAAAGCTGTTTGTAAGCAATCCATTCGTTCCAGCCGCCCACCGACACCATCGGTGGATCGGCTTTGATGGCCTCGTCCCATTCTGCCTGGAAGAATGTTCCTTTGTCCACATCCTCGGCAATATTCTGACGCAGCGTCGGGCTCCAGCCACGGCCCCAGTTGGTCCAGTTCTCCCGGGTCAGGGAGAAGGACATCGGCACCATCGGATGGCTGGCAACGGTGACATTCATCATCTTTGATTCTGAATGATACGGCTGCGGGAACTTCCACTCTATCCACGTAAAACCGTTGGGATATGTAGGATCGAACGGCCAGTTAGGCTTGAAGAAGTGGAAGAATTCCAGAATCTCCGAACTGAGTTCGCCAGGATTATAGGTGGTGTCGCCGCGGGAAGATGCCTCTGCCAGGTCGTCTTTGGGATCGGTGTAGGCGATGATAAGCGGCTTGCCCTCGTAATAATACCAGGAATCGGGATAGCGGCCGGGACCGTACAGGAGATTGTACAGATTCCTTACCGTCTGGAATGAGCGGGAGTGGGTGTAACTCACCATTTTGGGAGGATTCCAACCCTCTTTCTGCATCTCTGTGATAACCTTGGCCACCTGCAGTACGACATCGTCGTAGATAACGGCGTTGGTGTGGTCAAAGAAGATGAAGTCAACGCCCGCCATGGTTATCATCTGCATCTGCTTGCGCAGTACCCACTCATCGATGGAATTGTAATAGCCCCACAGCGGCTCCCCCCACCAGTGGGCCTGGCCATTGGGGCTGATGACATCGTCGTACCTGTGGAACAGGATATTCAAGCCATCTTCCATCTGAAGGATCTTGGTGGCGTCATAGACTCCGGTGGCATAAGGCTGCCCTATCCACGGCCAGAAGAACATACCGACCTGCCGGTCGTCGCGGAAACCGCCGACACGGTCAAAGGCCCTGCCGAAATGATCTACACCCACGATATCACCCACCATCGCGGCAGTTACTGCCGGTTTCTCGTCGGGCGTATCGGGCTTCTCCGGAGTATCGGGGGTGTCAGGCTTTTCGGGACTGTCCGGGATGATGTAGATTGGTGCATGTTCACACGAGCAAGCAGAAGTTGCCATCATCAGGCCAATGATGTAAATAAAAATCCTCTTCATATTTACAGTCTGCTTTTAATTTCATAATGACCACTCTTCAAAGTAAAGGTGGCATAGCCGTCGGCGAAATCGGCCTTGGCGCGTTTGCCGCCGACAGTCACGCTCGAAGCTGAAGTGGTCGGTACACTGACCACCGCCTCGGTGTTAGCGGGAATATCAACCGACCAGGCAAAGGTGCGGCCCTTATGTTTCCAGGAGCTGCAAATGGTGCCCTTTACGGTTTCAATCGAGCCCTCGGCCCATTCCAGACCGGCCGGGACAACCGACTTCAAGGTAAAGCGGGCAAATCCGGGATTGTCAAACATCGGATTTATGCCCAATAACTTACGGTAGAACCAGGCGTCCACTGATGCCATCATGGGGTGGTTGTGCGAGTTCATCGCATCGCCGGTGAGGTACTCCCAGCGCTCCCATACGGTGGTGGCGCCGTGTGACAGCATAAAGCCCCATCCGGGATACGTCGTCTGGGTTATGATGCCCCAAGCATCATCCACATGCCCATTGTCGGCCAAGGCGTCCAGCAGATACTTGGTACACAAGTTGCCGGTGGTCAGATGGTGTCCGCGGGCGCGAACATCGTTTACGAGATTTTCCACAACTCGGGCTTTCCTGCCTTCGGGAACCAGCCCGAGATACAGGGCAAATGCGTTGGATGCCTGATTGTTGGAGGCATATCCTCCAACGGACTCATTCCAGTATTCGCGGTTGAAAGCGACAGCCGTCTCTTTTGCATACCCGCGATATTCTGCAGCCAGGGCATCCTTGCCCAGAACCTGGGCCATATCGGCCAGCAACACGCAGCAATAATAGAGATAGCCGGTGGATATCATCTTGCCGGGTGTGTCGCGCGATACACCGGATCCGTTGGGATCCATGAGGAAATCACGCGGCGGGCACCAGTCCCCATAATAGCTGTAGTTCACGATGCCGTTTTCCGTGCGGGAGCGAAGGTAATCGGTCCATCCCTTCATCCCCTCGAACTGGTCTGCTATAGCCTGCTTGTTGCCATAGAACTCGTATGCACGGGCCGGGAAGAGCAGGTAGCTGGCGCAGACTGGGTCGGCGGGGCGCATGCCGAAGCGGAACGGTGCCACGCAGGTGATGGTGCCAGCATCGTCCTGGGTATCGGTGATATCCTGGGCAAACTTGGGAAAGAAGCGGGCCATGTTAAAATTATACATTGCAATCTCATGACTCACCGTGAGGTCGTTGAGCCAGCCCATGCGTTCGTCGCGCTGCGGGCAGTCGGTGGGAACGCTATGTATATTGCTGGCCTCGGTATTGACGGCTATGCGGTGAATGTCGTTCACAAGCTGATTGGAGCACTTGAAGGTACCGATCGGTTTGACGGAAGTGCGGACAACCTTGACCGTAAAATCCTCTGCGGCGGGTTTATACGAAAGGCCCTCAACCTGGAAATACCGGAAGCCGTGATAGGTAAAAGCCGGCTCCCAAACTTCTTCGCCAGTGCCGGCACATATATAACAGTCGTTGCTCTTGGCGTTGCGCAGGTTATCCTGATTAACGCTGCCGTTATCACGGAGGGTTTCTGCGAAATAAAGATTGACCTCATCGCCGGCATTGCCGTGGACCTTGATGGCCACCCAGCCCGCCAGGTTGCGACCGGCATCAAAAACATAGATGCCCGGCTGCGGCTCTGCAACAAATGTCGGCTTGAGCTCTTCCACCACCTTGATCGGCTCCACGCGGGCGGCGTGCATCTCGCCGGTCGGATCGTCGGTATTGTGGGCCCAGGCCCAGCGCTTGTCCATAAGCAGCGGCGGCGTACCCGGCATCCAGATATCCTCGGTATCTTCGCGGGCATCATAGATTTCACCGTCAAAAACGGTAGAATAGACCGTAGGTCCGGGGGTGACGTGCCGGAAACTATCGGTAGTCATCTTGTAGAAGGTGCCGTCGGTATAGACAACCTCCAGTTGGGCGCGCAGGCGGGGCGACCCCATCCATCCGGGGGCCACGGGAATCACGATACTGTTGCCCCCCTGATGGAACAACTCCCCTACATCAAACGTTTCGTAATAAACCCCCTTGCTGTAGGTGCTCTGTGCGGGATCCAGCACGTGGTCGCCGACCTTCTTGTGGTTGATATAGACCTCGAAGAAACCGATTCCGGCGGCATACAGACGGGAGTAGGCTATCTGCTTTGAAGGGTCGGGATAGAAACTCCCCTTGAAATAGAGCACGCGGCCCGGAATGCCAGGCACATATCCGATCCAACCACCCTCCCAGTCGCTCTGCGAAAGCAGGCCCATCTCCCAGAAGGCCGTTTGCGACCAGGGCGACTGCTTGCCATCCTGCTGCCATACCATCACTTTCCAGTAATAGCGGGCCCGGGAGAGCATTTTGATATGCTCCGTGCTGATGCAGGTGGACTGGTCCGACTCTACCTTGCCGCTGTCCCAGACATCGCCGTTGTCGTTTTCGAGAGCCTCGGCCGATGTAGCCACCAGTATACGGTAGGCGGTCTGTCGGGTTGCCGCTGCCGTCGAAACTATCTTCCACGAGAGCTGGGGAGCATAGTCGATGCCTATCGGGTTGACCTGATATTCTGCCTGCAAGTCTTCTACCTGCACCGCGGGGGCGGTAGATTTGGCATTGACGGCACAAACCGTCCATCCCCAAAGGCAAATAATTATCAAAATCCGCTTCATATCGCTTTGTTTTTATTTCTCTTTACGTAAAGTTACTTCAAAAACCAAAGTTTCCGGTTGTAATATCTGTTAATTAATTTGCCTTTTCCGTTATTTCTTGTCCGTCTTGTCTTTTCTGTCATTCGGAGTTGTGATTTTTGTTAACTTTACATTTGTGAAGAGAATCGCCGCCATATTGATGCTCGTGGTGCTGGCAGCAACCCTGCATGGCAGTTCTGCGTTTGCCCAGGGCTACAGGGACAACACAAAGTACAACAACCTGTCCCACCTTGGAGTCCGCGCCTTCGCCCAGGATTCCCTGGGAAATATGTGGATCGGCACCTTGGCCGGGCTGGACAAATACAATGGTTACGAGTATGAATACTTCCGACATAACTCTGCCGACACCTGTTCTATCCGCAGCGACTTTGTCTTCTCCCTGCTGATGGACGGCGACCTGCTCTGGATAGGGAACGCTATCGGTGTTGACTGTTTCAACGTCCGTACAGACCAACTCAAACGGATTCCAGGCCCCACCTGCCCCGCCTATCAATTGTATAAGGACCGTTCCGGCACGATTCGGATTGCATCGGTAGACGGCCTCGGAGTGCTTGACAAAGCCACGGAAACCATTTCCTACCGGCACGACCTGGGAGAAGTCAACCAGATTTGGGAAGACTCTTATGGCCGGGTTTGGGTAGGTACAGGTTCCGGACTGGCCCTGGAAGACGGCAGCGCCAGCTACTCTCTCCCGGGAGAGAGGCAGGTCCTTTGCTGCTACGCTATCAACGATGTTTCCTGGTGGCTGGGCACCGACCGCGGCATCGTGGTGTTTGACCCCACAACCGGAACTTCTCGCCTCCCCGACAATCTGATTCCACCCTCCTCCCCCATTCAGCGGGGGCGCATCAATTTCATTACCGAATCGTCTCCATCCAAGCTGCTGATCGGCACCGCCCTGGACGGCGTCTGGCTGTACGACATCGTGTCCCATAAAATCGAAAACAGCACACCCGACCGTTTCAATCCGCAGAATGCTGCAGAACTCAACTGTTGTTACAAAGACCGCCAGGGGAATATCTGGATAGGCACCTACGACAAAGGTTTTGTGATAGCCGGCAAGCAGTCCGACTTTTTCAACGAGAATGCCGCCCTGGGCAAACCCCTGGAAAATAAGTTTGTGACAAGAATCGTAGAAGATGAGCGCGGAACTCTCTGGATTGCAGACAGGTATGGCTGTCTGTACAATTATTCACCAGCGGATGGATTAAAGACCATAGACCTGTCCGGAGTAAAACCGGCCGGGGTGGATTATCTGGAATGTATTTTTATCGACAGCAAGGGCCGTTTCTGGCTGGCTTTCGAGAAGGTACTTTATGTGGCCAAAATCAGCGGCGGCCGGGCATATAAGACCGCCGCTTTCCCTCTGGACCACGTACGGTGCGTCAAGGAAGATTCCAATGGGGATATTTGGCTGGGATCGTGGAATGGCCTGTACAAGTATACAGCCCACGACAAGGAGCCGATCAAGATAGAAAAAAACACAGCCCCCAACATTACCGATATTCTCCCGATGGAAGACGGGCGAATCTGGTTTTCCGCACATGGCTGGGCGACATTCTGCATAGATAAAGACAATCTGTACGGCGTACCCGTACCTGAAACCGGCCAGCAGGTTGGCCGGTTTGGAATCACTCTGGCGAAAGACAGTCGCGGCAGGGTTTGGATCGGCAGCTACGGATATGGCCTGTTATGTCTCGATGGCGATGATTCTGTCGTGATGACCGTAGATGACGGCCTTCCAGACAATAACGTCCTATCTTTCCAGGAAGACTTCAGCGGTAATATGTGGGTCAGCACATTCCACGGAATCGCCAGAATTGACTTGCCAAAAGGGGGCACCCAGGCCGACATCCTGGCCTTCCCTGGCCGTCAGTATCACGAAAAATCGGGATGTCGCACCGCTTCCGGCCAGATTTTCTTTGGCGGCAACCACGGCCTGACGTTTTTCGACCCCAAGTCATTCGCCTCCGACCACCCTGCGCCGACAATTCATCTGGAAGACCTTAAGATTTGGGGACAGAGTGTCAAACCGGATCAATCCGGCACCGTGCTCAAACAGGATATCGCCTATACCGACAGGATCTCCCTCAATCACAAACAGCGCAGTTTCTCGCTGGACTTTGCGGGGAACGATTTCTTCTCTTCCAACAACCTGACTTATAAGTATCGGCTGATTGGATTCGACAAGGACTGGGTCGATGCCGGCACCTACCGCAGGGCCAGTTATTCCAACCTCCGGCCCGGAGATTATACCTTCGAGGCCGTTGCAATAGGCGAAGACGGTACGCAGAGTCCCGATCCCGCACGGCTACAAATACATATCAAACAGGTGCCCTGGCTCTCCTGGTGGGCGTTGCTTGCATATTTACTGCTGATTTCTGCCATCGCCTGGGTGCTGATACGGTCGGCCATGCATGCCCGCCTGGCGCGCGAACATGCAGAGATGGAGCGCAAGGAGAAGGAGCGTGAGAAGGAGATGTCGCAGATGAAAACCATCTTCTTCACCAACATTTCCCATGAACTCCGGACACCGTTGACGCTCATTTCAGCTCCGCTGGAAAAACTCCTATCCAAGCCCGGCCAGGATGCCGAAACCACCGGTCTGCTGGAGGGCATCCACCGTAACTCCTCCCGAATGCTGATGCTCATAAACCAGCTGATGGACTTTACCAAGATAGAGAATGGTGTTTACCTACTGGGCGTCCGCTATACTGACATTATCGGCATCCTGAAAGATACAGTAGCCTCTTTCTCTTTCCTGGCAGAGAAGCAGGGCATCAACCTGATTTTCTCCCCTCACGACAGCACCCAGATGATCTGGGCAGACGAAGACAAGATTGTCAAGATAATGGACAATCTGCTTTCCAACGCCTTCAAACACACACCCGAAGGGGGGACCGTAGAGGTCAGGACCGCCTTTTTGAAAGAGGCTCCGCAATATGGACTGGAGCCGGAGGACGGCTATCTGGAAGTCTCTGTACTGGACACCGGATGCGGCGTCCCGGCCGACCAGTTGGACCAGTTGTTTGTCCGCTACCGGCAGATAGAAGGCCGACGCCCCGACTACAGCGGCAACGGCATCGGCCTGCACTATACCCAGAATATGGTGGAGAAGCACCACGGAAAGATTGTCGCCAGCCTGCGGCCGTCCGGTGGTATGGCCTTCTCTTTTGTCCTGCCTATGGGGGACGTTTATTCCGACAGCGAAAAAGTAATCGGCAACCTCTCCGCAACCAACACCACTGCACCCGCTGCCGTCGATATAACAACGGAGAAGCCGGAGGCCCATACACTGATGGTAGTTGAGGACAATGCCGAACTGCGGGAGTTCCTGGTGGGCCTTCTGTGCGGCGACTACAAGGTGCTGCAGGCCCCCGACGGCGACAAAGCCTGGGAGATTCTCCAGAACAATTATGCAGACCTTGTGATAAGCGATGTCATCATGCCCGGCATATCTGGTTATGAGCTGTGTGCAAAGATCAAGGAGAGTCCGCTACTATGCTACCTGCCGGTGATACTGCTAACGGCAAAGACATCTCACCAGGAGCAGATGGAAGGGTTGGAAAATGGCGCCGACGCGTACATATGCAAGCCTTTTCACGCCGATTTGCTGATGATGACCATCCGCAACCTGCTGCGGGCCAAGGATGTAATGCGTCAGTTCTTCTCCCAGCCGGGTATCTCCCGGGAGAATATCATCGATGTCGACATGCCCGGCTCCGACAAGCCGTTCCTTGACAAACTTACGGCAGTCATGGCCGCCAACTTGTCCAATCCGGACCTCAATATCGACATGCTTGCCCGCGAGATGGGATTCAGCCGTACCGCTTTCTATCTCAAGGTAAAGCGCCTCACCAGCACCGCGCCCAACGACCTGGTGCGCAACTACCGGTTCAAGGCGGCTGCAGAGGCCATCAAGGCCTCGCAGGAAAGCCTCTCAGACATTGCGGAACGCACCGGCTTCGGATCGTATTCCTACTTCTCCAAAGCCTTCAAGAAACACTTTGGAGTCAGTCCTAAGGAATACCGTACACAAGATTAATTTACCACCCCAGCACCGATTCTTTGCTCAGGTAGTCCTGGGCTTCGGAGGCCGATAGGACTTTGCCGTAGGCGTTGTGGCCGTTGACGGGTTTGCCGGCAGCATCTTTGCTGCCGAATTCTCTCCAGCCGCCGGTGGCGGTGGGGGCAGAAGGGTTGGGGGCGGGATTGGAGTACCAGCCAGATGCTGAGATGGCGGGCGACATTGTGCAGTTTACATACACGACATTGTCAAAAACCTCGCTCTGACCAGCGCTGCGGGCAAGATATACGCTGCCGGAAGACACTCCGTCTTCTGCCGTAAGTGAGCAGTTAAGGAATACAAACCCCTTGTCGGTGACCTTGGGCACTCTGGCCTGGATTATATAGCCGGCGGCGCGGGAGCGGATTTCGCAATCTTCGAACAGGCACACCTCAGGATAGCCCCAGATGTAATCTACGTGGCCCGCGATGAGGCTGTTATGGACCCACACGCGGCCTTTGGTGAGGAATGTATCCTGCCAGGAAATGAGCGAGCAGTTCTCTATGGTCAGCCTGTGGGTGTTGTTGCCGGAGTTGAAGTAGATGGTCTCCGCCTGGCCCTTCTGCTCTCCGAAACTGTTTTCGATGGTGAGGTTCTCGAGGCGCAGATTGTCACAGTTTTCCACCAGGAAAAGACCGCGTCCGCCCGAGGCGCCAGTCTTGGAGCCGATGGCGGGTTTGGACGTTGCAGCCGCGCCGGAACCGCTTTCATAGCTCTCGTTGTTGGGATAGACTATCCTGACGCCGTCGCGGGAATCGCCCTTGATGGTAATGTCTTTTTTGTCCCGCAGATAAAGCATCTCGCGGTATGTGCCGTGGGCGACGGCTATTGTGGCACCCTCGGCCGCATAGCTCAGCGCCCGCTGGATGGTGCAGAAATCGCCGCTGCCGTCCCCCGCCACGCGGATTGCCGTCTTTGACGGTGCCGGCGCGGTGGTAAAGTCTGCTTTGCTCACACCATCCACTTCTACAGAATACTTCTTGCCGAAGTCCAGCGCCTCGTTGTGAAGGGTAATAATCAACTTATTGCCTTCTATGCGCAGCGGCGTGTAGTGGACAATGCGCCATCGGCCACAGTGCAGCGCATCCATAAATGTATTGAACGTGGACTCTGCAGTAATCTGCGCCTTGGGAATCATCGCCCCGTCGCTCTCGCGGACGGTGACGGTGGCCATATCGGCCAGGTCTATGCAGTCCACCTCTTTGCCGCTTTCGTCCAAAACACGAATATGGCCGGCAGCGGACAAAACGGGAGATGTGTCATATTCCAGCACTATCGGAGCATCCACGCACACCGTCTCTGCTCCCGGTACGGGCGGGACATAGGGCTCCCCGGCGGTCTTGGCCTCTATCTCGGTGCTGTAGGCAGATGCTATATCGCCAGCAAGCGCACACACGCAAAAGCGGTAGACTGTTGCCGGGTCCAAGCCCGTGACGGTGAGATTGCGCTTTGGGACACGCCCCTCCTGCACACTTGCGCCGCCCATGGTCAGCCGCCAGGCATAGCCGTCGGCACCCTCCACCGGATCCCACTGGAAGGTGAGGGAGGTTTCACCGGAAGAGTGCAGCACCACATTTTGCGGCACGACGAGTTCGGCGGGCTGCGGCTCGGGCTGCTTGCCGCACGCGACGGCAGCCAGCGCCACCGTCAGAGCCACAATAATCCTGCGCATCATTTTCTGAACCAGGCGAGGCTCTTGGCGCAGAGGTCGCTGATGGCCGCCCAGTTACCGGAGGCTATCATCTCCTTGGGGAAGAGCTTGGAACCCATACCCACGGCGGTCACGCCACTGGCGGCCCATGCACGCAGGTTCTCTTCTTTAGGTTCCACAGCACCGGTGGCCATAATCATTGCCCAGGGCAGCGGAGCCAGCACGTTCTTCACGAACGCAGGGCCGCCGACAGTGCCCGCGGGGAAAATCTTCACCAAGTCGCAGCCGATTTCCATTGCGTGGACGATCTCGGTCACGGTGCCGCAGCCGGGGCTGTAGGGCACGCCGCGGCGGCCGGCAAGAGCCGCTACGTCCTCTACCATACAGGGTGATACCAGAAAATCGGCCCCCATCTGGATATACATCGCCGCGGTGGGAGCATCCAGTATGGTGCCGGCTCCAAAGGCCATTTCGGGGCATTCGCTGCGCACAAATGGCAGCACCGCCTCGAACACCGTGTGGGCTCCGTCGCCGCGGTTGGTGAATTCAAAGGCGCGGATACCGCCGTCATAGCAGGCCTTCACCACCTTCTTGGTTATTTCCACATCCGCATTGTAAAATACCGGTACAATGCCGGTGGTGCGGATCAGGTTGATAGTGTCTATCTTATTGAACTTTGCCATAATGCTATCTTGATACTCTTCCGCTGCCGCCGCCGGCCATAAGGGCCTCTACCTCGGCCACGGAAACTCTGTTATAATCGCCTATGATGGTATGCTTGAGGGCCGATGCCGCCGCAGCAAACTCAATGGCTTTCTGGTCGGAGT
>JAEEGG010021947.1_pt1 | contig 12630 bp, 7 predicted proteins | sample 9134161 | NCBI WGS metagenome assembly JAEEGG01 (sample SAMN16246543, study PRJNA631951) | gut metagenome | biome: gut microbiome; feature: rumen; material: CR-attached | host: Bos | place: Iran: Karaj | collected 2018-10
TCGCCCTTGGTCCAAGGACGCCAGCAATGCTTCAGACTCTTGAACACAAACCAGAGGTCGCTGGAGTGGAACGCACCCTTCAAGCGCTGGGTGACCTCAGGATGAGAACCGTCATCGGGCAGAGGACGGGCAAACTCATAGGCCCAGGCCTTGCCACCCTTCTCGGCACGTACCTTACAGAACTCGGCAATATTGGGTGCCATATTTCCCATATCATTCAGCGTAAATCCAATCATATAGGGTACATCTGCCAAGGTGCCCTCGCGCGTAGCATCATCGAAACTCTTCACGCTGACATAACCATCGAGCATAGGCATGAAGGGCAGTCCGCGCATAAAGGGCATACCGCCACCCTGCTGGCCGTCGCTGTTCACCTGATAATAGAGCGTAGGCAGCGCAAAGACGGTCTCGGTAGAGGCCTGACGCATCTTCTGCAGGTCGGTAAGTCCGGCCCAGTCGAACACCTTCTTGGCATTTGCCTCGGCATCGGCCACAGAACCGCCGCTATAGCGACCTCCCATCATGCCACCACCATTGGGGTTGGGGATGCTGAGTCCCTGGGCACTCATGATGACAGCCTTATGGAACAGACCACGAGCCAAGGGCGACTCACAAAGCGTACGCACGCTGCCACCACCGGCACTCTGGCCAAAGATGGTCACGTTATTGGGGTCGCCACCAAACTGGGCGATATTCTTCTTAATCCATTTCAAGGCCTCAATCTGGTCGAGGATACCATAATTGCCCGATACATGATGAGGACTCTCGGCAGCCAACAGCGGATGGGTCAAGAAACCAAACACGCCCAGACGGTAGTTGATAGAGACGAGCACCACATCCTTAGCGCCCCACTCCTGTCCGTCGAACTCAGGTTCTGAACCAAAACCCTCACGATAGCCGCCACCATGAATCCACAGGGCAACAGGCAGTTTCTTATTCACCTGACCAGGAGCTTTTGTCCACACATTCAGATACAAGCAGTCCTCACTGAAAGCGGCCTCCTTGCCATAGCCCCACTCTGTGTAGTAACCACCAGTATATTGGATAGCCTGATAACTGGGACGGCCGAAAGTATCGCAGATCTTCACGCCCTTCCAGGGGAGAACGGGCTGAGGAGCCTTCCAACGGTTCTCGCGGATAGGAGGTGCAGCGTAGGGGATGCCACGATAGACGAAGACCTCTGGATGATCATCGGCCAGCACACCTTGTACCTTACCACCCTCAATGGATAACACAGGATTATTGTCTGCTGCCTGGGCAGATACTGCTACGAGAAGCAGAAGAGGCAAAAACAGTTTTTTCATCATTGTAAGTTGTAATAATAAATAGTTAAGGGTTTTCTTATCGGTTGCAAAATTAGAGAAAAAAAACTATTCACGCAACAGTAAGACAAAAAAAATGCGACTCCAGGAACGGAATCGCACTATCAGGTGTTTTTTTATTGAAGTATATTAATTTAAGGTAAGCCTTGTTGAGAATTTCACGTTGGCAAAGATAGGAGAAAATTTCTTTCCCTCCAAACTTTTTTGAACATTTTTTGTCCATTTACCCTAAATTATTTTCTGTTTACGAACACAACCGTTACAGCACGGGCAGCCTGGGCACCATAAACGAGTGCACCCTCGATATCAGCCGTCTTGCTGGGGCCACTGATAAAGGTACCAAACTGATAGTCAATGAAATAGTAGGACGACTGCTGGATGAGGTCGTAGGCCTCGTGCATATTGTTCACAATGTGACGATCGTCGATAACGATGACCAGATGTTCGGATGCAAAGCAGATGGCACGCTCCTTCATGGTCTGCGGCACCCAGATGCAGGCATTCTCGGCCACACCGATGTCGCCCCGGACAATACCGACATCCACACGTTCCAGTTCCTGGGCACTGGCCACGGTGTCAGGGTTCAGCTGGGCATCGATGCCCATGATATTGGTGGCGATGACGGGACTGGCAGGCCATTCGCCCACCACACGGTCGCGAATCACCGCATTGAGGTCGTCGTCCTCGGAAATCTCAACCAGGCTGGCACCCGCGATGGTCGTGGTCTTTTTCTTGAACTCGGCCACAGGGTCGTCATAGGTGATGGGCTTCAACCGGGTAAGGTCGGGCATGTCGTACGTCTCGCGCGTATGATGGCGCAAGGCGGAAAGTATCTGTTGTTTACTGCTCATAGTTTCTTCTCCTTCCATAATTGGTGGAACGACTTCGGGGGGAATTTCATCATGCGGTGCGCATAGGCCCAGGGATTCAGGCTGTTCTGCAACAAGGGACCAGGCAGCCAGTTGACCAGCGGCGAGAGGCGCAGGGCAGAGGTATAGACCTGCGGACGATTGAAGAGGAAGCTCATGCCCACGGACATATACTTCTTCATGGGGTCGGCCTTGCCCAGCGAGTCGAGCTGCTGTCGCCAGCGATAGACCTGTGCAGAGAGGTCGACCTTGGCCGGACAGACATTGTCGCAGGAGCAACAGAGGGAGCAGGCCGACACGTTATCGCTATAGCGGCGAGGGTCGCGCAACATGCCCAGGTTGATGCCGATAGGTCCAGGGATGAAATAGGTGTAGCTATAGCCTGCCGAACGGCGATAGACGGGACAGGTGTTCATGCAGGCACCACAGCGCATGCATTTCAGCGTCTGCCAGTGTTCCTGATTGGACAGGATACTGCTACGCCCGTTGTCCACCAGCACGATATGCATCTCGCCACCAGGACGGGGGCCACGGAAATGGGAGGTATAGACGGTGGTTTCCTGACCTGTGCCATTACGGGCCAGGAGGCGCTGAAACACACCCATCGCGGCATAGTTGGGCACGAGTTTCTCGATACCCATGGAGACGATATGCAACTTAGGGATAGAGGTCGACATATCGGCATTGCCTTCGTTGGTACACACCACCACATCGCCCGTCTCGGCAACGCCGAAATTAGCGCCTGTCATACCAGCATCGGCCTCCATGAACTGCTGACGCAGGTGCATGCGGGCCACATAGGTAAGGAAGGTGGGGTCGTTCTCGTCGGCGATGGAATCGCCGCCCACACGACCAGCATAAGAGGCCGCTATCTCTTTGTAGTTGGGGATGAGACGACGGAAGGTGTCACCAATATCCTCACGATGCACATGAAGGGCTGGCATCACAATATGACTGGGGGCCAACTTCATCATCTGCAGGATACGCTCGCCCAGGTCGGTCTCGACAACCTCAATGCCACTGCGCTCCAGGTTCTCGTTGAGATGGCATTCCTCCGTGAGCATGCTCTTGCTCTTCACCACCTTTTTCACCTGGTGCTTCTGCAGGATATCCAGGACGATGGCATTATATTCCTGAGCATCCTTTGCCCAGTGCACATGGACGCCATTCTTCACGGCATTCTGCTCAAACTGTTCCAGATAGTCGGCCAGATGGGTGATGGTATGCTTCTTGATCTGACTGGCAGCCTCGCGCAGGTCTTCCCACTCAGGAAGGTCCTGGGCCATACGGTCGCGCTTCTGGCGCACACCATAGAAGGTCTGGTCGTGATGCTTTGCTACGCGAGGTTTCTGCAGATAGGCCTCGGCAGCTTTTGAATGTTGGGTACTCATATTCAGGAGTGAAAGGAGTTAAGACGTTAGACCGGAAGCTAGAATCTGGACGACATGGATGAATTGGATAGGCAGATGCTCTTTCTTGGCAATGCCCTGCATGTGCATCAGACAAGAGGAGTCGGGCCCCGTGACATACTGGGCCCCGGTGGCGAGATGACGGTTGACCTTGTCAATACCCATGCGGCGACTCACGGCCTGCTCCTCGATGGAAAACATGCCACCGAAGCCGCAGCACTCGTCAGGACGCTCGGGCTCTACAATCTCAATGCCCCTGACCAGTTTCAGAAGGTCAATGATCTTATTATACCGGGGCTCATGGCGCTCGGAAGGTGACGAGAGTCCCAGTTCGCGCACGCCATGACAGGAGTTGTGCACGCTGACGCGATAAGGGAAACGGGCCTGCAGGTGGTCCACCTTCACCACATCGTGCAGGAACTCCACAATATCCATCGTCTTCCCTGCTGCCTCACACGTATGCCCTTTCAACAGATTGGGATGGAAACAACGCACATAGGCTGCGCAACTGGCCGACGGGGCCACCACATAGTCGTAGGGCGAGAACAGTTCATCAAATGTTTTGGCCAACGGCAGCGCCATGCCTTCAAAGCCAGCATTACCCATTGGTTGTCCACAACAGGTCTGGCGCTCCGGATAGTCAACATCCAATCCCAGACTCTTCAACAGGCGATATGTCGATACGCCCACCTCTGGGTAGAGCGCATCGACATAACAGGGAACAAATAATCCTATTTTCATTCAGTTATCAATTATTGTCAATCCCATGTATCCAAGTAGGTAACGTGGGTAACAAGGTATTCATCGACACCATGTTTGCCATCGGCACCACCTATACCACTCTTCTTCATACCTGCATGGAAGCCCTGGATGGCCTCGAAATGCTCACGGTTGATATAGGTCTCGCCAAACTCGAGTTCACGACAGGCCTTCACAGCAATATTCAAGTCCTTGGTGAAGATGCTGGAAGCCAGACCGTATTCGCAGTCATTGGCCATAGCGATGACTTCGTCGAGGGTTTCAAATTCCACCAACGGAATAACAGGACCGAAGGTCTCCTCATGGATGATATCCATATCCTGACGACAGTTGTCGAGCACCGTAGCAGCATAGAAATAGCCCTTGGTGCCTACACGATGGCCACCACAGAGCAGTTTGGCACCCTGACTGATGGCACGCTCCACCTTCTCCGTAACACTCTCAAGAGCACGAGCCTCTACCAACGGGCCCATGTCAACACTGGCGTCGGCACAGGGGTCGCCAACCTTTACGGCCTGCATCTTTTTAACCAATATCTCTGTGAAAGCGGCTTTCACCTCTTTCTGTACATAGACGCGCTCTGCATTGTTACAGATCTGTCCGTTGTTACCAATACGACTGTCGACGATCCACTGGGCAGCACGCTCCAGGTCGGCATCCTTCATCACGATAGCGGGCGCTTTACCACCCAACTCCAGACTCACCTTGGTGATATTCTTTGACGCTGCAGCCATGATACTCTCGCCGGCACCTACAGAACCGGTCACGCTGACAATGTCGATCTTGGGTGAACCGGCCATCTCGTTGCCAATGACGGAACCCTTACCCGTTACGATATTGATGACGCCTGCGGGCAGACCTGTCTCGGCCACCACCTTGGCAAACTCCGTACAGTTCTCTGGGGTGAGCTGTGAGGGCTTTATCACGATAGTACATCCTGCAATCAGGGCGGCACCGGCCTTTCTGGCAATCAGGAAGAATGGGAAGTTCCATGGCAGGATACCGGCTACGACACCGATAGGCTTCTTGGTGAGCAGGATAGTCTCGTTAGGACGGTCGGAAGGGATAATCTCGCCCTCGATATGGCGGGCAAAGGTGGCCATATACTCAAAATAGGCAATGGTAGCACCTACCTCGATAGCTGCCCAATTGCGGGTCTTACCCTGCTCGCGCATGATAATCTCCGTAAATTCCTTCTCGCGTTTTTTGATTCCTTCAGCCATCTTCAGCAGATAACCGGCTCGCTCAATGGCAGGTGTCTTGGCCCACGCTTTCTGAGCTGCACGGGCAGCATCCAGCGCACGGTTCACATCCTCAATGGTACCTTCCGGCTGACGGGAGATAACTTCCTCTGTTGAAGGGTTTAACACATTGATCCACTTGCCGTTCGAACTCTCACAGAACTGGCCGTTGATGTACATCTGTAAGTCTTTCATACATGTATTGGTTTTTAGTAAATGAATAATAGTAGATTGTTTTATTGGATGCTGCAAAGATAGCAAAAGTATTTATATTGGCAACAAAAATATTTCTTTTTTTTAGTTTAATCGCAAAAAATATAGTATTTTTGCGCCAGAAAAACCATCTATAATTATTATGAAACAAAGAATCACTACGACATTACTGCTTTGTGTCATGACCGTACTGAGTATGTACGCGAACCCCATTACGCGCGAACAGGCCCGGCAGAAGGCGGCCCAGTTCCTGACCGACAAGAAGGGGAAGCGCAGTCTGAAGGCGGTGACGAGTCCAGGCAAACTGGCTCCGGAAACGGAGACGGAGCGTTACTACGTGTTTGACCGCGGTAATGATGAGGGCTATGTCATCGTGTCGGGCGACGACGAGACCTTTGCCATCCTGGGCTATACGGACCAGGGCAGTTTCGACTATAGCGCACTGCCTCCCAACATGAAGGAATGGCTGGACGGCTATGCCAGTCAGATAGCAGCTATCCAGACCAAGAAGGTGGCGGGCAGAAGGGCCAGCATTGCCACACACCCACGCGTGGAGCCACTCGTCAAGAGCAAGTGGAGCCAAGGCTATCCCTACAACCTGACGTGTCCTGAGTATTTCAGCGACGGGCGTTCGGTGACAGGATGCGTGGCTACGGCCATGGCACAGTTGCTCTACTATAACCGTGAGAAATCGGTCGATGAGACGCAGGCCGCCATGCCTGCCTACGACGCATGGGAAGCACATCCCACCACGGGTCAGCACCTGCATGTGGAGGGCATCCCTGAGGGCTCGCCTATCGACTGGGCCAACATGAAGGACGAATACGGAAGTGCCAACGACAAGCAGAGAAAGGCCGTGGCCGATTTGATGCACTATTGTGGCGTTGCCGTGAAGATGAACTATACCAATAGTGCATCAAGTGCACAGTCGTACGATGCCTTCAAGGCCTTCACAAAATATTTCGGCTATGGGTCGTCGGTCAAGTATGTATCCTACAGTTCGGTTAGTGACGATGCACAATGGGACAACATCATCTACAACGAGATTCAGGCCCAGCGTCCTATCTATATCAGTGGTGCCAACTCAGGCGGCGGACATGCGTTTGTATGCGACGGCTATGACGGCAACTACTGTTACCACATCAACTGGGGATGGGGAGGCACGAGTGACGGTTACTACCTGCTGACCAACCTGACGCCCGGACAACAGGGTATCGGTGGCTCGGGCGATGGCTATACGGCCTACAGAGAGATTATCATCGGACTGGAACCCGAGAACTACGGGGAGAAGGCGATGAGTTTTGCGGACAGCAATATCAAGAAGATTTGCATAGAGAACTGGGATGCCAACAAGGACGGCAAACTGACGTATGGTGAGGCTGCAGCCGTGACGGATCTGGGTACGGCATTCAAGGGTGTCACGAACATACGCAACTTCCAGGAACTGTATTACTTCACAGGCATCACGACGCTGTCTGACGATGCCTTCAATGGATGTACAAACCTGACAAGCATCCGTCTGCCAAAGGCGCTGAAGGGCATTGGGGCCCGTACGTTCAAGGGGTGCGAGAAACTGACGCAGTTGGCACTGCCCACTGGCCTGCTCACCATTGGCGAGGAAGCCTTCTGTGGTTGCAAGACCCTGGAGAACCTGACGCTGCCCACCAACCTGAAAGCCATAGAAGCAGGGACGTTCCGCGACTGTGCAGCCTTCACCTCCGTGGACCTGCCCATCAGCGTCACGGCTATCGGCAACGAGGCCTTTGCGGGTTGCGCAGGACTGAAGGCATTCGCCACAAAGACGTTCTGTCCTGACAAGATAACAATGGGAACGGACGTGTTCAAGGATACCGAACTCAACAGGGCAACGCTGACGGTGATTCAGGGTACGAAAGCCTATTTCAGCAGCGCACCGCAATGGAGCGAGTTCGGCAAGATCAAGGAGTTGCGTGAACGCTCAGGCGGACAGTTTTCCACGCTGGAGACAGGACAGACCTATTACATCTATAATATAGGTACAGGACGCTATCTGACCAAGGGCGAGGCATACGGCACGCAGGCTGTTGTCGATGAACTGTCGCCTATGCGCTTCAAGGTGAATCATTCTTCGAGCATGGCTGAGGGCGTGTACTATCTGACATCGGAGGATACGGGAAAGGACGGAAAAATCTTGTTCCGCACCTCTACGGATGGCAACGTGGGCAAAGGCATCAACGCCGTCTTCGTGGACGGCGGTTCACTGTCATCAAGCGCCTATTGGCACATACAGTCGGCAGGCGACCAGGCCTACACCATTCAGATACCATCCAACGTATCGGGCTATAACGCCCAGAAATACCTGGGTGTACAGACCGACCATGCCAGCAATGCGGCCTCACCGACCTATGGTATCTACAGTGATATTGACTACGAACAGTATCAGTTGAACTGCCAGTGGTACTTCGTACGCTATGATGAGAACCAGGCAGCCAACTATGACGCGGCAAAGGTATTGGAGAATCTGTTGAATGTAGCCAGGGAGAGAAAGATAGGAACGGATGCGGAACAGGCCGTCTATGACGACATGGGCAGCACTACGGAACAGATACGGGAGGCACAGCGTTCACTGCGCAAGCAACTCAACTTCATTGATTTCGAAGATAACAAGGTGCGGGAGACCTGCATGACGCAATGCGACCTGAACGGCGACGGCGAGATCAGTTTCTCGGAGGCCACGGAAATCAAGGATATTGAACTGCGCTTTAATACGGCCATCACCTCATTCGACGAGATGAAGCAGTTCAAGAACCTCAGCACCGTCTACGCGAACACGTTCAACAACTGCACCAAACTAGCATCCATCGTGCTGCCTGAGAGTGTGGAGCGTATCTACTATTATGCCTTCAGGAACTGTAGTCAGCTGCAGAAGGTGAACCTGAGTGAATTTCTGATAGAACTGGGCGCAGAGGCTTTCGGAGGCTGTACATCACTGAAAGAGGTCAGCATAGCCTGTCCCACACCTGAGAATATCCATCTGGGCAACAATGTATTCAGGAACGTGAACCTCAGTGAATGCACGTTGCGCGTACCCTTCGGCGCCAAGGAGCGTTATGAGAATGCTGATGTATGGAAGGAATTCGGCACTATCGTGGAGATGCGCACCAACGCCCAACCTGTGTTCTCGCCCATCACGACAGGCAAGACGGGATATATCTTCAACCTGAGCAGTCGAAAATACCTCAACAGGGGTGAAGCATACGGCACGCAATCGGTAGTGGCCAAGGCGGGACTGACCTATCAGTTCCGTCAGACAAATGCAGGCACGTACTATCTTGAACATGACGGCAACATCCTGTTCCGCACATCAACCAACAGTAAGGTAGGCGATGGCGTCAAGACTTGTTTCTACGACGGAAAGGATGTCAGCAGCAAGGCCTACTGGACCATCGTACAGAATCCAGAGGACAATACCTTCACCATGCAGGTGCCACAGGGGGATGCGGACTATGTAGAAGGAGAGTATCTGGGTGCAGGCGACCACCAAAGTGGCGTGGCCAGTCCTTCCCATGGTGCCTACTGGGATATGAAGGGGAACGTCACACAATGGGCGTTTGTAACGCTGGAGGATTTGCAGGCCGCCACCACCCTCAACAAACTGACGGCTAGTCTGGCGCAACTGCTTGAGATGGCACAGGAGGAACAGGTGGATGCTGTGGCAGAACAGGCTGTGTATGACAATGCAGCCAGCACGTCGGCCGAGATAGAGGAGGCCATCGCATCACTCCGCAAGAAGATGCATTTCATCATCTTCAATGACCTGCAGGCGAAAGCTGTCTGTGTGAACAACTGGGACCTGAACGATGATGGTGAGTTGAGCGAGAAGGAGGCGGCATCTGTCAGCGATATTGGCGAACTGTTCCGTGGCAACAGCTATATCAAGACTTTCGAGGAGTTGCGCTATTTCACCTCTTTGAAGGAGATTCCTGATAATGCCTTCCGCGACTGTTCTAACCTGGTTACGGTCTATCTGCCCGAGAGCGTCGAGGCGTTAGGCAAATATCCGTTCTCTCTTTGTACCAACCTGAAATATGTAGTGATGCTCAATCCCAACCGTATCGTTGACTTTGGAAAGAGTCTTGCCCCATCGGCAGCTACCTATTTCGTCCCCGGGAACCTGCTGGAAAGCTATCAGGCCGACCCACAATGGAGTACGCGTAACATCACGGCATACACAGGAAAGCCCGTAGTAACGGGAACGGCAACACGCCGTTATGGCAGCAGTGCCGCAGAAGTGGCATTCGAGGTAACAGGAGCACCTATTATGGGAGAGCCTGCTGCAGAGGGTGAAGAGATGACGGATGCCACGGTGCCTGTGGGTACCTATCCCATCACCATCACTGCAGGAACGGTTACCACGCCTGACGTGCAGTTCGTGCCTGGCGTGCTCACCATCACACCTGCCACACTTACCGTCACGGCCAAGTCCTATTCACGTGAATACGGCACAGCCAATCCGGTGATGGAATATACCATCAGGGGATTCCGTAACCGTGAGAAAGCGGAGGTGCTCACCAAACTGCCTGTCATAGAATGTGATGCCAATGAACAGAGTCCTGCAGGAGAATACGAGATCCGTGTTTCCGGCGCAGAGGCACAAAACTATGAGTTCACGTACGTGAGTGGAAAGCTAACCATTATCAACTCTACAGGCATCAGTACTACCCCCGCTATTTCTGAGAGCGAGGGTGACGTGTACGATATGCAGGGACGCAGGGTGAAGACACCACAGCGCGGCATCTACATCAAAAACAAGAAGAAAGTGATGATCAAAGAGTAAGAGAGTCTAACAATATCTCTATCAGGCGGGGCTTGGCATAATCGTCGAGCTCCGCTTCTTTTATCCAGATATAGTCCTTGGGGAGAGCAGGACGCTCTGCCGGTTCCCACAGGTAGAAGTCGGCCCAGAGGATACGATGGGTGAGGATATGCTTGACGTTCTTCTTAATCAACTGAAAATTGAGAACTGAGAATTGAGAGGTATGATTAGTTTTGCTTTCTTCTGGAAGAGTGTAATCATACCTCTCACCTCTCAGTTCTAAGTTCTCAATTAACAATGGTTCGTACAGTCCCTGCCAGATATCCCCCTCACCACGGCGATGGATAGCTGTCTCACCCTGATAGCGTATATAGACATAAGTGAGCCGGCGTTCCTGCACCTTCAGCGTCTTGAGTTTCACGGGAAGCTCAGCTACCCTACCCTCACGGAATGCCACGCACGACTCCATCAACGGACAGTTCATACAATCAGGACTGGCTGGCGTACACTGGATAGCACCAAAGTCCATGATGGCCTGGTTATAAAGACCCGCCCCCATCCCCTTCTTATCAAGGGCGGGGAGTAGTAAGTCCTGAGCCAGCAGGGCAAATTCCTTTTTGCCCTCTGTGGAGTTGATGGGGGTGCTGATGCCGAAGTGGCGACTCAGCACACGATAGACATTACCATCGACAACAGCAGCAGGCAGGTCGAAAGCAATACTTCCGATGGCAGCAGCGGTATAGTCGCCAACGCCTTTCAAACCTTTGATACCTTCTATCGTCGTGGGGAAGCCACCAAGCGCCACAATCTGTTTGGCGGCAAAATGCAAATTGCGGGCACGGGAATAATAACCCAGTCCCTGCCATTCACGCAGCACCTCGTCCTCGCTGGCCTCAGCCAGTTGCTCCACGGTAGGCCAACGGCGCATGAAACGCTCCCAGTAAGCCCATCCCTGTTTGACCTGCGTCTGTTGGAGAATAATCTCTGACAGCCATATGGCATAGGGGTCCCTGGTTTGTCGCCAGGGCAAATCCCGCCCATTCTCACGAAACCAATGCAATAATGTCAGCGCAAAATCATTCGTCATAACTCCTTAACTTCTTAACTCCTTAACTCCTCAGGATTCATCGTGTCAATGAGAATTTCAGGGAGACACCAAAATCTTGCGTCGTGGTAGGATAACTGCTACTCGACAACAGCGGTGTGTTGGTCTGACGATCATAGTAGGCCGTGAGAGTCAGCATGCGCGACAAGGTATAGTCGGCCTGAAGCGAAATCTTCAAGGCACTGTTACCACTGCTGGCAGATGATACGCCTGAGGCGATATCACGGGTGATGGCAGCCTGACGACGGAAAGAGACATCAAGACGGGTGTTCAAGTCGTGGTTGATACCTTTCTTGTTTGAAGTCTGTGACTTGGAACTATTGTTCTTATTGTCATCATTCTTTCCCTTGCCTCCAGACGTTTTGCGACTGCTACCTGAGCCACTGCCAAAGAGATTGAAATTACTGATCTTATAGCCCATGCCGATAACCCAGTCCTTTGACTGTGATTCATTGATTTGCACACTGGTCATCGAGAGGTTGAGCACACGGGTAGTACGGTATTCCACCTTACACGTGAGGTTATTGTTAAACGTCATGTCAATACCCAACAGCGGCGAGAAGGCCTCGTTGATGCTCACCGTAGAGATATTATAACGTGAAGAGGGCGTCAAAGAGCCGTCGGCAGCCGTCACATAACCGAGGTCGCCCATATACTCCATCCACGAGCTATAAGAGGCGTAAGAACCTACAGAATAGACGCTCTTATACGAGTGGTTCAGATTAACGCTCTTGAAATGGTCGCGCACCCATGGCAACTTAGCCAGTCCACCATAACGGAGAGACCAGTTGGGCAACAGGCGCGTGAGTACGGGGAAGATGTCGAGCGAACCGCCAGCGCCCATTGTATAGGTATCAAGGAAGGCAGGTATCAGCACGTCGGCGCCATAGGCATTAACTGGATTAGCGCCCTGAACA
>JAEEGG010021950.1_pt1 | contig 12629 bp, 12 predicted proteins | sample 9134161 | NCBI WGS metagenome assembly JAEEGG01 (sample SAMN16246543, study PRJNA631951) | gut metagenome | biome: gut microbiome; feature: rumen; material: CR-attached | host: Bos | place: Iran: Karaj | collected 2018-10
GTGTGAGGTTGCAAACGAGGTCTGCATCCGGAATCATTTCTTCATAAGTACCGACCTTGAAGCCGTTTTCAGTAGCGTTCTTCCAGGACTGGCGCTTCTGTTCGATGGCTTCCTTGCGGAGCGTGTAGGAAACATCCAAACCGCTATCGCGAAGGTCGAGACCCTGATGGAGACCCTGAGCACCGCAACCGACGAACACGATCTTCTTACCCTTGAGGGCTTCAACACCACGGCTGAATTCAGAATGTTCCATGAAACGGCAGTGGCCAATTTCTTCGAGTTGGCGACGCATAGGGATTGAGTTGAAATAATTCATTTTTTTGAACCTCTGTTAAGTAAAATGTTCCAAGCGGAAAGATAGCAAAGTAGACGAGAGACGAGAGACGAAAGACGAGAGAATTCTTATATAATTATGCGCGAAGCGTCACTATTTTCTTTCATTTTCAGTTTGCAGGCTCAAAGAGCCGTTCTTTCGTCTATAAAAGGGGGAAGCCTCCCCCTGATTGCAGCCCCGGCACGCCGGGTCTTCCATCACCCCTACTCCTAGGGGCTCCGCCCCTAACACCCCGGATTCAGCTACAAGAGTTTCTTTTTACATTTAACAAGCAATTACCTACAATGAAAGGTTTCCCCATGCCCATCACAAATAAAGCAACAGTCACGCAATGGAACGAAGAAAAAGGATTCGGTTTTGCAACCGCAAACGGAATAAAATACTTTGTCCATATTTCAGCTTTAGGGCATCCCGTGCGACCGCCGAAAGTCGGCGATACAATCATCATTTGCAGTTTCGGCAAAACTGAGAAAGGCGCAAGAATCGAAAAAGGAATTCTTGAAGGAGTCGCGTTACGAGACGAGCAAGTAACCTCCCCGGTGCGCAAAAATTATCGCAAGGCGAAAAAATCCAAGATTGCTGTGATAGTCGCGATATGCATCGCGTTGGCATTCGCATTCGACATATACGTAGTTTACACAACCCCCGATGATGCCCCCCACAAGAAAAAAGTCTGCCTATTAAAAGAAAATCCCGCCGAAAAGGAATACACCTCGAGGCTCCACGTTGCAAAGTACATCTGCGACAATGACCGTCTACCTTCCTATTATGTCACCAAGAGCGAAGGTAAAAAGCTTTACGAACAAAAGACCGGCAAAACATTTGTGAAATGGAATTTCAATCCGCATACAACGCTCGGCGTGATGATTGGCGGCGACTACTTCGACAATCGCGAAGGAAGACTCCCAACAGCGTATTACTACGAAGCCGATGTTGATTACTTCGGCAACAATCGCGGCACAAACCGCCTCGTCTATAGTAGCGGCTGTAACATCTATTACACCACCGACCACTACAAAACATTCAGCAAAATTGTATTCGAAAATTGAATTGGAGCTTCAAAATTTAGGGCAACAATTAGTTCTTTATGCAACGGACAGAATATCCGTAGTTTTGGTTGCCCTCGGCAAGAAACGCCTTCTCGTCCTTGAAAGATAAATATGCATAGTAGGCTTTCGTACCGTTTGCGCTGGGCGTATCATTAATCCAGAAGTATGCGAAGACGCCATCGTGGTTGGAGCTATTCCCCGTACTGTAGCCAGCAGGCACCGCTGAGAAACCGAAAACATCCGTACTTTTATGCAATAGATTATCCCAGCTGTCCCGCGACTTAAGAACAGCACCTGCAATAGAATCTCCGCCAACCGTTGTGAACAAGTCTTTCCATTCATGCAAATCGGGCAAATGCCAACCATCCGGACAGATTCCCCGCTTAGTCCCAGAGTCCACCGCTGCAGCCCAAGTATAAAAGCGACCACCCACATCGCAGTTTTTGGGTTCATCATTGAAGCAGAAGTTTCTGCGCTTGAGACTCGGCGTCTTTACACTGTCTGCGTAGTTCAGGTTTTCCGCCATCCAAGTTTGTTCACCAATCTTTACCGTTCTGTAAACCTTGCCATCACGTTCATCGGTCAAAAAGCCGTAGTCAATATCTGGGTTAAAATAAATTTCTTTCGGAGCATCCCAACTCCAACATTCCAAAATACTATAATAGGAAAACACCTCAGTCCAATGGCAGTTGGGATTTACCGCAGTTTCACTAGAGCTTGGCTTCGGCTCCGGCACAACACTAGATGAGGATTTTTCCGAGCTGCTGCTTGACTTGGACGATTTTACCGAGCTACTCGACTCTGATTTCTTTTCAGATGAACTCGACTTCGGCTCAACGCTAGAGGAAGACTTCTCCGAACTACTGCTAGACTTGGACGTTTTTACCGAGCTGCTTGAAGAAACTTTTTTACCAGAATCAGGCTTAGAAGAAGACGAGCTAACCAGCTCTTCATCGCCACCCAATTCTGCAGATTCATTGTTTTCTGTCAATGCCGATGTCGAATCTTCACACGCCGCCAAGAACGCCAGCAAACACAACGCTACAAAGAACTTTCTCATAAAATTTTCGCGCCCAATTATCTTAATTTATTCGGCAGACAATATAATTATCCCCCGCACACTTGTCAAGCTAAGCGACTTTACCCTTCCAATTTCCAACCACAATCGTTGTGGTAGATCATCTGGCGGGTCATGCCGCCGTCAATACAGATGTTTTCACCGGTAATGAAGCCAGCTTTATCGCTCGCGAGGTAAAGCACCATATTCGCGATGTCAAGCGGGTTACCGACGCGGCCCGCAGGCTGTTGCGTTGCATCGGGACCTTCGTAAACCTTAAAATCCGTATCAATCCAGCCCGGCGAAATCGAATTCACGCGCACACGGCCCGCAAAACTCACGGCTAGAGCATGCGTGAGAGCAGCAATCCCACCCTTCGCCGCCGTATAGCTTTCCGTCTGCGGTTGACTCATGCGGTCGCGAGATGACGAAATATTTATAATACTCGCACCCTGCGAAAAATGTGGCGCAAAAAGTTTTGCAAGATAAAACGGAGCGGTCACACCGACAGCGAGCGCATAGCTGAATTCTTCGTAACTACATTCGTCAATACCCTTCATCAGCGGGAGTGCGTTATTTACCAGCACATCCACATGCCCGTATTTTTCGATAACAAACTGCGCAAACTGTTCCAAAGTCTCTTTCTTTGAAAGATCCCCAACAAAACAAGGATTTTCGCGGATGTCGATATACGCGACTTTCGCTCCCTCTTTTTCAAATTCACTCACGATGGAAGCGCCGATTCCATGCGCCCCACCCGTCACCACGACCACTTTATTTTCAAACAATTTCATAAGGGGAAATATACATTCCTGTTCTTTACAAGTGAACAGTCTCTACTCCGCGAATCCTGGAGGCGGCAAGTGCATACCCGCCATTAGGAGTTTGTTTTCGCGAGCGTATTGCATAATGCGTTTGCGGCTTGCAGCGGATTTTTCCTTATCCATGTCGTAATTGGAATTGATTTCGGGATGGTTCTTTTGCAAAGCGTAGCCGTGCATCAAGTCTCCGATTACAAGCAGATTTGAAATTTGGAAAGCAGTGTGTCCTGGCGTGTGGCCAACAGCATCCATTGCAAGCACCCCATGCGGAAGGCTGTCGCCGAACGCAAACAAATGAAGGCTATCTTTATAAAGAGCCATAATGTTCTTTTGCAAGTCATTTTTCGGGATATCGTCCATCCACGCATCATATTCCACCTTGCCCGCATAAACGGCGGCATTTTTAAAGACCTTTTCCATTTTTCCGGTATCACCATTTTTCACAAGTCCCGCAATGTGGTCTGCATGGAAATGCGTCAAATAAACAAGCCCGATGGAATCTGGATCCACGTTTAACGCAGAAAGCCGCTTCATCAGTTGTCCGCCCCACGCTCCAAGACCAGCATCAAACAAGATGTACTTACCATCCGTTTTTACCAAGAACGTGCTGACAGAAGCAGGGAGGCCCGCAGGCATATTCAAACTTTCGTAAAGAGAGTCGCTCGCATCGCTGAATAGTTCGCGAGGCATAAACTTTTTACCCTCGTTATCCTGAATCCAGGTGACAACCGCACCGTTCGCAAGCGTCCGAGTTTCCGTTCCCTCGACAGCAGGCACATTTGCAGCAGAAGGTGTCGTCACTTTGGCGACAACATCTATATTCGCAGCCTTACTTTCTGCAGAATCTTTCGTGGAATTTTTAGAATCGCTGCAGCCAATAATTGCAAAAGCAAGAGCAGTGACAAAAGGGATAAATTTATTTTCAAACAGCTTCATAAGAATAAATATATACTAAAAGACGCAGGATTACATTCGCAAACTTGACACACAAGACTCATTATCCTATTCTTTCTGCAAATGCTCCAGTTTTTCGATGTCACAAGGGATGCCCCCTGGTTTCCGCAGGTCAAGGCGCTGTACGAATCGGCGTTCCCGGCGAACGAACGCATTCCAATAAAGCATTTGCTCGACGATAAAATCAAGCGAGAATTTTTGGCATTTTTCGATGGAGATTTATTCTGCGGGTTCTCGAACTCCATCTCGCACGGGAGCATTACGAACATCGTCTATTTCGCGGTCGTTCCAGAACTGCGCAGTCGCGGATACGGCTCACAAATTCTGCAAGTCATTCGCGAACAACACCCCGACACACGCATCGTCGTCGATATCGAAGTCGAAGAAGATTCCAAGGACGCCGAAGAACTCGAACGCAGGAACCGCCGCCGCGACTTTTACCAGCGCAACGGCTTTGACGCCTCCCCCTTTGATTACGTCTGGCAAGGCGAACACTACCGCCTGCTTTCCGCCGGCGGCATCGTCACCGAAAAAGAATTCCGCAACTTCTGGAAAGAAATCCTGAAGGACATCCCCGGAGCAAAGTACCCGTAAAAACTTATAAGGGCTCTTTTGGGGCAGAGGTAAAACTACACCTTTGAAAAAGTGGTATATTGTCTCTAAAAAAGGTTTATCATGTTTAGTTAAGTCCTATAGGGATTCTTTAAAAGCCGAGGCAAGCAATGATAATCGCGATTAACAAAGATGATCCGTGGTGGGAAAAGACCCGCGCTTTCGCGAATGATTGCCCATGGCTGCCGGGGCGTCGTTTAGCCGAGCGAATGTCAAAAAACGATTTCCTAGACTGGGAAAAAGTTTTCGTTGCTATACACGGTGAAGATGCTGTCGGCTTTTGCGTTCTCGAGGAGAACGGGAACATTCCTGCGAAATTCAATTGCAGCCCCTTTATTAACCTCGTTTACGTTGGCGAAGAATTCCGGGGAGAGCGGCTATCCAAAAGCTTAATTGACGCAGCGCTTGATTACGCCCAAAGGCTCGGCTACAAAAAAGTTTATCTTAAAAGCGAACATCACGGGCTGTACGAAAAATACGGATTCAAAAAAATTGCAGATTTTAAGCCAACGGTCGGGCTTGCGAACCAACTGTTTGAAATAGAAATTTCAGTTTAACGTTAGCCTTTTAGCACTCATTCGTGGCAAAAAAATTTTTTGACTTTTCCGCCCTTTTTATCCTATATTAAAAGTATGAAATACGTAAAAATGATTTTGAGGGTTCTGCTAGGTATTTTTATGACCTATGCAGGTGTCAGTCACTTGACCATCGCTAGGCAGGAATTCCTGGCGCAGGTTCCATCGTGGTTTCCGCAGAATCCGGGATTCCTGGATTTCGTGGTATTGGCCTCGGGTGTCGTCGAGATTTTGCTCGGCCTCAGCATGATATTCTTGTACAAGCACAAGGGTACGGTTGGCGTACTGCTCGCGCTGTTCTACGTTGCTATTTTCCCGGGCAACATCAGCCAGTACGTGAACGGCATCAACGCATTCGGACTTGACACTGACCAGGCTCGTTTTATCCGCCTGTTCTTCCAGCCTGTGCTGATTGCCTGGGCGCTCTGGTCCACTGACGGCGTGCAGAAGCTCAAGGAATGGCGAAATCGCTATTGCAACAAGCGCAAAGAAAGCAAGTAAGCGAGTTCATTAAAAGTCAATTTTTCACAACCGGGTACCTATAAATCCACGCCAAACCACGTTTTTATAGGTATCCCAAACCCACAGCGCAAGAATTGCGCAAAAGTCCTAAAAAGGCGGAATCTCCGTAAAAAAACACCCATCCCTAAAAATGCGCCTGTAGTCACAAATGTCCACAGGCGTTTATTTAATTTTTGCCAAACTATATTTTGAGTATATATTTACAGGAAAACCGTTCCGCAGGGACCATTTAAAAGGCGTTGTTTATGGGATATTCAAATTTTTTCACAGTGGCTGCATTCGGCACGCTATTTGCAATCTCCCCCACATTGGCCATCGACATTACCGTTGATGCGAACGCAGGCATCAAAAAAATTTCGCCTTACCTGTACGGGAGAAACATCGATAAAATCAGCGATGGCGATGCTGAGGTGACCGAAGAAGAGTCTGCCTTCATCAACCAAATGCTCGAAGCAGGCATCCACATGTTGCGAGCGAACAACGGCAACAATGCCACGCGCTACAATTGGCGTCACAAAATGACAGTTCACCCCGACTGGTATAACAACGTGTACTCGCACGATTGGGCGATTACCGCACAAAAGGTGCTTGACAAGATGCCGGGTGTTGACGCTATGTATGCTTTCCAGCTCACAGGCTATGCAGCTAGCAGCACTGACTACAACTTTCCCGACTGGAACTGGAAACAAGAACACGGCACGTACGCAACGCAAACGTTCGACCTTGCAGGCGGCGGCGAAGTTTCAGAAGACGGCAAGACGCTCATCAAAGCGGGCGACGCCTCACTCTACAATATGGAATGGCCGGCCGATTCTACGGTAGCGATTATCCCGCATTGGAAAGACGAACTCAAGTTTGATATGAGCCGTTTCAAGTATTGGAGCATGGACAACGAGATGGAAATTTGGCGCGGTACACATTCCGACCTGGATTTGCCCGTCACGGGAGACTTTCTTGTTGAGCGTTACATTGACGTTGCCAAGAAGGCTCGTGCCGCTTGGGGCGACATTAAGCTTACCGGTCCTGTTGCAGCAAACGAATGGCAATGGTGTTCCGTATCTTCGTACAACAAGGAAGACCGCCCTAAAGGCGAAGACCGCAACTACTGTTGGCTAGAATACTTTATCATGAAAGTTGCCGAAGAACAGAAAAAATCTGGTGTTCGCCTACTCGATGTTTTCGACATTCACTGGTACCCGACAGAAAAGGATTACGAATCACGCGTGAACTGGCATCGAGTCATGTTTGATACAACCTATAACTATCCAGGCGCAAACGGCATAAAGATGGTCGGTGGCAACTGGGACAATAAAATTACCAAGGAATACATATTCGTGCGCATCAACCAGTGGCTCGAAAAATACTTCGGCAAGAATCACGGCATCACGTTTGGCATCACCGAAACAAGCATCCTCGACAACGATCCCATGGTGACAGCACTCATATACGCATCGTTCCTCGGCACCATGCAAGATAACGGTGTAGAGATTTTCACCCCGTGGACCTGGGGCGACGGCATGTACGAAACAGTTCACCTTTTCAGTCGCTACGGCCATCCAAACCGAGTGCAATCTACATCAAGTAATGATTCGCTGGTATCCGCCTACAGTTCTATCAGCAACAAGGGCGATTCGCTCACAGTGATTTTTGTAAACCGAGCCGAAAAAGACGCACAAGATATAGACCTCAATCTTGCGAACTTTGCCTCCGACGGAACGGTTAAAACGCTCACCTTGCAGAATCTCAAGGGCGAAACATTCATTTCGCACACAAGCAACGCCTTAAAAGAAAATGCAGTAGAAGCAAAAACGCAAGGCGAAACAACCCCTGCGACGGGCTACAGCATAAACAGATTCAAGATGACGCTCCCTGCAAAATCCATCACCGCGGTGCTACTCACTACGACTACGCCAAAACAAATCGACGCCATAGCCCCCACGAGAAGCGCACTCACAGGGAACCTGCTGCACCATGAAAACGGCAACTGGTTCATCAATAACGGCTCGGGCAACGTGCGCAACATAAGCGTGTTCAACAGTCTAGGTCAAAACGTACTGCAAATACAGCAGCCCGCCCGCGGAAACTTCCGCATTGCAAGCGAAGTGCTCAGCAAAGGCAATTTCATTGTGCGCATAGAAACAGCAAGCGGAACGCAAATGCAAAAAATAACAGTGAAGTAGAATTTATCTATAGCAACAACTAATGAAAGCCTATCATACCAGAACGCTAATCAATCAAGTCGTTTTGGAATCTTGACAAGTGTTCGAACGGCAAAATCTGTCTGCCTCTGAAAAGTCCGCAGCCATCGTTAATCAGTTGGTTATTAATGGCCTTGAACATGTTCACATCCAGCTTCGAAAGTTCAAGCTCCTGCAATTTCGTCAGGCGCTCATACGCATCATCAAAGTAAACGCACTCGCCGCTTGGAATTTGATCGTGCTTGGAACGTCGCGTTTCTTGCGTTTTTTCATAACCAAAGTGGTTTGCATCACCGATTTCGGCAAAGTCATCCATATCTTTTGTTCTAAGTTGTACTTCCGTATAGCAACGCGCAAGATTATCATACATCGTTATGTGCAACGATTGGTACCCGGAGCTTCGCGGAGTCGCTACCGAATCATGGTAATATGGCTGAACAGCATCTTTTAGCAAGTCGCAATGGCCGCCATCCTTATGTCTTGAAATTTCTGGAGTAAAACCTCGTTCCTCCAAAAATTCAGGCATGACGTTCGCAATCTCGTAAAGATACTTCCGTTCAACCTCGTTCCGCTCTTCACCTTTTTTGATATGGCAAGATGGCATCGAGATGACGATACGGTAAGCAATCAAGTCGCGAAAATTCAGCGTGCTTTTAATTTCGGCTTCAGATGGGAACACCCCATTTTTCTTGAAATAGTTATAAACAAATTCAAGGATATACCCATTAAATTTTTCTTCGGCGCGAATCAGAGATTTGATACGCCCTTTGAACGTAAATGCCAAGAAGGGATATTCCCTCGTCATGTACTTGTAGAATTCTTTTATTCGTTGAGATTGCGAAGTCAAGAAGTCATTGTGTTCTAGCAGTTCAATAATCTGAATCAAAAAATTTGAATGCGCAAGATCGATGCTATTATGCGTTTCCTTAGCACTGTTTCTGAGATCATTTGAATATTGGTGCAAAATTTTCAGCACCGTGTTTCCAGAAAACAGATAGTCATTCAAAGAAATCATCTTACGCCTCCCGAACAAGAATTCTTGCGGTTTTTACGTGTCAAAATATAACAAAAGCTCTTGCGAATTCTAGTGAAATAAGGTAAATTGCAAAACAAATATTTTTTTGCAGTTCAATATATTACGTACGATGTAAAAGAGGTTTCACGAATTGTAATAAGTTACAAAAAATTGAAAAAAAATTCAATCTTGAATATTTGGGATAATATTTATGGAAAACAGAGAACTTAAAATTCATGGCATTTACAGGCACTTCAAAAATCGCTACTACATTGTTGAAGGAGTAGCGAAACATTCCGAAACCGACGAAGAATATGTCATCTACCGCGCACTTTACGGAGACAATACAGTCTGGCTTCGCGAGAAATCCATGTTCCTAAGCGAAGTCGATCACGAAAAATATCCGGACGTCAAACAAAAATACCGTTTTGATGAAGTCGAATTAGGATAAACTATTTATTTTTTAACAAACCTTACAATATCTGTTGAACCCGCAGGCGATTTCACAACAATTCCGTAAACGCCAGGCGGCAACGAAGACAAGTCAAGATCCTTGCGGAAATATCCATGAACTTTGTGAGATCCATTCACGGACATAATTGTATAGCGGAACGAGTCCATACCTCCGCGAACAAGCAAACGATTTCCGCAAATTTCCACTCCATACGATTTTGAAAAATACGGTAAGGCAACAACATCCGAATCTCTATTCAACGAATCCGGTACATCTAGAGCTTTCGCAACTTTAGCCTCGCGAGCATCATCAAAGAACTTGACCATTTTATCGAGATTCGCCTCGACATACATTTCATTCCCTCCATGGGAACCGCCCCGCACAGAAACAAGTTCCGTCACGACATTATGCGCCTTGAGGGAATCGTAAAGTTCTTGGCTTTGTTCTTTATTCACAATTTGATCGGATGTCCCGTGAAAAAGGATTATAGGCGGATCATCGTCACTTGCGTAATACGGTGAACTCGCCACCATCCACTTGTCTTTATTACCCTCACGTTCCGCACCGATAAAAGCACCCTCGTATGTTCCCGAACCCATGAAATTATTAATCGGATTCATTGTATAAATATCTGTTGGCGGAGACCACAGCGTTGCAGCATCAATGCAGCTACTGAACGAAGTAAATTCACCGAGCGAGCCCACTAAATCTACAGTCACAGACCCAGACTTGCTTTCTTTCAAGCCACAGGTTGTTGCGACCAAACTAGAAAGGTGGCCACCCGACGAGAACCCAGACATGGCAATAAAATTCGTATCAATTTTATACTTTGAAGCGTTGCCACGCATAAAACGCACAACAGCTTTGAGGTCATGAAGTTGCGCCGGATAAATTGCATCGCTCGCGGAACGGTGATTCGGAGTAACCACAGCATAGCCAGCCTTAAGAAGCGCCGCACAGATTGTATTTAAATCCGCAGAACCCTTGGAATTGTTCTGGCTCCAGGCACTACCGTATGTATGGATTACAACCGGATAAGAATCCATGCTCTCCTTGGGCAAGTAAATATCCAGCGTATGATAGACTTTGCCATCGCCCACATAATTTACATCGGCAAACTTTTCAGAGTACTCCATCTTACTGTTGCCAGATTGCGGACCGCCAAATCCACCACCTCCGAATCCACCGCCGCCCCACTGAGCGAACGCAGAAACAATAGCGGTAAAGTAAACCGCTATAGGCCATTTTTTCATATACACTCCAATCAACATCGGTCCTAACACACGGACCCCATCTAATTAAAATTTATACACAAAATAGACAAACAAGCAATTAGGGCAAATATTTCCATTGTTTTATTTTACAACTAACGATTGAATGTATTTTCATTACTTATATTATACGTTATGAACAAGAAAACACTTATAACTTCGCTTATTATTATCGTCGGGATTCTCATGATTACATTCTTCGTGAGAGACTGGCTTGTATTTTACAACTGCGGTGCCGTCGAGCAGTGTCTCGTTGAAAGCAGCAACTACCAGAACATCGCTAAGTTCGCTGTTACCGCCATCATGACGATTGTCGTATTTTTCATTGGCGAAAATTGCCTGTGCAAGCGCGACCGCAACTTTTTGCAGGCGGGTTTCGCTATGGCTTTGTGCGCGGATTTCTGTTTGAAAATCATGCACAATTATGCACACGTTCTGGAGCACCGCAGCGATTACACGTTACTTGGCATTTGCTTCTTTATGGTTGTGCAGGCACTTTTCATTTACCGTCACACGCGTACAAGCGATACGGACAAGAGTTCCCCTTGGATTTTGATTATTCCGTTTACAGTCATGTTCATCACGAATGCGCTGCACCTGTTCCGCATTTTCGAAGGACCGACCGTCCCGATTATCGCGACTTACGCTTCATTCCTGTTCTGTTCGCTCGCCGTAGCCCTCCAGGCTCCCAAAAAGGGATACTTCCCTGCTAAAAACGCACGCAACATCAAGCGCGGAATGATTCTTTTTGTCTGCTGCGACGTATGCGTAGGTATTTCACTTGCAACCGGTGAAGACCACAGCGTTCAAGAAATCGTGGCAACAGTAGCCAACAACTTTGTATGGTATTTCTATACGCCGGCATTGATTTTGCTCGGGCTCAGCGGATACAAAAGAAAAGAGTAGTTTATTTTATTATTCGGCCCTTGAAATCGTAGGCACGAGGCTCAAGCTTCGTGCCATTATTGTTAGGCACGTTCCCGTTACGATCGCCGAACTGTACGTAAAGCATCCCATTCTTACGGAAAACTTTGGCGCCATAAGCAGGGGCAATCGTCCGCGCGGTCTCGCGGATTCCAACAGACGGATCCTTCGTCGGGATTTCATCACCAGACTTGAGCAAGCGCCACATCTGGTTCCATTCCCAGTCATCAGCCCAACTTTGCACCACGCGTTCGCCATCCGTCGTTGCACGCAGATACATATTGCTGTGTTGCATTTTCATGCGCACCACGGAGCCCTCGTAGCCGGATTGCTTTTCCATGACCACTTTTTGATGGCCACCGCCGTTCCACTTGTAAAGGCCCATCGTCACACCCGCATCAGTTGACTCATTCGGCGTGTCAAGCGAGATATCGCCAAAATTGATGCGGTAAGTCGTCGAAGATAGCGGAGTAATCGTCGCAATCGCATTGTCGCCACTGCAATCGCCAAGCGCAAGCTTGTCCTCGGCAGTTCGCGTCATGCATGTACCAAAATTCATCGACATAATGCGCACGGTATCGGGCTTTGCTGGTTTCGCCTGCCATACACGCACCCAGTCCGCTTCGAAATACGCAGGCTTGTCCGACGTGATTTCAATATCGTCGCCCGCCCAGCCGCCAATCGCCAAATTCACGATAATGTACTGCGCCGAAAGTTGCTTGATTTCAGTCGGGCGGTTGTAACTTGCAAACTTTTTGTCGTCAAAATAAAAGCTAAGCGTTGACTCGTCCCATTCCACCGCATACGTGTGGAAATCCGCCGAGCGGTCCACATTGTCGTCCT
>JAEEGG010021952.1_pt1 | contig 12629 bp, 4 predicted proteins | sample 9134161 | NCBI WGS metagenome assembly JAEEGG01 (sample SAMN16246543, study PRJNA631951) | gut metagenome | biome: gut microbiome; feature: rumen; material: CR-attached | host: Bos | place: Iran: Karaj | collected 2018-10
TGTAAACATCCCGTGCAGACTGAAGGAACTGGAATTGACGGTTTTTGAGGTGCAGCCACTGAAGGTCGAGTCGGTGACCTCCATCACGCAGAGGGTATCGTCCACGCTGTTATAGCCGGCGAAACCGGGCGTATACATCGCAAAGAGCGCGCCGCCGCTGTTGGCTACGAACCTGGTGAAATTGCAGTTGTGGATGCTCAGCCGGATATCATCCGTCACGATGCCGCCGCCGTTGGTGCGGCCTCGGAGGTTCTTGCCGTCGAAATCCAGGTCCGTGATCGTCAGGCTCGTCCTTTCCGCCGCCGCGGTGCTTGCCTTGCCCTTGAGGTTGAGGAAGGAATAGGGGTTGCCCTGGTCGCGGCTGATGGTGGCGCGGCGGCCCAGCTCCGGAGCCGTGGTCAGCGTAATTTCGCAGCCGGTGATGTTCAGGGCCGTCGTCGTCGTATCGGCGGCGGGGATCATATAGTCCGTCAGCATCTCGACGGTGAACACCTTCCGGCCGGTGGAAGCATCGGTCACCAGCTCCGCCAGACCTCCGTTTTCGGCGGCTGCCATGGCGTTCTGAATGGCCGCGAGGATGCTGGGATAGGTATGCTTTACGCCGTCCTTCGTGGTGATGCGGCAGATATCCCGGTTGCCGCCGAATTTGATTTCATAATTCTGTGTGGCGTCGTTCAGGAGGCTGCCGGTCAGGCTGCCGGTCAGGGGAACCTGCTGGGAGTCTTCCCCGGTGCGGAAAAGCTCCACGCCGTCGCCGCTCGCCGCCGGGAAGCGATAACTCAGCGCATAATTCAGGCCGAACACCTTGGGGATCCACAGCTGGAAGGTGGTATTCGCCCGGAGGCAGAGTTTTCCGGCATCATTCACGAACACGGCGCTGCCCGCCTCATTGGGAAGGCTCGCGCTGTCCACGGGACTGACGGTCTGGATCGAGCCGTTGATGGCGATGACCTGGCCGAAGCCCGTCACATCGGGAGTGTTGATCACGTTCCGTTCGCTCACGGTGAGAGGGCTGAGCTCCAGCTCCCATTCGGTGTTGTTTTCGATGGTGAGGCGCGCCGGTTCCGCGAAATACATGATCAGATTTTTCTGATCATTGCCGGTCTTCAGGGAGATCCACTCACCGCTGCGCTTTCTGACCATCCACTGACCGTCTTCCCACTTGAGGTCTGTGAGGTAATCTGCGTAGGAGCCGGCCTGGTCTTCCTTGAAAGCATAGGCATAGGCGGCGTTGGCGGGCAGCGTTTTCAGGTCGCTGCTTCCATACTTGTTGTAGATCTCTTCCGCCAGCTTGGACATCGCCCAGCCGCTCTGGGGATAGAAGGAGATGGTTTTGATTTTGTTTCCCGACGCCTTCGGCTTGTCGGGGTTGCTCGTGTCGAGGCCCAGCAGATATACATCCACCGAGACAGCCTTGCCCCAAAGGATCTTCTCCTTTTTCTCATCCTTTACGGCCGTCACATCCTGACGGTCGTTCTTGAAGCAGCCGACGGAAGCGCCGCCGCTTCCTGCATAGGAGCCGAAGTAGGTACCCACATTGCCCCGCAGGCTGAACAGAGTGACCTCGCTGCCGGTGCTGTCCACGACCTCCGTATCCGGCACATAGATGCCGATCTCAGCGCCGCTTACCACTCCGTCGTCGAAGATGATCGTGTCGGAATCCCGATCCAGCCAGACGTTGGCCTTCGCGCCGCCGTTCTTCGTGTTGTCCTTGATCTTTGCCTTGCCCCGGAAGGACAGCTGCACCGTGTCGCTGCCCACGGCGACCGCGCCGCCTTCGCCGGTGGCGGTGTTGCCGGTGATCGACGCGCCGGTATTGGCGCCGGAGAAGCTCGCGCTGCCGCCGTTCATGAAGATGGCGCTGCCGTTAACGGCCCGGTTGCCGGAAATCACCGCGCCGTCGCCGGCGCTCACAAGGGCGTTGGCATAGATCGCGCCGCCTTTGCCGGCAGCCCGGTTGTCGCTGATGCTCCCGCCGGTAATGCTGATGGTGCCGCCGGAGGCCCAGATGGCCCCGCCGTCTCCATCGGCGTCATTGCCCTTGATCGCGCCGCCGCTGACAGTGAGGGTCCCGGTGCCGCCGAAGGCGATGGCGCCGCCGCTGGCCGCCCGGTTGACCGGCTTTTCCTCCGTCCGTTCGCCGCCCACGACCGCACCGGCGGTGACGGTGACGTCGCCGTCCTCGGCGCGGATGGCGCCGCCGTTACCGCTGCTGACCGCGCCCTTCAGCACGGCTCCCTCACCGACGGTCAGCGAGCCGGTGGTCTGGAGGATCATGGGGCCGGAGGCGGCGCGCTGCGCGCCGTCCAGCGTCAGGTCCTGCAGGGTCAGGGTCCCCCGGTTGGTGATCATGGGTCCTTCCTGGCCCACGCCCCGGAGAATGGTTTTATCGCCCGTCAGGAGGATGCGGAGGCCGGCGTCGATGACGGGGGCGTCCGCTGCGGGCATCACATAATCCCCCAGCATGGTGATGGTGACCTGGGCATTGGACTGGGAAATCTGCTTTGCATAGGCCACCGCACTCTTCAGGGTATAGAAGAGATGGGTGACGTCATTGGCGTCCACGATCTCGCAGATGGGCTTCGGGGTATTGATCAGGGCCGCCTTTTTGGGGCTGTCCAGGGTCATGGCATAGCCCTCCGGGGACAGGGGAACGTCATTGGGGCTGTCCCCTCCCCGCACCCTGACCGTATAGCTTTCGTTGTCGCTTTCGAAGATGGTATAGTTCCCGTGGGGAAGCTCCCGGATGCGGAGGGAATCGCCGTGGCGGATGCGCAGGACGAGACGCCCCTCCGCCGCGGTCACGCTTTCCTCATCTCCGCCCGCCACGGGGTATTCCTTCCCGTCCGTGATCTGGTCGGAGCTGATGATCACGGTGAAGTAAGCGTCGGTGAATGCGGCGTCCTCGCCGGATTCAGCCATATCCACCGTTTTCGAAACGGTCAGCTCATAGCCCTGCACCGTGTAGACGGCGTAGATCACCGGCGTTTCGGCCATATCTGTCCAGCTGCCGCCGTTAAAGCGATATTCCAGCTTTCCGGATTCCAGCCGCAGATACAATGTCAGGTCCGTGCTGCAGTGAAGCTCCGCCGCGTCTGCGCTGCCCACGCCCACGCGGTCCAGGCGCAGATAGCGCTGGTAAAGGCGGCCATTCTGGAAATCATCCAGCTCCTGCGGCATATGGAAATTGGCGCTCCCGGGCTGCTGGGTGATCACCAGCCCGGTGCCGGGGACGGAAACGATCTGATTCTGCACGACCTGGACGCCGTTCAGCGTGACGGTCCTGCCCCGATTGGTGATGACGCCATCGGCGTTGCCCAGCTCCCTGAGCGCGCCGCTGCCGTCGTCTGCCATATACCGGACCTCAGGCATCCGGAAATAGAGATAATAGACGCTGTCGCTGCCCAGCTCATCCAGGGTGTTCCCGGCGCTGTTTTTCAGCACCAGCTCATAGATATTATTCTTCTCCCGCTGCGCATAGGCGACGGAGGCCACGTCCATCCCCTTCGCGGTGACGGCGCCGCTCTCGGCGGAACCGTAGATCACCGCGCTGAAGGTATAGTCGGAGATATCGATGGGCTCCAGGCCCTTGCCGTTCAGCTGCACGTTCAGCTGCTCGATCAGGGCGTCGGAGGACAGCTCCTCCAGAAAATCAAAGCTGTTTCTGTGGAGGGCATCCGCAAACACCGCCAGGCTCCGATCTTCCTCATCACCGCCCGGCAGGGCCACCGTTCTGGGGAGAGGCAGCATCACGGATTCATCGCTGAGGGGAACGATCTCGCCGTTCTCGATCACCGCCGCCCGGACCTCCAGCTTCTGCTGTTCATGGTAGTTGGCAAAGGCGCCGGTCTTGGACCAGACATCCCCGCTGGTGGTGAAGGTGAAAACATTGCTCTCCGACGACGCGCCGCCCGTCAGCTTCGTGACGAACCCTTCCGCCGGATCCTGGGTCACGGTGACGGTCTGCGTCTGCGTTTCGGCGCTGGCATCCGTCCAGCAGCAGGCAACGATGGTTTTGGCTTCGCCGTTTTTCAGGGTGAAGGCAAAGCTGCGGTCAGGCGTACCGTCAGAGCTTGTGATCCCGGCGGTATAACGGAAGGCCGTCTCTTCGACCAGCTCCCGGTTGGCATGGGTGGTCTCCCAGATGCGGATCAGCGTCGGCTGGTGCTCGAAATAGACCACATACAGCTGGGGCTGATAACCGCAGCTGAGCCAGTTCTCCCCATCCAGGGAGCACTGGAAGCCCCGCCAGGAATTGCGGACCCGGAACAGGGACGCGCTGCCCACCGGGACGGGAGCCGAAAACAGCTGCAGATCGGAAACCTCCGTCCTGTCCTCCCCTTCCTCAATGTATGCAGGACCGACGGCGAAGCTGTAATACGTCCAGCGGCTGCCGATCACCGATGCGTGGGGCAGCGAAAGCTGCGAAGCATCAAAAAGCCCGAGGGGAGAAGTCACGGATGCCGGATCACCGGCGGTGACGGGCTCCAGAAGCCCGTCGGTACCGGTTCCCACATGGGCGATATTCAGCGTTTTCTCCTGATAGAAAAGGAACCAGAGGCTTTCTCCCGCCTTTATGGACTCGTCGGCCCTGACGGGGTCGGCATAGCGCACCCAGACCTTCTCCGTCTTGCTGTCATAATAGACCGCGCTCACCGCGTCGTCCCGGGTCATATGGCTCAGCCGGGATTCGGAGCAGACCACGGCGAAATCATAGCCATAGGAATCCTCCACGGACAGCTCGCTGCGCACAAGGCTCAGCTTCGACGTGGGATCGACCCCCGCCGCGCCGGCGGTGAAGGAAGCCGCACCGTCGAAGGCCGTCACGCCGGCAGCGCTCCCCCAGGCTGCCCGGACGGGGACCGTCCCCGGCGCGCCCCAGAAGGCATAGAGATCCAGCGCACCCGGGATCGGCTGCGAAAAATCAAATTCCTTGTCCGCTTCCCCCGCGGCCGTCGTCCAGAAGTAAAACACCTTCCCGGGGTCGTTAGAGCTGGGAGCGGGACTGGGCTCCGTGATCACGCTGCCGGCAAAGGCCGCCCGGGCATAGGTGTTGTCCCGGCTGTCCGGGGCGTTGGACTCCCCGGGAACATAGACTGCCGGGTCCCACTCCGCCGTCGCTCCGGCGCTGACCAGGTGGTAGGTCACCTTTACGCCCCAGACGGCGTAGAGCGTGACCGGGTCCTTGCTGTCAACGATGACGAAATCCTCCCCCGGCACATAGAGGGGACAGGCAGCGTCCTCCGGGTCATAGTCCGGCCTCGCGCACCAGCCGGCCAGCGCCGCGCCGTCCTCCCCGGTGAAGCCCTCGCCCCTGCTCAGGGTAACGACGCTGTTGTTCACCAGATTGGAGATGGAGGCGGTGGTGCCGTCATGCCCGCAGATCGGCGTGGAGGGGAACACGTCGGCGCTGTGGTAGGCGGCAAGAGAATAGCCGCCGTAGAGCCCGTAGCCGTCATCGCCGCCCGCTTCGCTCACCGAGCCGCCGTTGGCGTCATAGATGATCTCCGCAGGGGAGAGCTTCACATACACCGCATCCAGATAGACGGTGTCCTTTCCGCTCTGGCGCACCGCATCATCCGAATGCAGGGTGAAAAGCTCGCCGGGACCGTAAAGCGCGCCGCTTTCATCCCCCCGGACGCGCCAGCCCGCAAAGGCATAGCCGGAGTTCCGCGGCGCTTCGGCATTCCGGAGCACCAGAACCTCCGCGTTGTCGGCATACTTTTCCTGCTCCAGCTGCTGGAACAGGGCCTCGCTGGTGCCGCCGCTGTCCAGGGTCCCCTGCAGCGTGATCCCGTCCTGATGGGCCACGGGATTATATGCGATATAATAGCTGCCGCTCTTCTTCCAGTGGAGGCGCAGATATGTATCGTGGGTGATCGGGGCCGTGAAATCATAAGGCGTCTCCGAGCCGTCCGCCAGCACCTCGTACCAGTCGGCATAGCTGTAGACATCGCCGCCGGTCACCTTCTCATAGGTCTCGAAGGAGGTGGCTTCGGAGGCATCCTGGGTGTAGTAGGTCTTCCGGTCCGCGTCGGGAAGCGGGTCGCCCCCGTAATAGTCGTAGTTGTGGTTTACATAATACCAGTCTCCGGCGCTGGATTCCACGAAGTCCCGGGTCACATGGGTGTACTCCTGAAGGAGATCGGATTCCCGTGACTTCCACATCCAGGTGGAGCCGGCGCCGCTCATTCTCCGGTTCCCTTCCCCGTCCGTGATATAGCCGCCGTTCTGGTCGTAGAGATAGGAATACAGCGCGCCGTAGTTCGGATCGATCTGAACGAGATACCATTCCAGCTCCCAGCCGGCATAGAGGGTCACATCCCGCTCCGGCATGGTGGTGAGATTCGCGGAGACCTGTCCCTCCGCGGCGGAGGGCGCCGCCAGCACCCTGCACGCGGGGTCCATGTACCAGCCCGTGAAGGTATAGCCCTCGCGCTGGGGAGGCGTCGTCCCGTTCAGAAGGGAGAGAATCTCTGCTCCGTAGGCCAGATCCTCCGCCGGAGGCACCTGCGTTTCATCAAAGGACGCGGGCTCGGCGGAATCCGCAAAGCGGAGATCAAAGCGGGCGCCGTCCTGGGCCGAATAAAACTGCGTGCAGTCATAATACACGTTCAGCACGGTGCTGCCGTCGGCGGCAATGACAACCTGCTCCGTGCGGGGATGATGGACATCAAAGCCCGCGGCTTCCAGTTGGGCATTCAGCTGCTGCCGGTATTCGCGGAAATTCGTCTGATCCGCAGCCTGCGCGCCCACCGCTCCGAGGAACTGCCTGCTTTCATAATAATCATAGGCCAGCCCCTGGGCATCCGTCCGCTTCTGGGTCCACACCACGACCAGGTAATCCGCCGCGGTCTTCGGGCTCCAGCGGGCGTTGAGCCGCATATCGCCGAAGGGAATGAGCTTATTGCCGTCCACCAGGAATTGGCCGGCGACGCCGGTCCCCACCAGGACGCCCTGGGCGTTGGTCACCTGCGTGCCATTGTCGGCATACCAGCCGGTGAAATCATATCCGCTGAGCTCCGGGACCGGCAGCGGCCCTTCGACGCCGCTGCGGGAGACGGCCATGGAGGGAACGTAGGTCGCGCCGGTGCCGGCCGCGGCGGTATAGAATTCCAGCCAGGCAAAGCCCTGGAATACAGGATACAGATCCGTCCGTCCAGGACCGACGGTAATGGTCGCGGGGGTATCCGCCGCGCCGAACAGCTTCCAGCCCACCAGACGCCGGTTGCCCCGGTAGTCGACGCTCAGCTCCTCGTCGATCACCAGGGTCCCCTGTTGATTGCCCTGCTCGTTCTTATTCAGCTCCACCCGCCGGATAAAGGCGATGGGAGAATTCTCCGCCTCGCTGTCATGAAACACGACATAGGCAAAGGGATGATACCGGGCAAAGAGGCAGACGGTCTCATGCGCCTCCCGGATCTCCTGGGTGAAGTCATAGGGAGCGGATTCATCCACTTCCCAGGCATTCTCCACCAGGGTCCCCGCATACCAGCCGTCGAAGATCTCTTCGGCAGCGGCGCTCAGCCGCGGCAGCACAGGCAGCTGGGGGTCGCTGCCGCCGGCGCCGCCGGTGACCGTCTGCTCCGTGACGATGCTGCTGTCGTCCAGCTCCACGGGGATCAGACCCGTGGAGAATTCATACTCCCTGTAGGATTCATAATCGTTCAGGCTGTTGTTGTCCCGAGGCACATAGAACACATAGGTCCTGCGATTGACCTCCTCCATCCTGCCGACGATGCTGTAGGCATCCCCGGCGGCGCGGGAAAGGTCCTCCCCGGCGGCAGCGGCGAAAAGCTGCAGATCGCTCACGTTGGTGATCATCAGGATCAGCGCGAACAGGAGCGACAGTATCCTCTTACGGCTCTTTTTCATTGGGAAAAAGCCTCCTTGATCCATGGTTTCTCGGTCTTTGTCTGGTCCGGGATCAATTGTCCCTGACCCAGAGCTCCGGTGCGGGCCAGTCGCCGTAGTGAACGGCGGCGAAGGATTCCATCCCTTCGTCAACCGCCAGCACCGCGCCCAGCTGCTCCACGGTTTTCAGCGGGTATTTCATATTGCCGGCATTGTTGTAATACTGAATGAGCTTCGTATCATAGGGCATGGCATTCTTCCAGCTGTCTCTCGTGCCCACAAAGGTGTTGTAATAGGTGTCGAAACTTCCCTCCGCGCCCGGTACGGAGTCGGCGTCCAGCGGGGCGATCCCCTCCGCAGTGCCGCTCCCCGGCACGGGAGGCAGATAGTCGAAGGTTTCGTAAGTAAAGGATTTTGTCGGATCGCCGGGATCTTTGGCCGTCTTCTCAACGAAGCGTTCATTGACGATCTCAAAATACCAGCAGCGCTCCGCGGTGCAGGGGGAACCGGCAAAGGCGCCCTCGGAGGTGCTGCCGCTGACGAGGCCGGCGGCATAGCAGTCGGCGAAGCTGCCGCCGCTCACCGAGCCCACCAGACCGCCCGCAGAAGTGCCGGAAGCGGAACAGGTGGAGTAGCAGTATCGGAGGCTGCTGCTTCCAGACGTGCTGCCCACGAGACCGCCCGCAGCGCTGGCAGCGGTGACATTGTAGAGAGCAGTGTCATTGCCTGCTTCGTTTTTGGTATTGTACTCGCCATTCACAGTATGCCCGGCGGAATAAGAAGCGCGCAGCTCCGTATTGGCTGCCGTGCCGATCAGGCCGCCGGCTTCGCCGCCTGTGGAACGGACGATCAGCGCTGCGGCACACATCGTGACCTTCGCGCCGCTCGCATCGCCGATGAGGCCGCCCGCGCTGCTGCTTCCGGTGATGGTGGCCTCCAGAGCCGTCGTGCTGTTCAGCGCCAGCACATTCTCGATCACCGTCCCGCTGACGTCTCCGGCCAGGGCGCCCGCATTTTTGCCATAGACGCTGAAATCCACCAGCTTCAGGTTTTTCACACTGCCGCTCGTCAGCTTTCCGAAGAGACCGGCGTTGCCGCTTTCGCCGCTGACAGATACCTTGGAAATGCTGTGGCACTTCCCGTCATAGTCCAGCCTGTTGGCATCCACGGCCCAGAACATGCCGCTGGCCGTTTTGCTGCCGGCATCCAGTCCGTAGATGGACGGGGACTCCGAGGAGGTGCCCGATCCGGATCCCGACAGGGAATACAGTACGACCGCGTTCAGGAAGCCCGGCCAGCTCAGGTCCTTGCCCTGCACGGCTGCCGGGAAATTGACCGGGGCAAGGGGATCGTTCACGCCGGAAACCGCCTTATCCAGGTTTTCCAGGTGGCGGATATTGCTGATGTCCGCCGTATTCGGCTTATCCGCGTTCCCGACCTGGGAATTATCGCCGAAGAGGCTGTTGGCGGTGAGGCGCGCACTGTAGGCCACATTGGTGAGCTCCTTGTTATTCACCGCCACTGCCTGGACGGTGATGAACTCGCCGGGGATCAGGTTGGGTCCCTCGATGCTTTCCACATACTCGGCCAGAGACTCCGGCAGTGTTGACGGGATGGCGCTGCAGAAAAGCTCATAGAAATGCAGACCGGGACCGGTGATATCGTCGAGGCTGATCCTGACCTCGTTCACAGTAGAGCTGCCGGCCTTTTTCAGGGTCAGTACCCTGGTGTTCTCGCTGGTCACGCCGGTGACCTCCAGCTTCAGGACCGCATTGTCATTACCGTTGTTGGGGTCCATGATCTCAACCATCAGCTTTTCCGCGTTGATCAGCTGGATGGAGGGCGGCAGGAGCGCCGCGCCTCGGGGGAGGGCATCCACGCCGCCGTAATAGCCGACGACGGAGGCTTTCCCGCTATCGTCCCCAAAACGATAGTTTTTCAGATCATTCTTGTTCTCACGCTTGGACATGAAGTCGATATAGTAGGCCGCAATGTTTTCGACGTTCAGGGCATACCTGCCCTCTGCTTCCCAATAGAAGACGTCCAGCACCTGGCCGGAATCCTTGTGATAGCGAATGTAATAGCAGCCGCCGGAGCGAACGGTTTCATCCAGCGCCGAGGGGGGCAGGATCTGGTTCAGCACGGAGCCGGTATCCGAGAAAGCGTCTCCATTTCTGACGGCAAACACATAAACGCCCTTTTCCGGCGTAAAGCCGCTTCCGGAAAAGCTCTCCTCCTTGATGCCGAAGGCTCCTTCCTCCCGTCCGAGATAGCCCTGGCTCTCCGCCATGGACAGGTGATTCTGAGCCGCGATAAAGAGCTCCTTGGCATGGTCGTCATACTCCATCTTCGCCATGGAGCGCAGATAGCTCAGAATGCCGACGACGCCCACAGCCGCCAGGATCGCCATGATCCCCACGACGGCCAGCATTTCACCGATGGAAAATCCCTTTTTTTCTTTCAGTCTTGGCATAATCACACCACCGTTCCCGGCATCAGCTGCCGCTCGTTGACGAGGCCAGTCCCTCGGCCAGCACCCGTACCCTGAAGGAATCCATGCTTGCCAGGGGCTCATCCCGGCCGGCCTTCATCACCTTGCATTCCGTGAATATGACCTCGCCGCCGGATTTATACGCGCTCTCATAGGTCACATACAGGACGCCGCTGGCAGCCTTCTGTGAAACCAGCAGATGCTTGTATTTGTCCGGATCAAATGAGCCCGCGTCCGGGTCCTCCTTATATTCCTGCACATATTCCTGCAGCCAGATGCCGGGGGCGCGTTTCTGACCGTCCGCGCCGGTCTCCGCGGCGTCTCCGGCGCCGGCCAGCCACAGCTTTGTGGTGCTGCCCGCGGCACAGCGGTACTCGATGGTCGTTCCGCTGCATTTCACCTGGGTGGCCGTGCTCAGCTCGGTGCGCAGCCGGGTCAGGGTGGTGGAAAGGAGCATCTGGGCATTGGCGGAGTCCACCACTTTATAATAAGCATTGGCTGCCGCGGGGATGCCCGCCGCGACGATGGAGAACACCATCATGAGGATCAGGACCGACACCAGCACTTCTCCGATGGTGAAGCCCCTCCGGCTCTTCAGCCGTGATATCATGCGCTTTCTCATCTCAGCCCCCCGGCGTCGCGCCAGCGTCCGTCTCCGATCGCTCATAGGTGATGACCGGGACCTTTCCGAAAGCATCCGTCCTGTAAAACGTCACGTTGATATAATTGTTGGGATCCTCGTCCGTCAGCTTCCGGGCAGTCTCCGACCCATCAATTCTGACGGTCAGCGTTCCCGGCGAACCGCCGTCCGACCGGGAGACGATCCCGTTCTCCTGCTCCACATAATTCTCCATGCTCTTCATGCTGTTGCGCACGATCCTGCTGGCGGCGGTGATCATTCCCGCCAGCATGGTCAGCGCCAGCGAGGAAATCAGCAGGGCGATCAGAAGCTCGGAGATGGTCTCGCCGCTCCGGCTTTTCAGTTTTTGCGCCGCGCGATTCTTACTCATGTCCCGCTTCCTCCTTCCGTGGATCCTTCGCCGCTGCCGGCTGCCTTCTCGCTGTCAAAGCCGACCTCGCTTTTTTCACCGATGCCGACGACATTCCATGTGACGGAGGCCGTTTTCGTCTCGGTGTTCTGAGCGTTCTCTACCTTCGTGTAGCCAGTGACGTTTTCCCTGCTGGTGTCGGTAAAATAGGTGATTTCGGGCGCTGAGGTATGCGATTTTTCCTTATATGTATTGCTGAATTCCGGGCGCAGGGTCAGCACAAGGGTAAAGCTGTCGCCGCTGCCGGACTCGGCGTTGGAAAGCTCGATGAACAGCATGCCGTCGTTCCGCAGCCAGTATTTTCCCTCGATCTGCAGCTCCGTCTGATTATCGGGGTTCATCTTAAGGCTTCCCTCCGCCGCATAGCCCTCAAAACCGCTGTCGGCAAAGCTGCGCTCAAAGGCGGCGTCATTGTTGCACCGACCGGAGCCGAAAAGCAGACGGATGGCCAGCTCGGTCAAAAAACTGCGGCCTTCCAGGGAGATGTCGCTGCCGCTTTCGGCGGGGATGGCCTGGGGCTCCTCCCCTTCCGTCTCGCTGGACTTATCCTCCGGCTGGCTTCCCCCGCCTTTGATTTCCGTTGAATACGTTACTTTCCACTTGGTCGGCCACGGCTCCGGCTCTTTTCCCGTTTCAAAGTAGACATTGGTCGTCTGTGTCCGCTCCGTTACTTTTTCACGATTGATCGTCACCGTTTTGCCGCTGAGCTCCTGCGCCAGAAGCTCGGCGGCGGAGGACACGCTGAAATACCGCTGGTCGTTCTCCGCCAGCTTGCTGGCCCGGCCGGCGGCAGCGGTCGCCGCCGTCAACACCACGATGCCGATGACGCTGCAGACAAGGAACAGCAACAGCGCCGCCAACAGAGAGGCTCCGCGGCCGGACCGCAGCTTTATGTACGCAATTCTGCCCATGGGCAATTCCTCCGAACCATACCGCACGCCCCGTCGCGGAAGACGCTTTACCGGTGGTTTTATCAATGATATTGCCGCCTGCCCTGCCGCATCGGCAATCAGACGAAACCGTGCCTCCGGCGGCCGCGCAGCGCCGAAGCGGGCGAAGGCCCGGGCCGAGACTGCCCATCCGGCGGAAAGGGCAAGACCGGCAGACAAAGCCGCGGTACGCGGCATCCTGCCGCGAGGTCCGCTTGCCATGCGCCGACTACCCCATATTGTCACATTATCATTCAGATTAAGTATACGCACTCAGAACTGAAATTGCAACTGTTGTTTTTTTAA
>JAEEGG010021953.1_pt1 | contig 12628 bp, 9 predicted proteins | sample 9134161 | NCBI WGS metagenome assembly JAEEGG01 (sample SAMN16246543, study PRJNA631951) | gut metagenome | biome: gut microbiome; feature: rumen; material: CR-attached | host: Bos | place: Iran: Karaj | collected 2018-10
TCTATTATCAAGATGGACCGCAATAAACTCGTCACGGCCCTCAAGAACAACGATGCAGACCTTATCATTTCGGCATTTACCATCTGCGAATGCCTACGACACGAAATCGATTATTCAAAGCCCTACTATATCGGGAAAACCGCATTTGTCATCCGAAATGACTTTGGAAAAGAAGCAACTCTGAGCAAAGTCCCCAAGATGACTTACCTCAAACCGAAAAAGCCTGACGAAATCTACAAGCTTACCGACCTTTCCGGGAAATTTGTCGGTGTCCAGACAGGAACGACACTTGACGAACAGGTGCAACAGCTTATCAAGCTGCCACGCATCCAGTATTATGCAAACATTCCCGAAATGACCAAGGCTCTGGAAGAAAGAGAACTGGACGGCATCGCCGTGGACTATTCCGTCGCAGAGACCATCCTCAAGCACCATTCCGATTTCTCAATTCTGAAAGAACGTCTGAACAAGGATGTATTCGGCATCGCCATGAGCAAGAACAGCCCGCTCAAGTCAAGCATTGATTCCTGCATCAAGGTCCTCCAGAAAAAAGGCGAAATTCAGAAAATCAAGGACAAGTGGTCCAAGAACAAGTCCGCAGTCAGAGCGATCAAGCAGGACTGGGTTGGAACGGACACGCTCGTTGTCGGCACCGAAGCACTCTACGCCCCTTATGAATTCTACCAGTGGGGCGAACTTTCGGGCATCGATATCGATATCATGTACACCATCGGCAAGATGCTGAACAAGAACATCAAGTTTGCAGACATGAATTTTGACGTGTTGATTCCGTCACTCGTGAACGAGAAGACAGACCTCTGTATTGCAGCCATGAGCATCACCGAAGAACGCAGCAGTCTAATCGACTTTTCGATTCCTTACGACAAGAACGAATCCGTAATTGTGGTTCACACGCCACAACACGCAATCGAGGTCATCGGAGATTCTACGGGCGCTCTAAGCCAGTTTTTCCAGAAAATCCAGGACTTCTTTGATTAGCGCCTTCGGCGCATCGCGCCCAAACCTCAAAGAGCTTTGTGGTGCCGCATGGCGCGAATGTTACGTGGCAAGACTTCCTTGTGCCACTTGATCCATTCATCGTAATAGATGTAGCGTTTTTCGCGTTGGCGGAATTCTCGCCCATGCACAACGCGGCGCCCGCCACGTTCCTCGACAGGAATAACGATATGCAGGCACTCGTGATAAACCACGCCTGCAATTGCATATAAAGGACAATTAGCAGCATCGTAGCCACGGCTAATGCTAATCAAATGGAAGCTCTCGCCCGTCACCGGATCCTTGCGCACCGAATGGAAACTCAAGCCGCCCACGCGGTTACTCCAGGTGATTCGGCAAGTGAGCGTTCCGTCAAAATACGTGTCGTTTATCGCGGCAAGCACGTCCGTCAAGTTGTGATGAACACCCTGCGGGCGGATCGGCGGCAAACGTCCCTTGCTCGCCAGCGGAGTTTCACCTTTATCTGTAAAAATCTGGTCTACAGTCTGCCAAAAGCGATTCACCAAGTCCTTGACAATAGCCTTGTTCTTTTGCGTCTTACGGCGTACTGCATGTTCAGCCCATTCCGCAGCAAGTTCACGCGCAGCGGCAAATTCCGGCCCTTTCATGTACGCAGGCAGCAACACCTCCGGATGCCCAAACAAGAATCCACCCTTACAGCGGATGCTCTTTTTCATAAGCGGATTGTACTTGAAGTGTACAAGGCCATTGGCCGAGCAATCCGGCGAAGGAACCTTGACTTCGGATTCCGTTAGGGGCGCTACAAAGCCGAACAAGTCTAACTGACCGTCGTTCACTCGCCCAGCACTCCTTCATAGCCATTCAGCGCCAAGAGACCGCCAAAAAAGCTTTCCGGCAACTCAAGCGCCGCATAATGTTCCGAGATTCCGTACACGGCATCTTCGACAACATCTGGCATATAAACTATATAGCTATCGTTCTGTTCGGTCTGGAGCATATCAGGCGTGCAATACTTTGGATCCGTTTCGCTAAAGTACATACGGCAAGAAACTGTACGCAACGGATAGACGGTGCAATCCCCCACCTCGTTTGAAAACGGGCAAGAACGCCACCAGGCAAAGTAATCGTGCAAAGCCCTATCTTCGGCATCGTCTTCGGAAAGCCCCTCTTCCTTGCGCGACTCGAACAGCGATTCAAACTTGTCCGAACGCATCTGGCAAGCCTCCATCAACGAGAGGAGGTCGTCCCTCTTGCGAAGTTCACTGTACATGAAAATCAACTCGAATGGTTCCACCGACATCGGGTAGTGGTGGCAGCAGTTTCCGCAGGCAGGCCTGCATTGAATGGGCCTCGGCTGTTGTACAAGGACCGCCTTCAGATACTGGTCATAGGCGGCGTGATACGCTTGCGTGAACTTGAGTATCTCCGGCAACTGTTCCCGCAGATTGTCGGGACCAATGGCACATTCCCGCCCCAAGCTTTCGGCAATGGAGTCTAGGCGATCCCTTTCGACCCTGAGCAGGGAGGAAAGCCGCATTTCAGCAATACGGTAGGCCTTCGTCGGAAAATACTCTTTATAAGCATTCATTGAGCGCAAATATATTTTTTTACGGGATTACCGAAAAAACTGGCAATAAAAAAAAGCGGATTATTCATTTTTGTAAGAATGAAGTTATTTTATTGTACGGAGTAATGGAATAATTTTTTCAGGACCGGCAATATGAGAAAAATTTCGCAAGGCAACTGGATGTGGCCTATCACAATCGCATTGTCACTCGGCATAGCAGGTTGCAACCTGTTCCACCCGACTGGCAGCCGCGACGCCGACAGCAGCGATGCTGCAGCACTGACTCACGACGGATACCTCGAGTATCAAAAGTCAAACTACGATGTCGCCCGCAATTTTTTCAGCAAGGCCCTGCGTGCGGACTCCGGATATTCTGAAGCATGGGTTGGCCTTTGCAAGACGGTCCTAAAAGCGCAAGAAGGAATCGACGCCTTTGAGCTTGCCTCCTACGCACAAAATCAGCAAGACGAAAACGGCAAGGTGACCAACGGGTTCCTCGTCATGAGCGACGAAAAAGCGGACTCCATCTCGCGTGGTATTGATTCAGTCATGTTCTATCTGAACCAGTTTGTCGCCCGCGACACAACCGACAGGACCGACAAGAAAGTTCGATTCAGCAACATCGCCGATAGCTACACCATACTCCAGCTCACCAAGGCGGCTCTCCGCGTCAGGGCCGTAAACACGCAGCTTTCAAACGTTGTCTCCGCCAACAGCTCCGGCATGATGATGGACCTCAACGCGCTGAACGACCTCGGCGATAGTCTCAAGCCGTTCCTCAATGACATGGCCGCAGCAGCCGAAGCCATCAAGGTTGCACCAGAAGCCGCTGCCGAAATCATCAAGGCCTACCTGCCCGACTCCACCCGCCAGGATTTTGAAGATGACGATTACGCCGAAATCTCGGTCGGACTTGCCAATACGGTCATCCAGATGAACGACAGAGCACAAACCGTTCCCGAAGATCGTGAAGACGTATTCTTCAACTTTGGAAACGGTCGCGACGACGATGGCGACGGATGTGTCGACGAAGAAGCGCTTGACAATTACGACAACGACGGTGACGGCGAAATCGATGAAGACGTCCGTGATAGCCGTTCGATTGTCCTCGTCAAGAAGAGACCGACAAACTACCAAGAGCTCAAGGATCTTGGCCAAGATCCGACAACATACGATTTGACGAAGGCCCAGCTCGACTCCCTCAGCGTCCTCGAAAAGTACAACATCATCGATATCGACATGGACGGAAAGACGACCAAGGATGACTTGGACGAATGGGAATTCATTTACCGCGACCCCAACGAGCGCGATGAAAAGAAGAACCACAGGCTCAAGTTCACGACGACGATCAACTTCATGTACGCCGATGGTGGTATGTTCCCAGAAGACCAGGACGACAAAATTACTGAAAAGGTCAATTCCCTCATTGAAAAGAAGGAACTTATCCGTAAGGATAAAGACATCAACAACATCAAGTACGACTGGAGAAAGCGTGCAGAGATGGTCGGCGGATGCTGGACAAATTACGATGACGAAAAGTTCCTCAAGTGGTTTGAAGGGAGAATCGTAAAATGAATAAACTAACAATACTTGCCATTCTCGCCTGCGCTTTTGGAATTGTCTCTGCTAAGTCACCAACGCATTTTTCGCTCCGTGCAGAATCTATGGGTGGCGCCCACGTCGCCGTTGTCGACGACAAGGAAGCCTTGCATTACAACTATGCAGGTTTGAGCCAGATTAACAGGCTTGGTAACTTTGAAAAGCGTCCGGAACAGGGTTACTACCCACGTAACTGGATTGGCGACATGCGACTTACCTTCGGCGGTGCAGGCGACATTTTCAAGTTCCTCACGACTTACAGCGATGTGAAGGACGTTCAGGATTTGTTCCGTGCGGCACAGAACGATGCCGACCGCATAACCGCGAATCATCCGATGCCATCTAGCAGAACTGGCGCTATTCTCGATTCCCTTATTGCAAATCCCAAATACGTCAAGACGATTAACTCTTACGACCACAAGACGATGGAAGCAAGAGTCAAGTTTGATGCGGAATTGGCGTTCCACAACTTCGGAGCCGCCTTCTGGATGAACGGAAGCGTTGCACCTTACGTTGACGCAGGCATCATCCTCCCCTATGTCGTTGTCGATACATTTATTATCGATGCTGTTGCGCAGATGGGTGGCGCCTACGAAATCATCCCGAATCAACTTTCTGTCGGTTTGGGCGGTAAAATCGTCAAGCGCCACAAGACCAACATGGTGACCGTTGGTCTTGCCAATTACAGTTCAATTGTAGACACCCTTAAAGATCAAGCGGGCGATGCGACTGACAACTTCTTTGATTCCAAGACATTCTCGTTTGGCATCGACTTGGGCGTACTTTACCAGTTCAACCGCGAAATTCGCTTTGGTGCATCGCTCAGAGACATTTACTTCAAGCAGCTCGCCGGCGAAACGCTGATTCCGAACTTCACCATCGGTGCAAACTACAGCCCGAAATTCATGAACAGCAATACAGGCTTTGGCCGCAAATTTAACGTAGCCGTAGACTTTGCCGACATGTTCAATGCCGATAGGAATTACAAGTTCTTTACGCACTTGAACTTCGGTTTTGAACTGGAACAGACACTCGCCGCAATTCCGGGCCTCAATAACGAAATTCGCTTTATTACGCTCAGGCTTGCAGGCGGTTTCAGAGGCGGTTACCCCTCTGCAGGTGTCGGGCTCGAGATACTGCGTTTCTTCACGGTCGAAGCGGCCACCTGGGGCGAAGAACGCGGCTACTACACCGGCCAGGACGAAAACCGAATTTACATGGTCCAGGCAAGCATCGGCTTTTAGTTTAGACGAGAAAAGGCGGAGTTGAGCTCCGCCTTTAATGTATGAGGTTAGAGATGACTTATTTCTTAACTTTCACGACTCTTGCCTGCGGGTTCTGCTTGCCGAGCAAGTCGTAAGTGCGGGAGGTGCGCAAGCTGCGGGACGGCACCGGGCGATTACGCTTGAAAACGGAAATCGTTCCGTCATCGGTCTTGAAGTTTTCAATGTGCGTAATGCCGTTGTTCACGTAATCCGCAAGTCCATAAGCGTGACGCATGATGTTCAGAACTTCCATATCAAATACGGAGCCATCTGGATCTGATTTGTCAAATGAGAATCAGCCACGCCCGCAAAATCGGGTCATTACTTCCCGTTTTAAGAAAATTATTCTTTCACAAAGCAGGCCGGAATTTTAAGCGTCACGACTTGATTTAAAGAAAGGTCTTCTTTGGCGTACATCGCATGATATCTATCAAACAGCACAAATGATTTTGCTGGTTTAACAGGCTTTTTAGGGAACAGCGGATCTCTTTTTGTCACCCCTTTTACGCATCGCAAATAATTAATTCCACCCGTAGCCAAGTCTTTCGTAAAATGAATCTTATCGCAATGTTCTTTGATGACGTCAGAATAGCCGACAATCTCAATGGAATCTTTTTCACTTTCCTCGCCATTACATTCTTGGAAATATTCTCTAGAAAACGAAAGATGGACCTTTTCTGACTTGACAATTTCTTGTGCTGCGATCTTGCCAAAAATACGCCGAGAACGCAATTCAGGAGGAAGGTATTCGGTAAATATAGGATGCTGACGAACAACAAGCTGCGTTCGCACTTCTGGCGGCATCCATGCATAATATAGAATGGATTTGACTTCTTCCAAGAAATCTTTATACTCAGGATGTTCCGTATCCATTGAAACATTCGTAACACGGCCACTATCGCCAAATGTAATCGTAGCATCAACAGAAAGATTAAAGCCCTCTTTATAATATCGTTTAAAAGTTCTGTCAAGAAGCCAACGACAAGGCCTTTTCACACTATTAACAAGTCCCGTTTCAAATTCACGTGGCGGCATCGTATCACTAAGAAATTTTCCTTCTTTAAGTTCGAATGTATCAACGTATATATCCACATTCAACACGGGTAGATTCGGGCGGGTATTGAATTCCGCCGTTTCACCCTCTGTAGAAATTTTTCGTTCATTAAAAAACGCATAAATAGGATCCATTTTTTTCATTCTGCCACTACCTTGTAACGAATATACAACGCCATCAAACACTGTATCCCCAGAATAAGGATTTTCATAGTAGAATAAATAATCAATCAGTTTACCTTTTTGAAACAAGCTAACAGATAAATTCGCCTCATCTTCTGAAACATATCTAAGACTTCTATCATATTCAACATATTCTTCATCAAGCACCGCAGCCTTCGCAAATTTTTTGATTTCCTTCAAGCTATTCGTTGTGTAGGCCAAGCCCTGCGCGTTATAAACAACCATAGAATCTGCAAGCGCTAAAGATTCTTGCATAGGTCGTGGTTTTCCAGGAATAAAATCTACAGAAACATTGTCACGTTCCTGTTCGCAGGAGAGCAGAACGCATGCGGCAAGGATGAGTAGAAGGAATTTAGAAACGGAAATCTTCATTGTATTTTTCATTTTCATTGAGTTTTTCTTCTACAAAGCATGGCGGAATTTTAATCCTTACGACTTGCAATATCGAAAGGCGACCATCATACACAGCGTCATACTTGTTAAAGCGGACGTTTGTATGTCTCGGTTCGATTTCTTCAGAGCGTTCCCCGTACTTCACTTTTTTATTGTATTCTATACATTCATAACGGACAACGCCGCCAGTCGCAAGGTCTTTCGAGAACGTAATCTCGTTACAAAGATCTTTCTTTACATCTGGTCCGACAATATCGACAGAATCTTTAGCATTTCGCCCATTCTCCTTACAGACCATGCGGTAATCCCTTGTAAAAGTAAGATGAATCCAGACATAGTCGATAATATCTTGAGCGGTTTCTTCATTGCCGACATCCGTACGGACTTTCGGCGGCATCCATCCGTAATACAAAATGTCACGAAGTTCTTTATCAAAAGCCTTATTTTTACTCTTACGAGACGCAGTACTCGCGGACGGTAAAAATACAGAACCATCATCCTTATACGACAATGAGGCAAGACCAGATAAATTAAAATCTTCCTTATAATAGCGATACAACAACCTTTTGAGTCGCCAACCCATAGAATTATTCATCGCTCGGACAATTCCTGTTTTAAAAGCACGCATTTCTAGACCATCTCTAAGAGATTTTCCACTCTTAAGGAAAACTGAATCCACAAAAATTTCGACATTCAATTTCGGGAGAGATTTTTCATTTTCAAATTCATTGACAGTCCCGCTTATAGGAATATCGCGTTCCTTAAAAAAATTCTTGATTGCAGCAGGCTTTTTCCATCGCCCAACGCCCTGCAACGAAAGCATAGCGCCATCATAATCCGAAGTTAAAAAATCAAGTACGCGCTCCTTGAAAGTTTCCTTTCGAGGTTTCGCATAATAAAGCAAATGATCCACTAGCTCGCCATCTCGGTACAAATTGATAGATAGATTGGGTTCACCAACCCCGACCATTTCTCTACGCCACAATTCAGCTTCAGGATATTCTTCATCAAAGGAAGAAAATTCAGCAAATTCCTCTATATCGTCAGCGTTATTAGTTGCATAAACCAAACCTTTTTCCCCATAAATATTCATGGAATCGGAAAAGGCCAAAGATTCTACCAAGCGATATGCTTTGCCAGGAATATACTTTGTATTCCGTGCAACATTTTTTAACTTTTGCATTCCATAAGAGACAAGAGCGTAACCTCTAGAAGCCTTCAACATATTATTTGTGGTATCCACCTGCATACCGATAAAACCGGTATAAAGTTTCAATGGAATTATCTCCTGATAGTATTCCCATCGGATATCTATAAAAGTAATTCCCCTAGGAACTTGTTTAAAATCTAATTTTTTATTCCAATCATTGCGTTTGATATATTTTCCCGTATCAGAATACAAATCTTTTGTATAAGGAAACAATCTTGAAATCCAGCCACTAAAATCAGGAGCTCCACAACCTTCGGGTTCGTAATACTTATAAATATTTTTCCAATGTTTTAGATTTATTTTGCCATCATAAATATTGATAAACTCATCTAAAATAGGATTAAGTCCATCCGCCCACCATTTCATATCCAACTGTGAAGCTAGTCTGTTAAAGGAATCCTTGAGTAAAGTCCAGTCCTCTTTTGTACCATTCACTTTTATTTTCGGAATTCCACAAAGCGTTGTAACCCTATACGAATAATATTCCGATGCCACAGCCATCGTCATCGTACGAGAAATATTTGCATCCACAGGGCTTGTCGTCGAAAATTTCGTTCGCAACGGAGCGCCCGTTTCTAGAGGCAACTTCGCCTGCAATGAATCAAACAGTTCCGAGAGCGTATAGAACCATTCCTTGTGCGTAGATTCTAGAGTCAACGAATTATCCATAACCGAGACTACAGTATCAGTACCCGGAGCTACAAAGCGGTCCTTGAGGGCTTTGCGATTGTTCTTGACATGTAGACGAAAGCCGTCCAAAATCATAAGCCAGACATCGTCTGGATTTATTTCCATAGCATAGTGCTTAGCATATGCAAGAGCAACAAGATCAATGAAGGTCGGTTTTTCAGAAGAACCTTTAACAAACGGATTCACAGAATCGGAATACGCATAAAAAATTTTTTGCCCGTTCGTCCCCTTTTTCTCCGCTTCGTTTGCAAAATACTCTACGAAGCCGCCTCTTTTTACATGAATGATTTTTTCATTGAATACGCTATCGCGAACAGTCGTATCGATGACCATTGCATAAGCACTTGTGTCCCGAACAAAGCCTTCGAAATTCCCAGTCGGTTTCGAAGAAATTTCAATCACCGGCTCATCACGTTTCTGTTCGCAAGAAGAGAGAACACATACGGCAAGGAAGAGGAAAAGGAATTTGTAAAGGCTATGCATAATCTATCATTCTTCCACGAAACAAGCTGGAATTTTAAGCTTTACGACTTGCGATATCGGGAGGTTATAACGAGTATCATATACGTCGTTACGCTTGTTAAAATACGCATTTGTATAAGTGGAATGAATTCTTTCACGAGGTTCCCCATACAAAGCGTTGAACCTAGCCATAAGAGAGTCTGCATGTGTAGAATCTTTAGAGTTCAACATCTTTTCTCGTTTCTTAGGCACTATTATTTTATTGTATTCTATACATTCATAGCGGACAACGCCGCCTGTTGCAAGGTCTTTAGAGAACTTAATTTCACTGCAAAGGCTCTTTTTTGTAGCCGGTGCTCCAATGATATCGACAGAATCTTTGGCATCTTGCCCATTCTGCTTGCAAACCATGCGGTATTCCCTTGTAAAAGCTATATGAAATTTTACCACATCAACAATTTCTTGAGCTATTTCATCATTGCCAACATCCGTATGAACTTCTGGAGGCATATAACCGTAATGTAACACCTCCCTCAATTCCTCTTTGAATTCTTTATTGGAATCAGGCTCCAAGGATAAGGATACATGCTCATCTACACGGCCTTTTTCTTTATAGCCCATCGCTGCTACTGCGGATAAATTAAAATCATCATTATAATAGCGATACAACAATCTCTTGAGGCGCCAGCCCATTGAGTTTTTAAAGGCTTGGATTATCCCTGTTTTAAATTCACCCATTTCAAGATCTTCTCTAAGAGATTTTCCCTCTTTTAAGACAACCGTATCCACAAGAATATCGATATTCAATTTCGGGAGGGATTGTTCATTTTCAAATTCCTTAACCACGCCATCAATAGCGACATTTCGTTCCTTAAAGAAGGATTCAATACGTTCCTTGTCATTTATTGCAACCACGCCCTGAAGGGTAAGAATCCCGCCAGCATTCTCTTCAGGCACAACGAAATATTGCAAGTGATCTAAGAGTTTTCCATCTTTGAACAGGTTGACCGACAAAATCGATTTATACTTTTTTTCTATTCTGGACCGTATAGATGGTTCCATATATTCGTCTTTGTAGTTCGAAGCCTTTATAAAATTCTCAATTTCTTTGCGGTCGTGTGTCGCAAAAGAGAGGCCGTTCTTATCATAGATATTCATTGAATCCGAGATGGCCAACATCTCTAGCATACGATGCGGTTTCCCAGGAATATAAGTCAATGTATCCGCAACATTCTTTATATCGCACCAGCCACATTGCGAACGCAAAGCGTACCCTCTTGCCGCTTTCAACATTTTCGAAGTCGTATCCACCTGAACTCCGATAAATCCTGTATAAAGTTTCAAAGGAATTTCTTGACCCAAATAGTTCCATTTAACATCAACAGACGTAAGAGCATTCGGCAGGGTTTCGAAATCGACATCATGTTCCCAATCTGTACGTTTTACAAACTCCATTTTATCAGAATATCCCATCAAGTACGGATAGAACTTGGAGAACCAGCCATTGAATTTAGGATTTCCACATCCTTTGGGTTCGTATAGCTTATATATATTTTTCCAAAAAGCGATAGAACTATTTCCATCGAAAGCTTTAACAAATTCATCAAGAATCGGATTTAACTGTTGTGACCACCATTCCATATCAAGGCGAGTTGCAAGCTTATTAAAAGAATCCTTCAACAAGCTCCAATCCTCTTTTGTGCCATTAATCCTTATTTGGGGAATACCGCATAAAGTATAGGCAAAATATGTATAATATTCAGACGCTATGGCCATAACCATGGAACGGGAAATATTGTAATCGATTGGGCTTGTGGTCGAAAATTTCGTCCGCAACGGAGCACCCGTTTCTGGCGGCAACTTTTCTTGAAGATTATCGAAAAAATCTGCAATGACGCCAAACCATTCTTCGTGCGTAGATTCCATAGTCAGGTGATTCGCAAAGACCTTAATGTCCGTATCGACATCCGGGCCAACAAAACGGTCTTTCAAAGAATCACTATTGCTCTTTACATGTAATCGAAATCCATCTAAAATCAACAGCCAAATATCGTCTGGACTTATTTCCATAGCATAGTGTCTAGCATAGGCCAAAGCGACCAAATCTATAAAAGCCGATTTTTGGGAACGTCCCTTTACAAATGGACTTATAGAATCCGAATAGGCATAGAAGATTTTAGTTTCAGGGGAACCCTTTTGGTGAAAACTTGAAAAATACTCCGCAAAGCCCCCTTTCTCTACAGGGACAGTTTCTTCGCGGAAAGCGCTATCGTGAACGGACGTATCGACGACCATCGCGTAAGCACTCGTATCACGGACAAAGCCGTAAATCTTGTGTGAAGAATCCGGCGAAACATCAATAGGCTTATTCACTTGCTTGCGTTCGCAAGAAAGCAGAACGCTTGTAGCAAGGAGGAGGTAAAAGAATTTGTAAAAGCTATGCATACGAACAATATAAAAACATAGCTTTGCAGAAATTTTATAATAAAAAGTAAAATAATGTATATACGAGAAATTATGGATCCTTCGCGTTGCTCAGGATGACGGGACTGCAACGGGATTACTTACCGCTCATAATGGCGGCGAGGTCGGCTCCACTCAAATTCGTCTTTTCGCTTAAGGCGGCGACGATTGCGGTGAGCGACTTTTGGCAAGCCATCATGAGATTGTAAACTTGTTCGACAACGTTTGTTTCGGCAAGCTGGTAATAATAGCAAGCAGCCTGGAAACTCTGGTAATCAGGGTCACTCCTGTAAAGCTCCATCGGGAGTTCTTTCATAACAGTGTCGAGATCGCAAGCAAAATTTTTACGGATTAAAAAGTCCGACATGTGGCCTGCAATAGCGATGTGAGCGGCACCATCGAGCGAGCTTCCAGGCATACGCGTAGCACTTGGCTTTTCCTTGGAATTATTGATTCTGACGTAATCAATCTGGCGCTTGAACAGGAATGCGATTAGAGCGTGGCCCGCCTCGTGGCGGCAGAGTTTTTCAAATTCTTGTTCCCCGAAAAATTCAATTAAGTTTTCGCGAGTTAATGTTTGTTCTGACATTTTTCAATCCACCTGTCTAAAAAATCCATCTGTTCGTCGGTATGAAACCAATGTTCACCGCCTTGCATAATCGTGAGCGACGCATCCACCTTTTGAGCAAAGTCTTGCATCGTTTCAAGATCGGTCAAATTGTCATTGGAGCCGTACAAAATATGCGTCGGGACATTCCATTTGAT
>JAEEGG010021954.1_pt1 | contig 12628 bp, 10 predicted proteins | sample 9134161 | NCBI WGS metagenome assembly JAEEGG01 (sample SAMN16246543, study PRJNA631951) | gut metagenome | biome: gut microbiome; feature: rumen; material: CR-attached | host: Bos | place: Iran: Karaj | collected 2018-10
AACCAAAGCTGCCAAGCAACAGGAGGCAGCACCCCAAGCCCAGGCAGGCGGCATAAAAGAGGGCGATGTTTGTCCTGTGTGCGGTCAGGGTCACATCATCAAGGGCAAAACGGCCTATGGTTGCTCCCGCTGGAAAGAAGGTTGCACGTTCAGAGCGCCACTTGAATAGATTTTCCTAATAAAACATAAAATGCGAGGTATTTTACTATATAATAGTAAGTATCTCGCTTTTTTTTCTTATATTTGCACAAAACCAAACTAAAAATACAACTATATGAAAAGACTACTATTACTATTATCCATTTTGACAACGTTAATAACATTTACGTGGGCTCAAATACCAGAAGGAACTTACTATATCTTAGGTGGGTCGATGTCTCATCTCTACAGCTGGACACCAGGATATGCCAAACCTGGAGATATTGTAACCATTACAGAGAGTACGGGAGCTAGTAATTTCAAGCTAAAAGTGTACAAAGTTAGTGGAGAGCTTAACAATCTATACGAACCTATTAGCACATCAAAGGTTGAAGGTGAAGAACACCAATATACCTTTGTGATGCCTACATTTGATTACGCATTAAACTATGTGGAGGTTTCTGGGGAGCAGATTATGCTGCAACCGGTTGTTATCCTAAGTAAAGATCTCAAGACACTTACCCTCCAAGGGATAGAACCAGAGAATGTCCAACAACTAAGCCAACAGGTTCGTATGGTTTCATATGCCAGTTACCAGCAAGAGCAAATGGGTAACTATCAGGATGATGAAACTGTACAATTCGTTACTGATTGCCAAAATAATGTAGAATCAGTGGTTATTGAGCCAAGCATGTATAATGTTGGAAGGATGCAGATGAGTCTGGGAGGCGCACGCATGTTCAATGGATTTAGCAAATTAACATCCATCTCAGGAATAGATAACCTGAACATGCGTAATTTCACATCAACGCAAGAGATGTTCGCAGGCTGTAGCAGTTTGGCAAGCCTGACTATAGGCAGCAACTTCTATGTTCCTGAAAAAGGTATCAGTCCCTATGGCGAAGAGTTTGAATTTAACGCCAACGACATGTTCAAAGGGTGTGATGCGTTGGAAAACGGAACGCTAACGGTGAAGGGCACAACTCCGCCTGTTATTGAGCAGTATATCTTTACCTGTTTCACACAAGGCACTCTGATGACAGACCCCAAAGACCTGCTAGATTATAGTGTGATGCGCGACAACATGGGCAACGTTTATTATTGGGGCGGAATGTTCACCAGATTCAATTCAACTGCCGAACCATACGTAACACTGAGCGACGATAGCAAGACATTAACATTTGCCTATAGCGAAAAACCTGAACAAGGACAATCATGGGACATAACAGACGATTGGAACTCCGAAACCAAAGGAACGATAACAAAAGTCGTATTCGATTCATCATTTAAATCAGCACCAGTTACCAGTTGCGAAGGATGGTTCAGCGGATTTACTAAACTCACCACAGTTGATGCTACATATCTGAACACAAGCAGATGCACCTCGACGAAAGAAATGTTTGCAGGATGTAACAGTCTGTCAAGCCTTACAATCAGCGATATGTTCTATATCGCCCAAGATTGTAACACTACCGATATGTTCAAGAACTGCACAGCAATGTCAAAAGGAACGGTTACAATCGTAAATACCACACCAGCCTCAGTCATGTATCCTATCATCAATCAGGATATCTTCAGTTTCATCACTAACGGTACGCTGATTACTGGTAATGGTATAGATCTCAGCACCTATGTTGAAGAGAAAGACGATGGTTTCAGATGTTTGGGAGGTATTTTTACCACTTATAACGACAAGCAGATTTTTGTCATCCGCCCTAACGACCCTGCAAATGCGGTCAGCAAGGAGAATCCCTATATTATTAATAATGTGGCCGACATGGTAATACTGGCAAAGGCTGTGAATGCCGGAAAGGATTGGACGAAGAATACCTGGATTAAAATAGCTACAGCGAACGAAATATTCGACTTTGATGGCATCACCGACTTCGAACCCATCGGAACATCCACAAACAAGTTCACCAGTAGTTTCGACGGCAACGGCGTAACGATTAAGAATTTGAACCTCACAGGTACAACCTATACAGGTGTATTCGGCTATGCGAGTGGCGGTTGGACACACACAATCGAGAATATCCACATCGACAAGAGTTCTTCATTCTCCAGCAACAACACCTATTTAGGTTCACTTGCCGGCTATGCCGAGGGTATTACCATTACCAATTGCCATAACAACGGGGCTACTGTAACAGCCTCGGGTACTGCTTCTGAAGTGGGCGGACTGATTGGTTATATGCTCTCAGGAACTATTACCAACTGTACAAGTAATGCCAACGTTAGTGGTTATACCGATGTAGGCGGCCTGATGGGCCATGCAGGCTACGGAAACGGCAAAGTAGAGATGAACAACAACACCGTTGGAATGGCTCTGAGTAAGGATGAGGCCGTCAGTATTACTGCAACTGCAGGTGCTATTGGAGCGATGGTTGGTTCGGTCAACACTTGCAGTGGTACAGGCAACTACTATAACGGTCAGGCAATAACAGCAAAGCAAGGCGCCAAGGAACTGACAGGATACGGTTTTGGTGTCAACCAGACTGACAACGCATACATCATGTCAGCCACAGGAGGACTGTTCGCCACAATGAATCCAGGACATACTGGCAAGACCCTGACATGGAGTTACGACCTCTACTCCAAGGCGTTTACCATCAACGGCTCACCAGATCCTGGCTATGAACTGACTTCTGTAACGATCAGCTACAAAGATGCAAACGGCGATGTACAAAAGCTGGTCCGCAACAAGGAACAGCTGGATGAGTCGTGGGCTTTCGAAGTACAGAACTATCCCACGAACGTAGAAGCCACCTGCGAGACGGCATTAAAGCTTGCCGACCCAACGCAGCCTGCCAGTAAGGAAAATCCATACCTTATAAATAATGTAGCTGATATGGTGACACTTGCCAAGGCAGTTAATGCTGGTGAGACATTTACCAGAAACACTTGGTTTAAGGTGGCTAAAGAGAACGACGTATTCGACTTTGAGGGTATTACCGATTTCGAGCCCATTGGAAACAATAACACCAAGTTCACCAGTCGTTTCGATGGTAATGGTGTAACCATCAAGAATCTCAATCTTACTGGAAACGAATATGTAGGACTCTTCGGATGTGCATATTACACCACATATACCCAGAAATCTGAAATCAGCAACATCACAATCGACTCCAGTTGCTCGTTTACGGCCAATACCAACTATGCGGGTGCCTTCGTCGCCTCAACGAACTATACCGACATCATTAACTGTCACAATATGGGTGCAACCGTTATTGCAACCACATCATACGCTGGCGGTATTGTCGCACAAGCTGGGGCTGGTACTAATATTTCTGGATGTACCAGCAATGCCAACGTGACTGCAAAATCATATGCCGGAGGTATTGCTGGATCGGCATCTGCTACAACCATGAAAAATAACCTCGTTGGTATTGATTTGGCAGAGGGTGAGACCATCACCATCAATTGCAGCCAAGGAGGCGGTGCTATTGTAAGTCACATCAACAATGTTCAGGGTTCAAATAACTTCTACAACGGAATGGCCGTAATTCTAAATGCCTTCAATACCACATATCAGGGACAGGGATATGCCTACTGGCGCTCTGACAATGATTTCCTCAAGTCGGCTACAAGCGGCTATTGCGGCGTAACATCAGAAAACAGCGGCAAGAATGTAGAGTGGAAGTACGACCTTTACACAAAGAACTTCACAGTATCTGGTACAGGTGCGACGGCAGACTATACAACAAGCATGGCCCCCAGTATCGTGAAGGATCAGATAGAGAAGCTTACCATCAGCGCTGGTGTAACAACCATCGGCGAAAATGCCTTCAAAGGTTTGACCAATCTGAATACAATCACATTCGATGGTTGCCAGCTGACGGCTGCTGCCGCCAACGCATTTGATGGTTGTACAGCGATGGCCGAAGGTACGGTGATTATTAATACCGTTATCCCGTTCGAAACTGGTGTGGGCAGCAATTTGCTAAGCATCGTTACCAATGGTTCGCTGAAATGTGATGTCGCCAGTAACCTGAAAACAGAAGTGGAACGCCAAGGCGACTCCTTCCTTTGGAAAGGTGGAACCTTCGGCACCTATCAGCAAGAACTGACCATCGCCGATATCTCATTCGGAGAGAACAAATTCTGGGCCACCTACTATTCGGACGAGAACATCACAACACCTGATGGCGTAACAGCCTTTGTAGCGAACGGCATCGAAGACAACACGGTAACGGTGAGCGCCATCGATTATATTCCAGCTAACGTAGGCGTGCTGCTTTACAGCGAGACACCTGGCACCATCCAGAAATCCTATTTCTATACAGGTAGCGAACAAAGCTTCTTCAGCATGCTGAAAGGTTCGATAGACGGCATGACACTAACAAAGGAAAGTGGCTACATTCTTATGAAAGATGAATTTGTACTCACATCTGGCGGAAACCTGGCAGGCCATCGCTGCTATCTGCCCATCATTAAGAATTCAGGCAAAACGATGGCCAGAACCATGAGCATTGGTTGGGGTAACATCATGGGAACTACGGATATCGAAGCCCCAAGTACAGATGATAATACTACCGATGACAGCTGGTACACAATCGACGGTAGGAAATTAGACAACGCCCCTGTACGCAAAGGCCTATACATTCATGGCAGACGTAAGGTTATAGTAAAATAAGTACAGCTAATAATAAAACAGATTAGAGATATGAAACAGAACGCGAAAAACATCATGATGCTTATGCTGTTCACTGGCTTAGCCTTGATGGCAAGAGCTGCAGTAGATGTTGACATCGTAGCCACAAATGGCACGGTAACAGCATCCGTATCCGCAAGTAACAATATCTGCACACTAACAGTAAAGCCCGATAACGACTATTATATCACCCGCTATGATATAGTAGTAAGCAAACTGGCCGATGCCTCGCATGCTGCAACTCGCGCATCGGGCAATGGGCCTGGTATCAGCAACACTTTAACTCTCGAAGGCGAGGATCCATCCGACTTAGGTCAGGAACGCACCTATACGTTCCAGCTTCAAGGTGATGAATACAGCTATAAGGTAGAAGCCACCTTCAGAAAGAAGAAGATAGAGACAAACGACGTACAGACCAATGCCACCAACGGCAGTGGCAGCGCAACGCCTCAGGCCTCGTTAGAACTAAGCGTGAGCCAAGACAACAATGTGCAGCAGAAAGAGGTGACTGTAGTAGATGAAACCACAGGCGAGGAAACAACAAAAACAGTTAACGTGGTAGAAGTAAAACTCGATAACTTATCGATACCAGAAACCACTACTGGCGGCGGAACCCCACAAGAGGTTGCAGTTACCATCCCAGCCACAATTACCAGTAGCGACGGCACAACAGAGTATGCCATCAAAGAAATCGGAGCTGGCGTTCTGAGTAACATCTCTTCATCTGTTACCATTACAGAAATCTCGCTGCCTGCAACCGACGATCCGTTGAAGATTGCAAATGATGCATTCAAAATGGATGATCTGCCCCCTGGCGATTCTAACCATAAGGTGCTTACCATCAAATCGCCACTTGAATTGCTCGACGATTACACACTCAACGGCTGTCTGAAGGAAAACGTAGAATCGGGCAAGCTGAAGGCTACCGTTACCCCACCCAACCATTACTGGACGTTCTCTTGTGGTGTGGATGTAATTGTGCCCGATGGCATTACCGTTTATACCTGCCGGATGGAAAGCAATAGCCAGGTAGAGATTATCCCTATCGACGACAGCGCTTTGTTAGTTAATGGTGTACGAGTTATTAAGGCCAACAACGGCGTACTGATAGCCTGTACCGACAACAGCGACAATAATGCCTACGACATAGTAGCTGCAACTACAAACGAGGCCACAGGCAACAGACCTGCCACTGGCGATGCCAAAAGCTATGGGGCCCAGAATATGCTGGAACCAGTTATCGAGAGAAAGAACTACAATTCTGACGAATACTTCGTGCTCAAGGACAACGAGTTCCACTCTATCATGAACAATAGTTCTAAAGTGCCTGCTTGCAAGGCTGTTTTAAAGAAATCCAATCTATAAAAGGAGGAACAACTATGAAGAAGAATATGATATTGAAAATAGCTCTTTTGCTATTGTTGATGGTGGGCGCCACATCGTGCTGGTTCGACGACAATCCTGTAGCAGAACAAACCAACATTACGCCTAAGCCCAGCAGCGGAGGTGAGACCGCAACCGCCAACAGTTCCGTTGGCATTGCCAGCACCATTGTCGACCAATCCGAAGCCGATTAGAAAAAGAAATAAAGGCTTGTTAAGGCAATAAAATAGGAGTCCTTTCGTTATATTATAAGTATGAGGAAGGACTTCTGTTTTATATTTATCATCATATGTACCCTGCTGCTTAGTGGCTGTGGGGCCGATCAGGCTGTGAAAAAGGGCGATAGGTTCTGGGCTGTGGGCGAATATTACGATGCCGCTGCCCAGTATCGCAAGGCCTATGCCCAAACACCCAGCAAGGAGCGCGCCACCCGTGGCGAACGGGCCCAGAAACTGGCCGAGTGCTATCGTCGCCTGAACCAGACCAACAAGGCCATCACCGCCTATAAGAATGTGGTACGCTATAAGAAAGCCGACTCGCTCACCCATCTGTATCTGGGTCAGCTGTATATGCGCAACGGAAACTACAAAGAAGCCGCAAGAAGCTTTGCAGCTTCAGTTGATAGTTTAAAGTTGACAGTGGATAGTTGTCATCTGCAACTTGCTAAGGTGGGATTGGAATCGGCGCTCAAGGCACCTGCGTGGAAAAAAGAGGGCTCGGCCTATACCGTTAAGCGCATGGACCTGTTTAACTCGCGACGCGACGACTACTCACCTATGCTGGCAGGCGATGCCGACGACCAGCTTTACTTTACCTCTACCCGCAATCAGGCGCAGGGCGATGAACTCAATGGCATTACAGGCACCAAGAGTGCCGACATCTTCTATGCCCAGAAGGATGAGAAGGGTAAATGGGGCAAGCCACAGGTGATTGCTTCAGAACTTAATTCGGCCTTCGACGAGGGTGCTTGCTGCTTCTCGCCCGATGGCAAGACGATGTACCTTACCCAGTGCCAAACCGACCCTAACTACCCGCGTTACGCCCGTATCATGGTGTCACGTCGTAGCGATGCCGCCTGGAGCAAACCTCAAGAGCTTATCATCTCCAACGATACAACCTGCAGTTTCGCCCACCCCGCTGTGAGTCCCGATGGACAATGGCTGTATTTCGTCAGCGATATGAGTGGTGGCATGGGCGGACTTGACATTTGGCGCTGCCGACTGCTGAGTGCTACCGAGGCAGGTGTGATGGAGAATCTGGGTGCGCCCATCAACACCCCAGGCGACGAGATGTTCCCCACCTTCCGCCCTAATGGCGATTTTTATTTCTCCAGCAACGGTCACCCCGGCCTCGGAGGCTTAGATGTTTATTTTACGGCTGACGGCCGCAAAATAAACCATCCGGGCTATCCCCTCAACTCCCAGTCCGACGATTTCGGTATGACCTTCGAGGGCAAGCTTAATCAGGGTTTCTTCTGTTCCAATCGTGGCGATCTGCGTGGGTTCGACCACATCTACAGCTTCTATAATCCCGAGATTGTGCAAACCATCAAGGGTTGGGTGTACGAGCAGGACGGCTACGAACTGCCCGCTGCCCAGGTGTATATGGTGGGCAACGATGGCACCAACCTGAAGCTCAGCGTGCGTAGCGATGGCTCGTTTGTGCAGGAGATTAAGCCCGACGTAGATTACGTGCTGCTGGGCACTTGCAAGGGCTATCTGAACCATCAGGAGCAGATACGCGTGCATCCCGTTAAAGCCTCGCACGAGTACGTGCTACAGTTCCCCCTGGCAAATATCTCAGCCCCTGTGCTCATCGAGAATATTTTCTATGATTTCAACAAGGCCACGCTGCGCCCAGAGTCAAAAACGGCTCTCGACCAGCTGGTGGTGCTGCTCAATCAGAATCCCAACGTAACCATCGAGTTGTCGGCCCATACCGATTGTCGTGGTTCCGAGGCTTACAACCAGCGCCTGTCGCAGCAGCGCGCCGAGAGTGTGGTGGCCTATCTCATTGCCCATGGTATCGCTGCTGATCGCCTTACGCCAAAGGGTTATGGCGAGAGCATGCCCAAGCGTATAAAAGCCCGTGTGGCCGAAAAATATCAGTTCCTCAAGGAGGGCGACGTACTCACCGAAGAGATGATTAACGCGCTCCCTGAGGAACTGCACGAACAGTGCCATCAGATGAACCGACGCACCGAGTTCAAAGTGTTGCGGACAACTTACGGAATGTTTGATAAGGCAGGAAAACTAATACAAAGCCCAGCAGCAGTACCACCGTCCAAGGATTAATTTCAATCTCGGTAGTAGGTGCCGTCAGCATAAACACCTCGATGGTGTTTATCAGCATGTGCTTGCCGCCAGTCATCATGCCTTCTATCATATCCCATCCGCTTATCAGCCAGAATATCAGTATGGCCATCACCACACAGAACATCGTCCAGAGTCGTGTATAGCAACGCACGCGGCTCTCTTTTACCTCAGGCAGGTTCATCATCACCCGCTCGGTAAATCCGTTGTCTTCTATCTGCTGCTGTGCAGCCTGCTCAAACAACTGTTTCAGTAATATATCATTCTTATCCTCCATATCCATTCTCTCTTAAATAGTTAGCCATTTTATCTTTCCCTCGTTTCAAATGCGATTTAACAGTATTTTCGGCAATGCCGGTTATTTTGCTGATCTCGTCGATGGGATAGCCATCTATCAGCTGCAAGGTAATGCACGTGCGTTCGTCAGGTTTCAGTAGCGCCATCGCGGCGTGTACGTCCATCTTGATGTTCGAGTCGCCAGTCTGTGCAGTCTGTCGCATAACGGTTGGCGATTCCTCGATATCATCGGTCTGGTGTTTCGAGCGCACCTGATCGTAGAACACGTTGTAGGCAATACGCATCAGCCAGGTCGAGAAACTGCTCATGCCACGAAACTTGGTAATGTTCACATAGGCCTTGATAAAGGTCTCCTGTGCCAAGTCGTCGCTCAGCTGCTCATCGCCCAGCGTCTGGTTCAAGAAGAACCTGCGCACAGGCGACTGGTACTTCCTCACAAGCTGGTCGAAGGCCTGCTTGTTGTGGAACACCGCCACCTGTGTCACTAATGCTATGTCGCCTAAACTTGCCATCTCAATGGTCAATGTTCAATGTTCAATGTTCAATTTTGAAGGTAGTTCTTCTCAGGCATTACCAGCCAAAGTACAAAGTAGAATATCAGTCCGCTAAAAGCGGTAAAGAGTGTCAGGAATGCGTAAGCCAAACGTACCATTGTTGGGTCGAAATCGAAGTACTCAGCCAATCCGCCGCATACGCCAGCAAACACTCTATCGTTCGATCTCATCAGTCGCTTATTCATAATTCTGTATATTTTGGTTGTTATTAAATGTCTGATTATTATTGCGGTTGTTTCGGTCCTGTCGGGCTATATACCACTTACCCAGTCCGATAAAGAATACCAGTGCGCCGATACCAACACCCACCTCGCCAGCTACGATACCCAGGAAGATGGCCAGTCCCACGCCTGTAAACATCTGTCGGATGCCGGCATTATAGCTTGTGCTGTCCCAGTCGTCGTTCTTACTTTCTTTCAGCAGCGCATCGGGTATAGGCTGTCCGTTCTTGATAGCCATTTCGGCCAGACGGTACTTCTCTTTGCGGTTGCGATTAATAAAGTAGAACACCAGCAGTACCAGGATAACAGGCAACAGGAATCCTACACATACGATAGCCAGGATAGGTATCAGCATGCCCATAAAGGCAGCGCCGCCCATATCTCCCAAAATTCCACTAACCTCACGCTCAGCGTCTTCGCCCTCGTAAACCACGTGGTGGCGGTAGCCGCTGTGGTTGTTGTCGTCGTCAGCGTTGGCGTTGTTAGTAGCAGTAGTGTCCGAGTATGCCTCGATGGCATCTTGGTTGTGCTTTACTGTATCGCTCACCTGCTCAGTGCGAGGCGTGTGGCGATGCTTCTGTGCTGTTGCATTAGCGTTTGTGCTAAGTGCGAGCACCATGGCGATTGCGATTAAATACTGTTTCATATCTCCTTTGTTTTTAAATTCTACATCTGTTTGACGTTTCAAAACTAAATTTAGTTGCAAAGATAGTGTTTTTTCTCAGATTTTTTTTAATTTTGCCACAAATTTCGGATATAATGGTGAATTTACCCGCTGATTTCGTAGCAGAAACACGCCGTATCATGGGCGATGAGAGATATAATCGCTTTGTAGGAGCCTTCGACGAAGAGGCGCCAACTTCTATTCGTGTGAATCCACGAATAGCCATTGACCATGGACCATGGACCATTCTTGCCTTGCAAGCCAGCAGAGCTGGAGCGGACCATTCTGATAGTCAGGTGCCTTGGTGCAGCGAGGGCTATTATCTCAACGATCGCCCTCAGTTCACCTTCGACCCCCTACTCCATGCCGGCTGCTACTACGTACAAGAGGCCTCCTCTATGTTCGTCACCCACATCCTGCGTAATGTTCAATGTTCAATGGTCAATGGTCAATGTGCATTAGACGCTTGCGCTGCTCCTGGCGGCAAATCTACTGCCCTGCGTAGTGTGCTGCCCGATGATTGTGTGCTCATCAGCAACGAGCCCATGGGCAATCGCGCCCAGATTCTATTGGAGAACGTTACCAAATGGGGCGGTCCTAACCACATCGTCACCAACAACTACCCTCGCGATTTCCGTAAGGCCAAGCTCAAGTTTGATTTTATTCTGTGCGATGTGCCCTGTTCAGGCGAAGGCATGTTCCGTAAGGATCCCAATGCCATCAGCGAGTGGAGTGCGCAGAATGTGGAGAAATGCTGGCAACTGCAGCGCGAGATTGTGGCCGATGCCTGGGAATGCTTAAACCCTGGCGGCCTGCTTATATATAGTACGTGTACATATAATACTAAGGAGAACGAGGAGAATATCCGTTGGATACTGGATACCTACGATGCCCAGGTGCTCGATATCCCTGTAGATCCCTCGTGGAATATCACAGGTTCGTTGCTCGAAGGATTTAATGAGCCCGTTTATCGTTTCATCCCTGGCATCACCCGTGGTGAGGGTCTGTTTGTCTGCGCCCTGCGCAAAGCTGGTTCTTTAGAGCCCAAGCCTTTTAATGCCAAAAAATTGGCGTTAAAAGTACTTGATGCCGAAGTAGAGCACAGCGACGTGTGCGTAGATGTCGATTTCGCAACAGCCCTCAAGTACCTGCGTGGCGAGGCCCTCGTGCTGCCGCCTGATACCCCTCGCGGCATCGTCACCGTCACCTATCAGGGCCAACCGCTCGGACCTGCCAAAAACATCGGCAACCGTGCCAACAACCTCTACCCCAAGCCCTGGCGCATCAAGAGCACCCACCTGCCCTCCGAAGCCCCCAAAATTTTACATTTTTGAATTTTTAAATTTTTACATTATAAATGAAGCAGTATTTAGACATTCTGAACCGCATCCTGACCGAGGGCACCCAGAAGGGCGACCGCACCGGTACAGGCACCATCAGCATCTTTGGTACCCAGAGTCGCTATAATCTCGACGATGGTTTCCCCTTGCTCACCACCAAGAAGCTCCACCTTAAGAGTATCATCTACGAGCTGTTGTGGTTTCTCAAGGGCGACACCAACGTAAAATACCTGCAGGACCATGGCGTTCGCATCTGGAACGAGTGGGCCGACGAGAATGGCGAGCTTGGTCCCGTTTATGGTCACCAGTGGCGTTCGTGGCCCGATTATAATGGCGGCACCATCGACCAGATACAGTATGTGCTCGACCAGTTGAAGAACAATCCCAACTCACGTCGAATGATTGTGTCGGCATGGAATGTGGCCGAGGTCAACAAGATGGCCCTGCCCCCTTGTCACACCATCTTCCAGTTCTATGTGGCCGACGATCGTCTGTCGCTGCAACTCTATCAGCGTTCGGCCGATACCTTCCTTGGCGTACCCTTTAATATTGCCAGTTATGCCCTGCTGCTGCAGATGATGGCACAGGTAACAGGCTTTAAGGCAGGCGACTTTATTCATACCACGGGCGATACCCATCTGTATCTCAACCACATCGAGCAGGCCAAGCTGCAGCTCACCCGCGAGCCTCGCCCCCTGCCTAAGATGATTATCAACCCCGATGTTAAGAATCTGTTCGACTTTACGTTCGAGGACTTTCAGTTAGAGGGTTACGATCCCCACCCCCACATCAAAGCCGAAGTATCAGTATGATTAATATTATTGCAGCGGTGGCTCAGGATAGAGCCATTGGTTTTCAGAACAAGTTAATATATTGGTTGCCAAACGATTTGAAGCGTTTCAAGGCGCTCACCACCGGGCACACCATTATCATGGGTCGCAACACCTTCCTGTCGCTGCCCAAGGGCGCCCTGCCCAATCGTCGTAACATCGTGCTCAGCCGTAGTGTGAGTGCTTTTCCTGGTTGCTATGTGTATCCATCGTTAGAAGAGGCCCTGGCCCATTGCGC
>JAEEGG010021958.1_pt1 | contig 12626 bp, 11 predicted proteins | sample 9134161 | NCBI WGS metagenome assembly JAEEGG01 (sample SAMN16246543, study PRJNA631951) | gut metagenome | biome: gut microbiome; feature: rumen; material: CR-attached | host: Bos | place: Iran: Karaj | collected 2018-10
GCTTTCAGGGCTAAAGCCCATACGCTATACTTATTATGACGAATGTGTAGACTTCTCGTCTCGTGTCTGCCTCTCCGCTCTTTGCTCTATGTGGTCTACCCATTGTCATAAACGTATAGCTTTCAGGGCTAAAGCCCATACGCTATACTTTTTATGACAAATGTGTAGACTTCTCCCTTCTCCCTAATCCCTTTCCCCTAAAATATTGTATATTTCTTCCCGTTATGGTAGAATTTAAGATAGACTTGATAAATTTACCCTAATTGAAGGTGTTTTTAATGCTCAAAAAATTGTTTAAATATTCTCTCGTAGTAATGCTTATTATAGGCATTGTATTTGTTGTTGCCAACCGTAATGCTACAGCTGCTACAACTAATCTAACCTATTTTAAATCCTTAGATTTGATTCGCAAAGTTCTTGAATTAATAAAATCAGATTATGTAGAAGAAAATATCGATGAACAAAAGCTTATATATGGCGCAATTGAAGGTATGCTCAAAAAGCTTGATGACCCATATACACGCTTTATGGAACCCAAAAACTTTGCTGATATGCAAACCGAAACACAGGGTGAATTTGGTGGTCTTGGTATTGTAATTTCTATTAAAGATAGAATGCTTACCGTTATTTCTCCTATTGATGATACTCCAGCTGCTCGTGCAGGCATTATGGCCGGAGACATGATTATTAAGATAGACGGTAAAGATGTTATAGATATAGCTCTTCATGATGCTGTAAATCTTTTAAGAGGTCCTGCCGGAACAAAAGTAACTATTACTATTATGCGTGAAGGCAGCAAAGAATCAAAAGATTATGAGTTAGAACGCCAGATTATCAAGGTTCCAAGTATTAAATACTGGACTATAGGTCACGATATCGGTTACATCAGATTGACACAGTTTATCCAGACTTCTTCTGAAGACTTGGAAAAGGCTCTTATCAATCTCGAAAAGAACGGTGTTAAGTCTATTATATTAGACCTCCGCAATAATCCTGGTGGTTTGTTAACTGCTGCTGTTGAAGTTGGCCGCAAGTTTATTCCTAAGGGAGACATCGTTTCTATTAAGGGTAGAGATGGCGAAAAGAATACTTATAGTTCTTTCTATAAATATCACCCAACTCTTCCTCTTATCGTTCTCATTAACGAAGGTTCTGCTTCAGCTTCTGAAATCGTAGCTGGTGCTATAAAAGATAACAAACGCGGTTTGTTACTCGGAAAGAAATCTTTCGGAAAAGGTTCTGTTCAGACTGTTATTTCATTGAATGATGGTTCTGCTATGGCTCTTACTACAGCTCTTTATTACACTCCATCTGGTGTAAATATTCATAAGACTGGTATTAAACCTGATATCGAAGTAGATCTTCCAAAATTTGATGAAAGCAAAACAGACGAAATCAAAAAGAAGATTGAAGATGATCAGAAGTATTTGCAGATGCTCAGCAATGCTCCTCATCAGGATAAAACAGCTACAGATACCTACACTGCAGAATTGGCTTCAGGTTCTATTCTTATTAATTATGTTAATAAAAATGCTTCTGAAACTCACAAACTCAGTGGATTTGTTGAACCACCAGATAGTCTTGCTCATGGTAAGCTTGAAGAATATGTTATTAATCCATATGATACACAGCTTCAGAGAGCAATCGACATTCTTAAATCAACAAATATTTTCCTACCGATAATGGATAGTAAGAATTAATGTGGAAAAGCAATGACAAGGTAATAAATACTAGGTTTCTCAACAACAAAAAGGCATTAAGTCTTGTTGAGCTTGTTGTTATTACCTTTGTCATCGCTATTATTGCTACAACAGCTTTTCCTACTTACAAGATTTTTCAACAGCGAAGTAAGGAAAAACGTTTAAAAAAGATACTTACCGATGTTAGAGCCGCAATAAATGGTTCAAAGTCTCATAATTCAACGACTGAATTTGAAGAAGGGTTCAGAACAGTAGCAAGAGTTATGGGAACTTTGCACATAGAAAAGGTTGCTAATATGAATGCCTGGGATCCTCAGGCTAAACAAAATTGTATTAGCGCTTTTGTGGCTGAATTCGGAAAAGGTAATGGTTATCCTAAGGCACCGGATGATATTTGGAAACAAAATCCGGTTGCCAATTTCCCTGCTAAGTTAACTGGTTTTTATGATGATGGCGTAAACCCTCCACCTGAACTAGTATTGGGTAATTTTACTTTAAACAGACCTTTTTATAGAAAAAAGCCGGTACATCCATTTCACGACTGGTTTCAAACCGCAAATTTCGAATATGTACCTGTGCATGATGGGATAAATCCTGGTTCTGGAGCAACTTATACCTATGAAGAATGGAAAAGACTTTGCCCTGATGATGATCCTGACCCCAAATTAATAGGAGTTAAAGACATTGTGTCAAGAGGGGTTGGTTTAGCTTTAGATGGGAGTAATACCAATGATTGGTAAAACAAAAAAAGGTTTCTCTCTGATGGAAATGCTGATTGTTATTGGTATTCTTGCTATTGTAGCATCAGCTAGTGTTCCTGTCGCTGAAATATCTTTTACTAGTACAAAAGAAGAAGAATTGATGGCTTCATTAGATTCTGTCCGTGAGGCTATAGCTTCCTGGAGAAGAGACTGTCGTAATGCCGTTGTTGCACAGTATGGCTATGATAATCTAACAGATGTTCCTTATTGCAATCTTTGTCCCCCATCTTTAGAAGCTTTGGTTGTAGCAAATAAAAATGAATCTGACGGCTGTTATTATGATTATAATGGGAATTGTGTAAGCAAAATATATAAAGTAGATTCCTTGGGTGTTTCAACCCAAATAGCTACATTTGTTCCTAAAAAGTATCTTGATAAAATTCCAGAAGACCCATTTGTAGGCAGACCCTGCTGGCTTGTTCATGTGGCTTCAGGTTCATGCTATGCTGCCTATAACTTTAGAGAGCCTAATACAACAAGAGGCTATACCGAATCAGACTTTAAAAGAGGGCATATTGGAAGTTTAGATCCTGAGCCTAACTATCAGGGTGTTTTTGATGTTTCATGTATCCCAAGTTTTGCGGTAGAACCCGACGATTATTTTACCAGACGTGGTTATAATATTTCTGTTGATGGTACACTTTATGAAGATTGGTGAGGAATAATATGATTAAAAAAGGTTTTACTCTTATAGAACTGTTGATTGTTATTGCAATTATATCTATTTTAGTCGGCGTTGCTGTACCTTATTACAATGATTATATTGTAGACTCACGAACTTCAGTGCTTAAAAGCAATCTTGCCACTCTAAGAAAAGCGATTAACCAGTTCAGAGCAGATAATCAGCGAGGACCGGCAAGAATTAAAATTGCTAGTGGTGCAGAACAATTAGTTAATTATAGCGAAGAAGATTTAAGTGCCTATCCCTTTGGGGAATTGCTTTATGGTCCGTTACAAAGAATTAATAACGACAAATGGGTTAGAAGAAAGAATATTAAATATTTGAATTCAATGCCTGAATTGTTAGATCCTCAGACTGGACAGCCTATTCCTTTGAAAAATGCCAATTTAAAAGATGGTCAGTTATATCTTGATATAGCCACTGGCAGTGTTCGTTATTATTCTAGTTCTGGTGATGATCGATATGATATTGAAAATAACTTTGCTTTTATAGATACAGATGGCAATGATTCTTATGATTCCTATGATATTAAACCTTTTAATAATAAACCATCTAATACAGTAAACTCAGATTATCTTGATTATATTGAAATTGAAATAAAGGAATATAAAGGATTATAAAAACATTCTTTAACCGTGAACTATCTTGATTAAATATAGTTAATAATTTTATGAGAATTGTCGATAGAGTTGAGGAAGGGTAGACTGTCTAATGGATCTAGTAGTTAATGATTTTTTCAAACGCAAGAGAATCGGTGAAATCCTCATCGAGATGAATGCCATCACGCGCGAACAATTGGATGAAGCTTTAAAGCATCAGCCAGTTGAAAAGCACATGATTGGCGAAACCCTTATTGAAGAAGGTGTTCTTACTGAAGTAACCCTGTATAAAGGGTTGGCTATTCAACATGGGGTTGAGTTCCTGGATTTAGATTCTATAGATATTAATACAGAGCTTGTCAGACAGATACCTGAAAGCTTGATAAAAACTTATAAATTTATTCCTATACGTAAAGAGCCAAAATCTTTAACCATAGCTATTTTTGACCCGACAAACACAAGAATGTTTGATAGCATCAAAATGGCTACTGGTTTTATGTTTATAAAATGGGTTCTGGCAACTAAAACCCAGATTCTGCATATTATTAATGATGTTCTTTATCGTCCGCAGAATGTTCTTGAAAATGTTGCCATTGATGACCTTTTAAAAGATGTTAAGTTAGAATTCAGCAATAACGAATCTTCTTATGTTGACAGCATTGTCAGCAGAAATGTTGAATCCAATCTTGAAGAATTAAAGCGTGAATCTGACCAGACCGCAATAGTAACTCTTGTTCATAAGATTATTCTTGATGCTGTTAAAATGCGTGCATCAGACATTCATATCGAATGCTTTGAAAAGATTATTCAGGTCAGATACAGAATTGACGGTATTCTTTACGATATATTGCCAATTGAAGCCAGTGCACATCAGGCTATTATTTCTCGTATCAAGATTATGGCAAATCTTGATATTACAGAACGCTTCATGCCTCAGGACGGTAACTTTAAGCTCAGAGTAAAGAATCAGAATATAGAATTCCGTGTTGCGATACTTCCTTCAATTTATGGTCAGAACTGCACTATCCGTGTATTGGATTCTGGTCGTGTTAATTTGAATCTGAAGAGCTTAGGATTTGCAGAAGACGATTTGCACGTATTTGAATACAATATCGGTCGTCCTTGGGGATTGTGCTTGCTTGCTGGTCCTACTGGTTCTGGTAAAACAACAACTCTTTATTCTGCACTTTCTCTTATTAACAGCCGTCAGAAAAAGATTATTACTATTGAAGACCCTGTTGAATTCAAGATTCCAGGTGTTCATCAGATGCAGGTTATGGAAAACAAGAACGATCCAAATCGTTCGTTAACCTTTGCTAAAGGGCTTCGCTCTATCTTGCGTCTTGACCCTGATATCATACTTGTCGGTGAAATTCGTGACTACGAAACAGCAGAAATCACTATTAAAGCTGCATTGACTGGTCATATGGTTTTCTCTACAATCCACGCCAATACGGCTATAGAAACAATTAACCGTCTTGAAAATATCGGTATCGACCCATATCTTTATGCTTCAGCTCTATGTCTGTTAGTCGGTCAGCGTCTTGTTAGAAAGATTTGTCCAGCTTGTAAGACAGAAATAGAAGTTACACCCTATGTAGCAGCTAGCTTAGGCTTAAAGATGAGTGATTTGAAAGATTATAAGCTTTATAGAGGTGCTGGTTGCAAGAAATGCAATAATTCAGGTTTCAGAGATAGAACCGGTTTATACGAAGTTATCGAAGTTAACCCTGAATTAAAGGAAATGATAAGCCAACGCAGAACTACAATAGAGCTTCATAAATATTTAAGAGACCATAAAGTTAGAACTTTATCCGGTTGCTGCTTAGAAAAAGTTCTTGCTGGTGAAGTTCCAGTAGAAGAATATATTACAATCCACATGGGAAATTAAATTAATGGCTAAGATAAAAACAGTCCTTGAAGTAGGAACATACGAAACACGATTATTGACATTAGAATCAGCGAATTCAGGTGAAATTCGTTTAAAAAAGTGTTTGTCTGTAAATACTCCTAAAGACTATGTTGCTTCGACTTATATTGAATTGCCAATTATGGATATAGTTCCTGTAAAAGACAACATAGCTTCTTTAGTAAAAGGTGCTGGATTATCAAATGAGAATATCTTCTTGCTGCTTCCAGACCATACTTCAATTTCTGAAATGCTTATAGCTCCTCCAAGGTATTCTAAAAAAGAAACAGAAGAAGCAATCAGAGAAGACTTAGAACCAATCATGCCTTTGCCTTACGATAATTGGCATGTTGTATATAAGTCATTAGGTAATTTTGAAGAAGATGATATTACCTATATTATGGCTATTTTAAAGAATAATCTTCTTGAAATAGGTGGAATCGTTCAGAAAACAGGTTTGAATCCTGTAGCCGTCGATACTAATTTCCTTAATGTTGCTAATCTCATTGAAGATTATCTTGTAAGCACTGATAATAAAGAAAAAAATATCTGTCTTGTTCAGCTTGGACACGAATCTACTTCTATTGGTATTTTTAAAGATGGAATCTTAAAAACTATGCAGAACAGACCTGTCGGAGCTTATGATTTTACCAGACAGATAAGCCGTCACTTCCATGTAACAGAAGAAGACGCAGATCAGTTTAAACGCAATGAAATATTCTTCCTGCCGGAGTTTTCTCCAGAACAGGAAGTTCAATACAATTATACAGTTATAAAAAATGTTTTCGGTGTTCTTTGTCGAGAAATATTCAGCGCTATTGAATTTTATCTGACAAAGTTCAGAGAATTTACTATCCATGAAATAATTATATCTGGTGGTGGGGCTAACTTTGAAAATATCAGCGTATTATTGGCTGCAAACCTGAATACGCCAGTAAGAAAAGTAAGCGATTTATACCAGTTATATGCAAACGGTACAGCCGTAGGAGAAGCAGAAAAGAATACTTTGGCTGCTGCTTGTGGCTGTTTTTGTAGGGAGTAATATTATGAAATATCAGTTTGATTTACTTCCTGAAGAATATAAAAGCTCACCAAGAGACACTATTGGTATTGTTTTCGCAGTAATTGCTATTATCATAACAATAGCTTCTATATGTACAACTATGATAAAGAACAAGGCTTCATTTTCTGGTATCGATAAGCAGATAGCCAAAGAAAAGGCATCTTTGGCGGAAATCTATCGGAATACTAGTAATGAAAATCCTAACGCTAATAGGATTAATGAAGTAAAGAAAAGTATCGAATTTATTAACAAGAACTTAGATACTCCAGCAACAGATGTTGTTGTATTCTTGAATTCATTAGAAGGTTGTGTTCCTGATTCTGTTATTTTAAAGGATTTGAATCCTAAAAAGTTAAATACTTTAAATGTCAAATTTACAATAAATGGAGAAGCTTCAACTATTCAGGATATCTTGGAATTTACCAATAGATTGAATAGAAGCGGAAAGTTTAAAGCTAGCTTGAGAAGCAATCAGAGTGCTGTTGTTGCAGAACGAATAGTTCAGAATTTTATATTGGAATTTCAGTATAAACCATCTCCAAATAATTAAAGGGAAAACATCGTGAAGACAAAACTACAATCTATAATAGAACGGGTTGTTACTTACGGAGTCATAGTCATATGTATTTTGGTTATGGTTTATTACTTCGGGTCTGTAAGTAAGAGACAAAAAGAAGCTGCTGTAGCGAAAAAAGCTGAACTTGCTTCTCTTAAAAAGCAGATTGTTGAAGCTCAGGAAAAACTGGTTGAACGAAAAGAAAAAGTTAAAAAAATAAATGCTGAAGTCGATGAAAAAGAGGCAGAAGTTAGAGAGAAGTTTGAAAAACTTTTAGATAAATCTGACAACTATACAATTTTCATTGAACAGGTTCAGCGTAAAGCAAAAGCCTTAGATATTATGATTCAGAATTCTACTTATGATTCGCCAACGCAATCTTCAGCATCAAGTAAATATCTTGAATTCAAGTTCAATGCTACTGTTACCGGTCAGTATAACAAGATGAAAAGATTTTTATGGGAAATTGAAAATGCTATGGGTCGTCTTGTTAAAATAAGTAATTTGGAAATTAACCCGCCTATTAGTAATAAATATGGCAATATCAGCATGAAGCTTAGTTTATCAACTTTCTTCAAGTCTTAATCAGGGTAAAAATTATGGCACAAAATGGAAGCTTAACGGATTTTATATTAAAGAACAAAGTTCTGTCCGCTGGAATATTTGTTATTTTGCTTATCATGTTATTAGATTCATTGGTTTTTAGACCTATGAGAAAGAGAAGTCAGGTAGAAGAACAACGAGGTAAAAAAGCAAACGTTAGTGTTGCTTCTACCCAATCTACTAGTAGTAGTAATACTCCTTCACAATCAGCTTCAAACAATTTAACCCCACCAGCTCCATTGTCTGTCCCTGTTTTCCCTGAATTATCACCTAATATTGTTAATAGATTCAGAGGGAACTCAGCTTATCCTTTCAGAGATGGTCGCAATGTTTTTAAAGAAATAGAAAAGGTTGAAATTGTAGAAGTAATAAAAGAAACTGTTGAAGAAGTTATTAGTAAGCCAGATATTTCTTATCATGGTTTCTTTACTGTAGGTAACGATAGAGTTGCTATTCTTCGTAATTCAGAAGAATTATTACTTACAAAGGTTGGAAATAAAGTTAGACGCACAAATTATAAATTAGCATCTATAACTCCAGAAAAAGTAGTGGTTACTGATCTTTCCAACAAAATTAGAGATTTTGAAATATCTTTAGCAGATGAAGCAGAATCGAACTAGATAAGATTTAGGCGGTTAAAATAAAATGGATAAATCTACATTAAAGAAGTTGTTTCAAGATAGAGATAAAAGCGTTCGTCTGTTCTGTCTGAAAAGTATTATAAAATACGATATGTCTGATATAGACGAATTTATTTTGGAAGCACTTCGTGATGGACGTCCAGAAATAGTTATCGCTGCAATGAAAGCTTCTAAAAAAAGCAACAGCGAAGAAGTTTTAAGAATGATAGTCGCCTACTTAGATTCTCCTAACGGTATTTTAAGACATGAAGCCTTATATGCTTTAAATCATCGTGATTATCAGTTTATTAAAGATGCTCTATGTGATTTTCTAAGGAAGGAAGAAGATACTTCCTTGGTTGCTACTGCTGTTATGACAATAGGGAACTATAAATCTCAAGAGTTTGTTCCTTTGTTAAGAGCTTTCTTAGAATACAATGACGATCGTGTTCGTTCAAATGCAGTAGAAGCTTTGGGTTACATAGATAGCCCTGAAATTATAGAATTGCTTAAAGCCTTAGTTAATGATTCCAATAATAGAGTCAGAGCTAATGCTATTAAAGCTCTGTGGGAAAAGGGTGTCAGATATGGTTTAAGCAATATAGCAGAAGAATTGCGTTCTCCCAATACAAGAAAACGAGCCTCTGCGGCATATATTTTAGGTGAAATTAAAGAAGAACGCTCCTTAGATTTATTAGTAGGATTGTTAAATGATATTTCTCCAACCGTAAGAAATCGTGCTGTTTTAAGTATAGAAAAAGTTGGTTCTCCAAGAGTTATTTCTAATCTGATAGAAGCTTTTGTCAGAGAAGAAGAACCAGCTATCAGAGAAACAATAGTTGCTGTTGCATTAAAGCTTAGCGTAGATATTTCTATGGCTAGGTTGACAGAAAAATATACCCGAGAGGAAAACTCAAGAAACAGGGCTATGATTATTCGTTGTCTTGGTCTTGCTGCTATTCCTCAGACATTACCGCTTTTAGCTATGGGATTAAGAGACCCTGATTCCAGAGTCAGAGCAAATGCTGTTGAAGCTGTTGGGCTTCTAAATGATACTCAGGCAGTTGAATTGTTATTGCCGCTGCTTAATGATCCTAATAATCGTGTTCGCAGTAATGCTGCAACCGCTTTGTGGAAACTTGGAGGAACTGGAGCAATAGTTACTTTGAAACAAATGATTCAGTCTTCCCACAAACAAATGCGTTCTTCAGCAGCTTGGGCACTTGGAGAAATTGGTGCATTACAGTTCAATGACGTTCTACAAGACCTTACAGCAGACACTGACCCTGATGTTAGAAGATGTGCTCTAAAAGCACTAGCAAAAGTTACAAAAATATCATAAACTATAAGCGGTCATACTTTGAAAAAAGAGGCAGTCATGAACCGCTTAAAAAAATCATTATTATTATCATCTTTAATTCTAGCTGCTATAGCAGCAGATACTAGTTTTTATTACGCAGTTTATGCTCAGAGCAGTGAAGCAAAAGAGCTTAATCGTAAAGGTGTTTTAGCCTTAGAGTCAGGACGTTTTGATGAAGCCGTTCAATTATTGAAGCAGGCAATGGCTCTAGAGCCAAAATGGGGCGAACCGTCATATAATGCTTCACGTTTGCTTAGAATAAAAGGCAAACGTGAAGAAATGATAAAGATGCTCCGTAAGGCTAACGGAATTGAACCCGATAATCCCAAATATTTAGAAGAATATTTAAAAGCTTTAACTGAAGAGTATCAGTTAGCAGATAAAAAATCTGATACAGCCGAAAAAGATAAGATTAGAGCTGAAATACTGAGAATTAATCCTGGAAATGTTGTAATGGGATTAGAAGAAACAAAGAAGCTTTTAAATTTAGGCAATAAAGATGAAGCTTTTGCTCAGGCTGAAAAAACTTTATCTAAAAATACTAGACTTCGCACAGATTATGAACAGAAAGAAATGGGCGAATTATACTATATTGCTGCTCAGTTAGCTGAAGAACGCGGTGATTTAGATAAAGTTAAAACATATGCAGACTATGCTTTCAGATATGAATTTGATAAAAAGAATGATGCCAAAGCTTTACTTAGTAAAGCAAAAGATAATCTGAATCAAAAGGTTAAAGATCTTATTTCTCAGGCAGAATCTGCACAGAGATCTAGAAACTATGATAAAGCCAAGAAACTATTAGAACAAGCTGGTGAAATTCAGCCAGAAAACGAAGAAATAAAGAATAAAATAGTTGAATTTGAAGATGATGCTATTGTTAATCAGAAACTAGAAGCCGTAGATAAAGCAAATAGAGATGGATATTGGCTTGAAGCACGTGAAGGCTTGATTGAATTATCTAAAAAGTTTGTAGAAAATGATAAGATAAAGAAAAGACTAGATGAAATCAAGCCTAAGGAAGATCAGCTTTTAAAACAAATTGGTCTTGGAACTATACCTTTAACCAGTAGAGAAAGAAAACAAGTTCTCTTAGGTTTTAAGGATAGAGGTATTAAGTTCTTAGAAGGTGATGTTATTGAGAAAGACAAGAAGGATAAAGCTGTCAAATCTTTTAATAAAGCTCTTGCAATAGCTAAAGCTGATAAGAGATTAAATAACGAAATTGATGATATTGAAAGTTATTTAAAGAAAGTAGAAACAAGTGATAAAAATGATGAAAACTGGCAAAAAGCTTTAACAGCAAGAAATGCTGGAGATTACGAAGATGTTTTAAAACTGTTAAAGAAAGTTCCAGAAGAAATAGATATTCAGTATTATAGCTATTTAGCAGAAGCCTATTATAATACTGGTAATATTGAAGAAGCTGATAGATGCGCTAAAGTTCAACTTGGAAAACAGGCAGAAAATAACCGTGCAAAATTTGTCTTAGGGAATATAAAACTTGATGCAGGAGATTATGATAATGCTTATTATTACTTCTCTCAGGTTTACGAATCAGACCCGGATTATCCTGAAATAAGAGATAAACTGGCAAAATCAAGCCCAACATTTTTAGTACCAGTACTTGTATTTTTAGTTCTAGGCTTGCTTATATGGGTTGCTTGGGTAATGAAGAAGAAGATGCCTATCTATGATAAAGACGCAAAAATCAGGAAAGCGAAAAGCCTGTTTAAACATAATTGCTATGATGAGGCTATTGATGTATTGCTTAGTGTCAGACATTCAACTTATCTAACTCCATCAGATACTTTGGAAGTAACAAGACTCTTTGCTCAATGTTATTTGAAGAAGGGCGCTTATGATAGAGCTATTGGTGAATGTAAGCATTTGATTACTCTGGCTCCTAAAAATGATGAAGCTCATACCTGGTTAGGTTATGCATATTTAGGGCAACGAATGACATCGCCAGATGCTTTGCCTGAGTTGTTGAATCTATATAAGAAAGATTCTAGAAATATTGCTTTGGTTTCATTACTTGGTTCTTATTACGCTCAGCAGAAGAATCTCAACGAAGAAGGGGTAGGAATTCTTGAACAGTGGTTAAATCTGGACCACGATAATGTTGAAGTGCTTAAACCTTTGGGAAAACATTACTTAAAGAAGAATCGTTCTGATGATAAAGCTATGAAAGTATTCCATAGAATGATGGAAATAGGTTCTCCAGATCCGGATTTCATGCTTGGCGTTGCAAATGTATATTTGAAGACGCGACAGTTTGATGATTGTTTGAGTCTCTGCGAACATGTTATTAACATGGATATTAACAATCAATATGTTCATTCTATATTGCTTGATGCTTATAAGTTCCAGAATCGTTTGCCAGAACTTCTTGATATTTATGCAAATTTCTTGCAGAACAATCCTTACAATGTTGCTTTCCAAAACGGTTTAAAAGCTGCACAAGCGGCTTATGAAAAAGTTCAGAGATGGAATGCTGCTCAGGCAGCTAATGAAGCTGCTGCAGTTATGCAAAAACTTAATGCTTCTCAAGAAATGATTATGGATCCTCAACAGATGGGTTCTGGACAGACTGATATACCAAATACAGGAGAAGAAACACCAGCATTGGCAGAAGGTGAAATTCCTTGTCCACAATGTGGAAAGGGAAATCCTCAAAATGCTTATAACTGTCAGTATTGTGGTGCTAGTATGTTTTAATGAAAAAATTTTGGCTAATAATAGTATTATTGTTTTTGGCTACAGGCTTATC
>JAEEGG010021960.1_pt1 | contig 12625 bp, 7 predicted proteins | sample 9134161 | NCBI WGS metagenome assembly JAEEGG01 (sample SAMN16246543, study PRJNA631951) | gut metagenome | biome: gut microbiome; feature: rumen; material: CR-attached | host: Bos | place: Iran: Karaj | collected 2018-10
GCCGTCCGTTGTGGCTGGCGTACTCGCCGAGGTAGACGCGCGTACCGCCGCGCTCGTAGGTGTCGTAGAAATGCTGGTTGTTCAGGAACCAGCCGGGCGACTGGTAGTAATGCTCGTCGACGATCGGGATGCCGAGCTTGCGCGCGAGCTCCCAGCCGTCCTCGTAGTCGGCGCCCTCGAAGAACGGCCCGACGGTGCCGACCACGGTGATTTCCGGGTGTTTCGCCTTCACAGCCTCGAAGATCATCGTGAAGCGTTCCTTGAAGACGTCGCCGATGAGGTCCTCGTTTCCGATGCCGATGTACTTCAGGTTGAACGGCGCGGGGTGTCCGGCATCCGCGCGGACCTTGCCCCATTTGGAATCCGCGGGCCCGTTCGCCCATTCGACCAGGTCAAGCACCTCCTGGATGTATTCGTCCATCCGGTCCATCGGGATGCCGCCCTGCTGGCCCTTGCCGCCGCGCGAGGAGTTCTGGCACGGGACGCCCGCGGGAAGGATCGGCAGAGGTTCCGCGCCGATGTCCTCGCAGAACTGGAAATACTCGAAGTAGCCGAGCCCGGCGGACTGGTGGTAGCCCCAGAGGTTGGACTGCGGCACGCGCGCCTCCAGCGGGCCGACGGTGCGGTTCCAGTGGTACATGTTCTCAAGGCCGTTGCCGTGCGCCACGCAGCCGCCGGGGAAGCGCACGAAACGCGGCTTGAGGTCGGCGAGCGTCTGCGCAAGATCGGCGCGAAGGCCGTTCCTGCGGCCTTTGAACGTCTTTTCGGGGAAGAGCGAGACCATGTCGATTGCGACTTTGCCGCCGCCGAGCGTGCGCAGCGCCAGTTTGCCGTGATCCGTGCTTGAATTGGCAACGAGCTCCAACTCAATCTTTTTCCATTTGTTTCCTTTTAGCGCGATGATCTCGCTGGCGATGACTTCTTCTTTTTCGTCGCGCAGTTCGACTCCCAGTCCGGTTTCGCCGCCGTCCGGACACTTCGCGAAGACGCTGAAACGATACGTTTCCCCCTTGCGGAAGACCATGCCGCGGAAGCCGTCATTGACGAGCGCGGCGGGACCTTCCAGCACGAGGTAGTGCGGATTGTTTTTGTGAATGGGATCGTCGGTCGCGACGGTCGCCTTTGCACCTTCGGAAACGGTCCAGCCGGTGAGGGCGTTCCATCCGCCTTTATCGAGGCTGTTGAACTCGAAATCGCGGTTGCGGACGAGTTCGGCGTACAGCCCGCCGTCCGCGGAATAGTTGATGTCCTCGAAGAAGATGCCCCACAGGAGCGGGCTGATCTCCTTAGTTCGGTTCAGGTCGACTGCGACCTCGGCGGCGAGGCTGTCGGCTCGGAGATTGCGCGGCAGGCGGACGTTCGCATTGATGCGTTCGCCCCGGAGCGCTTCGCGGCGGTCGGCATCCGCCTTCGCGGCGAGGATAGCGTCAAGTTCGGCCTTCGTGACGGTCACGATGTTTCCGGTCCACTCGCGGTCGCCGAGCTTGACGATACTTCCGCCTTCCAGATCCCGACTCGGGGATTCTGCAAGGGAAAAATGCTTGAAATCCCGCGTGGCGTAGACGTTTTCGAGCATTCTTTCATTCTTTTTGAACCACTCGATGTAATAATACTCCCCCTCCCCGGAATCAAAGTAGATGAGCGGCGCGTAGCCGCGCGGCGCTTTCTCCATGGGGTAGTAGTTCTGCACGTGCCAGTGCACGAGGTCGGGCGAGGACGTGAGCGCGAACACCGGATCGTCCGGGTTCGGCGTGAAGATGCAGTACCACATGCCGTTTGCCTTGTCATGGAAGAGGTACGGATCGTGCATCTTCTTCTCCGCGCCCCAGGCGCCGTAGTCGCTGCTCAGCCAGCCGTGGTCGATCGCGTGCCATTCCATGCCGTCGGCGTTCCATGCGTAGTACAGGCGGTTGTCGCGTTCGTATGCGAAAAGCTGAATGGGTCTGGGGCCAGGCGGAAGTGGATCATAGTGGCGCGAAACGCTGTGCTGCGACGGATTGGCGGGGGCGTTGTCGGCTGCCGCAGCGCCGGAGACCGCGAACGATGCGGAGAGGAAAGCGGCGGCAACGATGATGCGGTGGAACAGTTTCATGGTCGTGTGTCTTTCGTGTTGTGGTGAGGAGAGAATTTGCGAGACGCGGTTCAGACGTCAGAGCGTCGGGACGACCTTCTTGATCGAGCCGTCCGGGTTGAATTCGAGCTTGTCGATGCAGACTTCGCGGTGAAATCCGGGTCCGTCCATGACCTTGCCGTTCTGCCACGCGAACCTGTGGTACACGATGCGCCATTCGTCGTCCGTGCCGTGTACCTTCAGAATCTGGTGGTGGCCGGTGCCGAGGATGCCCTTCGACGGATCCTTCTCGATGACCACGTTGTCGCGCGGGACGGTGAGGTCGCCGAGCGGGGAATCGGCGATGGCGTAGCGGATGTGGTAGTTCGGGCTGCCGGTGTCGTCGACGGACCAGCTGAAGTAATATTTGCCGTTGCGGTAGATCACATTCGTGCCCTCGCGGAAGGTGCGGCCGGGGCGGAACTCCTTCACGGTTTCGCGTTTCACGCTCAGCATGTCGTCGGCCAGCTCGCCGCCCGCCATGTAGCCGTTGCCCCAGTAGAGGTAATACTTGCCGCTCACGGGGTCGTGGAAGACGTCCGGGTCGATCTCCTGCCCGCCGCGCACGCCCGCCGGCTTGAAGTCGACGATGGGCTTGCCGGTGTCGACGAACGGCCCGAGCGGATCGTCCGCGACCGCGACGCCGACGCATTTGCGGCCGTCGCCCTTCAGCGCGCCGCAGAAGTAGAAGTAGTATTTATAGGATCCGTCGGGCTGCTTGCGCTCCATGATGCACGGCGCCCAGGCGTTGCCGCTGGACCACTTCACGTCCTCGCCGAGCGTAAGGATCGTGCGCTCGAACTTCCATTCCTTCAGGTCGGACGAGGAGAATACCTGGAAATCCTTTCCGCCCCAGCCGGGCACGCCGTCGTGCGTGGGGTAGATGTAGTATTTGCCGGTCTTCTCGGAATAGAGCGTGCCGGGGTCGGCGTAGAACGCCTCGATGATCGGGTTGTTCTGCACGGGGGGCTCGAACTTCTCGGGCTTGCCCCATTTTTTGAGAACTGCGTTCAGCTCGGAGCGCGCGATGGAGACCACGCTGCCGTGGCGGGCGTGGAAATCGACCGAGAAATCGCCCTGCGTGAACGTCTTCAGGTCCTTCGTCTCGGCGAAATACCAGCGGCCGTTGCGGAAGAGGTCGCCCATGAAAACGTACGTGTCGGTGTTCACGAGCGGGTAGATGCTGGAGCCTTCGATCGCGAATCCGGGATCGAGCTTGTAGTCCGGCTCCGGCTTTTCCCATTTGCCGGGGAAGAGCGTGTCGGAGACGACCTTTTCCTTGCCGCAGTAGAACATGTGGTACTTGCCGTTGAACCTGATGATGTCCGCGTCGAGCACGTGCACGCCGGGGATGCCGAACATGTACATGGGCTCGCCTTCGAGGTCCGTGAAATCGTCGTTCGCGTACACGCCGTACATCCTGTTCACGCCGCCCTTGAACATCAGCGCCACGTAGATCAGGTACCGTTTCGCCGCGGGGTCGTAAATGGTCTGCGGCGCCCACACGTGCAGGATGTCTTGGATGCCGGGCATTTCGGGGAAGCGCTCGGGGAAGTGGATCGCCTTCGCCGACCAGTTCACGAGGTCGTCGGACTTCATGAGCACGAGGCCGCGGTTGGAGTCCCATCCCTTCGAGGAGGTCATGTCCGTGGCGACCATGTAGAACCCGCCGTCCTCCCTGCGCAGGATGTGCGGATCGCGCACGCCGCCGGAGCGCGTGAACGCCTTTGCGTCCAGTACGGGCTTGTCGCCGTTGAGCGCGAAGAAATGGCGTCCGTCCGTGCTGACGGCGAAGCGGATCTGCTCCTGGTCCGGGTTGTTGCCGTTGAAGTAGGCGAAAAGATAGCAGGTGCGGTCCTTCGCGGCGGGTTCCGGCACGGGCTTCTGCGCCATGGCGGCGAGGGTGAAGCCGAGGATGCAGAACGCGGCGAGGGCGAACTTGCGGAAAGCGGAGGCGTGGCGGACGGGACGGATGCTGTATGACATGGGCGATCTCCTGTGTGGAACGGCGGACCGGGTTTGTGCGGCGCGCCGCTCGTTGTTGCGTGGGTTGACCGGGCGTTTTCCGCATAATATACATTAGTTTCGGAAAGAAATCAAGGCGGCGCAAGTTTTTTCGCGCGGAAAAACCGCCCGCAAACGCGAAAAAAAGCAAAGCACGTTGTGATATAATACAATATCGGCGAATGGAAAAACGTTATAATAAGAAACAACAACACACTTGAGGTCCCGATATGAAAACGAAATCGATTTGCAGTGCTTTCTTCGCCGCAGTCGCGGTCTTCCTGACCGTTGCAGTGTTCACCGGATGCGGCAAACGCGGGGGAAATGCGGATCATTCTTTACGGGAAGACAATGCCGCTTCTGAAGCAAATGACGGAGAAAACGCGGAAGAGCTTTCGGGAAAAGGCGATGCAGCATTTGAGGTGAAGGCTTTGGAGATCGCGACCATTCAGCTGGGACAGTATTCCGGCAGCGTCCGCTCCACACAACCGGACGTAAGAACGCAGTCTGTTTCCATCGCGAACCGGTCCGGCAGAACGATTGACCTGTACGGCTATTCCGTCACCAACAACGGAAAAGAGATCCTGCGGATCGACGAGCATGTCGAATTGGAAAAAGATGCGAAGAAGGTGTTTCCGCTCCCTATTGTCGATACTGGAAAAAAGTATAGGAAGCAGGGGTTCGCGATCGAGCCATGGTTCCTTTACTCCGTTGTTTTCAAGGATGAGAATGAAGCGCGGAAGGAACGGGAAGAACTTGAGCCGATAATGGAACGGTATCTGCCGTATCTCACGGAACCGAGCAGAAACATCTTCGAACAAGATTATATTACGGGGAAACATACGTTCTACTTTTCGGAAATAGCCTTGAAGTCTCCCCGGAATGAAACCGTGGACCGGATCCTTCTATCTCAGGTGAATGTTCAGAAGAATCCGTATGCCCTTGTGGCATTCATAGAACCCATACAACCTGCCGGCGTTTTTCGGAAAGGAGATCGCGTGATCGTCTGCAGCGTACCCGAAATGGCGCCTTTCCCGCTTGATGAAATCGCGTATTTGCCTGATTATATGACATTAGGCATTACTACAAGCGGGAACAAATACTTCAGAGAAAATGCGGATTTCTATGTTCCGGGTCTGAAGATGACATTATGCCTGTATCGTGATAAGAGATTCAAGAATGAAATCGTTCGTCTGGAGGGGGAGAAATTCATTTTCCGGAAAATGAGCGCGGCGCAGGCGGGTGAAATCGAGAGGTCCTTCGACGGGGCAAGCTCGAAGGATGTGTATTATAAACTTTCCGTCACGCATCCGGATTTTCCCGAATTGTCGCTTCCGGAGCCATTGACCGGAAAAGTCATTATACGGGTGCAGGGGCGAAGCATGCCTTTAAGACAGTCCTCACCACCCCCAGCCAACTAACCCCGACACCACGGAGAATATAACATGAAAAAGAAAACTGTTTGGATCACCGCCGCGATCATCGGTTTGGGCGCGCTCGCAGTCGTCCTTGCGCTGGCGTTCACGCATTGGAACAAAGACGGGAAAAAGGAACGGAGAACGGTGCCGCAATACACGCTGGAGGAGCTGGAGAATGCGGACATAACAGCGACCGAGGCAACGAACGCCGACAGTAATGAATCGGCGGGCTCTTCTCGGAACAATGATCAATGGGAAGAACTCGCCGAATCACTCATGCGTGAATTGAGATTCTGGTCGTCGCATGATGACAGACGCGAATCGGAAACCAGAATCAGCACAGATGAATTTCTTGAGCGCTGGCGTACAGAAAAAAAGCTCGAAAAAGATGATATGACGTATCTTTTCGTCAAAACGATTCAAGATTATTTTGGGGAGCTGGAAAATGAATCGGATAATAAAAAACTTATGATGTGGCATCGTTATGCTGTCTCCGGTCTCCAATATTATCCGCCACCTCAAAAACAGTTCATGGAATTGGTTCAGAAAACCGCCGAATTGGAACCGGATTATGTTGAAATGGTCATTTATGGGTATATAAACGCATACCCTGATTGGATTTTTGATGATAAACCGATTCTTGAAATAATAAATAAAACCGACTCAACCACATACAGACTTAGTGGCGTATGTTTTGATCTAAAAAAACAAATTCTGAAAGAAAAGGATGAGAATCGCAGGAAGAGGCTTCTTCACAAGGCGCTCGAATGGGCTTTTCAGGATGACAAGCTTGAAATATTTCATGATTTAGATAGAATTTTACTTGATCACTGCGAAGACTACGCAGCGCATCCCGGCCGAAAGCTCCAGCTGGAAAAGGATTTAAAGCAACATGAGGAAGCCAGGAAATATACCTTGAGTTACCTCAGGAGCAAATATGCTCTGGAGCATTTCGGCGAGGGAGATGAAGCGCTTGAAGTGTTATACAAGTTGGATATGGATGACAAAGTAAAAAGTCGTATATTAGAGAAAATGAATGAGATAAAGAAAGCTGGAAAAGATCCATCGGCTATTTATACCAAAGAGTTTTTCGATGAACTGAACAACGTAAAATAAGCCGACCTCACCACCCCCGGCAGACTAACCACGACACCACGGAGTAAAAATAACATGAAACATAAATCGGTCAGCACCATCGCCGCGATCCTCTGCGGCACAGTTCTTGCGTTCGCAGTCTTCCCGGTGGCGTTCGCGCAGGAGAATGAACCCGAAGTCATCCTCACCCTGGAAGGGAATTACAAAGGTCAGGTCACGTTCGTGCTCACCGGCGACACGGTCCGGTACGAACACCGCACCATAGTCCCCATATACCCGGCCCCGACCGACGTCACTGTCGACGGCAAGCCGTGGAAGGACCTGGATCAGCCGTTCAAGCTCGGTTTTACCCCGGATTTCGAGGATGTCACCGCCAGGGGAAAAATAGACGGGAGCAAAGTCACATTGTTTCGGGGCCCGGACCGGGTCGAGCTCACGCTCAGGGACCCCGAGGGGGCCGTGCGATACCAGATGCAAAACCCTACTGATCCCGACCCGCCCGCCGTCCGCGCGACGCACTTCGCGGTCCCGCTGATTGTCAAAAACATCCACAGCAGTTCCCGCCCGGTTCTGATCCCCATGGGCCCGAACCAAATAAAACTGCAGTCGGAGCGCGAAAGACGCGCCGAGCTGGAAATAGCGCTCAAAGTTCTTGAGGAAAAACCGGTCACCCCGGAGATTTCCCGGGTTCCGTCTTCCCGGTCCCGGACGGAGTCGATCGACATGCTGCGCAGGCAGATCGATGATGCCGACCGTAACATCAGGCGCCTGGAAGAGCTCGCCGAAAAGGAAGCAGCTCTGGACGATCTGGACTCTGACGAGGCAAAGGCCGACGAGGATTTGCAGAAACTGCTTGAGTTCCGCAATAAAATGGAAGCGGATCTTCAGGCGCTCGAGCAGGATCCCGCGGCCGACAGGAAGCAGATCAGCCAGATGCGTCAGAACCTTCTTCTTTATGACGGGATGCTCAAAAATGCGAGAGTCCGGCTCGCGAACGGGGCGATTTCCTTAAAACTGGGGCCGGTTTCAAGTAACGAGCGCGACGGAGTGACCTTCCCTCCGCCAGAAGCGCCGTGGCAGACAGCCGCGAGACCGGGTTCCGCCACGACGCAGACGAGCGGACCCGCCGCATCAAAAGCCGACGTCGACCGGAAGCAGCAGGACCTCCTCGCGGGCGTGCCGCTCTGGAATCCGGAGCAGGACGGACCGCCCGAAATCCGGCTCCGCGAACTCGTCAATGATACGGCGAAGCGTGCGGAAGCCAATCTCCGTTCGATCGGCGCCGTCATGACCACTTCGATCGACGCCGAACATTCCGCCGCCGACGTTGATTTTTTCATCACCGACGACTTCAGAAAAATTGTCTGTTTCATCGATGAAATCGAGAAGACCACGCCGCGTCTGCGCTGGCGCCGTGTCGAAATCCGCGTCGAGCCCGTCGGGGGCCGTGCCTTTCCCGAGGAGAAACCGAAGACCGATGCCAGAAAGTTCCGTATGCTCGGGCAGATTCGAGTTATCAGGCACACACCCGCCAAAAAGGAGACCGTTCCGGCGGCCGGTGACTCCGCCTCGGCGAAGGAAAAGGTGAAGAAAGAGCCGGTCTATCCCGGCGATCCGGATTTCCTCGCCAAACTTTACGATCTGACTCTCGCGCTCCCCGAGGAGGCGCTCGTGACCAATTTCCGGTTCAACAACGGAAACTGCGACCTCACGATCCAGACGGAGACCGCCAGAATCGACCTCGAACGACGCATGGTCTTCCCCTACTGGAGGATCGGTAGAATGCAGCAGAGGATCATGGCCGACGTCGTTTCCTCGTCCGTATCCCTTGTCAGAAATGACGATCCTGCCCGGCCGCAAAAGGACAGCGTAACCAGGGCAGACAAAATCGACGCCATCGTGGCGCTGAACATCTTCGACCCGGACCGCACCCCGAAAAAGTCCGCCGACAGCGGCAGGCCCGCCGTTCTGCCCGGCTCGATGGTGATCCGCTCGGATGAAATACTGAAACGGCAGTTGGAAGACGTGAAGCGAACCCGTACCGAGCTTGAGTCCCTGCTCAATTCGCTCCAGCAGACGCAGGGAGGCATCACGAAAGAGCAGACCGACCTGATCCGCCAGCGCATCGAAGTCTACGATCAGCAGATCGAACGCATTCAGGAACAGCTGAAGGCGCTTCAGCCGAACGGCGCGGAGTTCGGCGAGGCGGAGTTGGAACAGCAGCTGCAGGAAGCCGTCAAAAACCACGCCGAGCTTGATTCCTTGCACCGGACGCTCGAACAGACGCCGGGCGGCACGAAAGAGCAGATCGATCTGGTCCGTCAGCGCCTGGAACGTTCCGAACAGCGCGTCAAGCTCCTTCAGGACAAACTGAAGAAACTTCGCCCCTGACGCGCGCGGCATCCGCGCAAAAAACGGCCATGCCATCCAAAAACGATTTGACTTTTGTCTGTTCCTGTCGTAAATTATAAACGTAAACGTTAAAAGGAAAACGTTTTTTTCACGCGGGAGACGGAACCATGTGCCAGCTCGACCGACTGCACAGTTTAAGACGCGAAATCTACGAGATCGCCAGAAAACACAAAGCCGAAAAGGTTTATGTGTTCGGTTCCTGCGCCCGCAAGGAAGAGTCGCCCGACAGCGACATCGATTTTGTCGCCGAATTCGCTCCGCACTCTTCTTTGTTTGACATCGGCGGGTTGCAGTATGATCTGCAAAAGTTCCTCGGATGCAGGGTCGACCTGATCCCGGAGGATTCTCTGGCGGATGATGCGTTCGCGGCAAATGCCCGAAAGGAAATGATCCTGTTATGACGGACGACCGCGCCAGAATCGAGCACATGCTTCAAAGCATTGAGCGTATTCAGGATGCGATGAAAGACGTTTCCGAGGAGGATTTCTTTCAATCAAGGATTCTGCTGGACGCCATGTCTTTCAACTTCGCGATTCTCGGGGAAGCCGCCAACAAGGTCTCCATCGTCTTCCGGAGATTCCGTGGGGAGACATCATCGGGATGCGGAACATTCTGATCCACGATTACGTCAAGCCCCAGCCGAAGTACATGTGGGACGCATACCGGAACGATCTGGAACCTCTGAAAGCCCGGCTTCTGGAAATCCTGAAGGAACTCTGATTCCCGTTCATCAAATCGTACTTGCTTCTTTCCATGCAAAACTCCGAAGAAACTGAAAAAACAGGCTCCCCGCCAAGCGCTCCGGCTCCCCGGATCGAACGGTCCGGCGGCCACATGGAAACGCCCGAGAGCCTGTTTCAGTTCTTCTGGCATTATCGCCGAAGGTTCATCCTGCTTGTCATTTTTGTTCTTTTTGTGGCTTTCGCCATATATGATATCAGTTATCTCCATTGGCCGGGAATCGATGCGGGCTTGTGCCGCATCGGCAGACACACGACCTATCTCGGCAATGTGCGATACGCGCTGACTCCCGACCGGAACGAGCTCGTGGTCTCCTACGACCTGGTGACGATGCAGGAGGGCTGGCTGGAAAATAGCCGATTCCTGGCGGCGTCCCGTCAGGCGGAAACACGCATCCCGCTGGACCCCATGCCGGACACCGTGAAGCGTTATGTTGTGAACGTCGTCGTCGATCCGAATGTCGAGGCGGTCCGTTATGTAGGGTCCGAAAGGATCGGCGGTTCGGAATGGCCGCCGTCGTTTCCTGTAATGGGCATTCTCGTGCCGGATCCTGAGCCGGAATCCCGGGAGACCCGGGGCGACACGCAGAAGCTGCCGGACGGCCCGAATTGCAGTCTGCACCTACGCGTAGACGACCTACCGCTCCTTTCCGGGAATTTCTCCTGCCGGATATGGAACGATTCGCTTGCCAAGGTAAGGAATGCAAATGGCGGCTACAATTATTTCAGCCCTACAGGATCCGCGGTGCTGATCCCGTACGACCGGGACGGCGACCGCCATGTCATGCTTTGCGCCATGTGGGATAATGGCCCGGTGCCGTTTTACCGGCAGATCATAGAGGAGCATCCCGAGATCAACCGGATCACCTGGGATACGCCGGCTTCGCCGTTCCGGACCTGGTGCGGACGGATCCTGTCGCTTCCGCTCGGGCTGCTTGAAGATTTTTTCTTCTGGGGTCCCCTTTGGCTGCTGCTCTGGTTCGTGCAGGCCGTCGGGGGCGTCTTCCATATTTGATGTTTCCGCGGATGCCGCCGCTCCGGCGGGCCGCCCGTCCCGCACGCGCCATCGCGCGAAAAACTCTATAAAAAGGAAGGGAAACGACTGGTTATTTCCGGAAAATGCTGTATATTATATGGGCTTGTTTTCGTTTTAAACAAAATTGAGGCGGAAACGGGCGCTGAATACGCTTTTTTCAACGGCAAACAGCCAATCAATAAGGACACCACAAATGAACAAGATCACGGACTGGTACGGCTCCACCGGGCTGACCATGGGCATCGCCGCCGACCACGGCGGATTCGAACTGAAAGCGAAACTCATCCCGTTCCTCGAAGGCAAGGGATTTACCGTGAAGGACTTCGGCCCCACGGTTTACGATGCCGGGGACGACTACTCCGTGTTCGGTTCCGCGATGGCGAAGGCCGTCTCCAAGGGCGAAATCCAGCTCGGCATCCTGCTCTGCCGCAGCGGAGCCGGCATGGTCATCACCGCCGACCGCTTCCACGGCGTCCGCGCCGTCGTGGCATTCTGCAAGGAGAACACCAAGGCCAGCCGCGAGCACAACTGTTCGAACGTGCTGGTCATTCCTGCCGACTACATGGACGAGGCGAAGATGAAGGAGCTCATCGAAGTGTGGCTCTCCACCCCGTTCTCCGGTGACGCCCGCCACGTGCGCCGCCTCGAAATCCTCGAAAAACGCACCTACGACGACATCGCGGCGATCCGTTCCGTCGACCCGGAGATCGCCAGTCTGATCGACAAGGAAGCCGGCCGCCAGTTCAACGGCATCGAGCTCATCGCCTCCGAAAACTTCACCAGCACCGCCATCCGCGCCGCGCAGGGTTCCGTGCTCACCAACAAGTACGCCGAAGGCTATCCGCGCAAGCGCTATTACAACGGCTGCGAATTCGTCGACGAGGTGGAGCAGCTCGCGATCGACCGCGCGAAGGAACTCTTCGGCGCCGAGGCCGCGAACGTGCAGCCCCACGCGGGCAGCCAGGCGAACATGGCGGTCTACTTCGCGCTGCTGAATCCCGGCGACACCGTGCTCTCCATGAGCCTCGACCACGGCGGCCACCTCACGCACGGCCACCCGATGAACTTCAGCGGCAACCTGTTCCACATCGTGCCCTACGGCGTCTCCGCCGAGACCGAGCGCCTCGACTACGACGAGATCGAACGCCTCGCCATGGAGCACAAGCCCCGCATGATCCTCGCCGGCGCCTCCGCCTATCCGCGCGCCATCGACTTCGCCCGCCTGCGCCAGATCGCCGACAAGGCGAACGCGTTCCTCTTCGTGGACATGGCACACATCGCCGGTCTGGTCGCCGCCGGTCTGCACCAGAACCCGGTCCCGTACTGCGACGTCGTGACCACCACCACGCACAAGACCCTCCGCGGCCCGCGTTCCGGCCTGATCCTCTGCAAGGAAAAATACATCAAGGCGATCAATTCGAAGGTCTTCCCCGGCCTCCAGGGCGGCCCGCTGATGCACGTGATCGCCGCGAAGGCCATCTGCTTCAAGGAAGCCATGTCGCCCGAGTTCAAGGCGTACCAGCAGCAGATCGTGAAGAACGCCGCCACGCTCGCCGACGCGCTCGCCGACAAGGGATTCCGCATCGTTTCCGGCGGCACCGACAACCACCTGATGCTCGTCGACCTGCGTCCGCGCCACGCCACCGGCAAGGAGATCGCCACCGCGCTGGACAAGGCCGCGATCACGGTCAACAAGAACATGATCCCGTTCGATCCCGAAAAGCCGTTCGTCACCAGCGGCATCCGCATCGGTACGCCCGCCGTCACCACGCGCGGCATGAAGGAGCCGGAAATGCTCCGCATCGCCGAC
>JAEEGG010021965.1_pt1 | contig 12625 bp, 10 predicted proteins | sample 9134161 | NCBI WGS metagenome assembly JAEEGG01 (sample SAMN16246543, study PRJNA631951) | gut metagenome | biome: gut microbiome; feature: rumen; material: CR-attached | host: Bos | place: Iran: Karaj | collected 2018-10
GACGATTACAGGCATGAGACACTTGATTTTAACCGGGACTACATTCGGCATCCCGAAGCATCGTTCTATGGTGACGTTGAGGGTGACAGTATGAAAGATGCAGGACTGTTTGATGGCGATAGGGTCATCATTGACAGAGCTGTAGAACCACATGATGGTTCAATCGTTGTAGCATGGTGGGATGGCGGTTTTACAATGAAGTTCCTGGATCTGACACACAAGAATGACGGCTATATTGAATTGCGTCCAGCCAATGACGATTATCCTGTGTTCCGTGTCGATGATCCAAGCGAATTTCAGGTTTGGGGTACTGTTATTCACTTGATTAGAACATTTGAGAGTATTTAAGACACACTATCCGAAATAATATGCAGCAGTATATATCTTTTTCATCAAACACCATCAGTTATTTAAATAGCAAAGAGAGGTCATTATTAACTCATTTGCTAAACATACCAATAGCAAACATTAAACAAATTGAAAAAAACGGTCTGATCGATTATAATGCCTTGAAAAGTATTAGTCAAATTGATGATCCAACTTTGATGGAAATAGCCAATATCTCAAAAAAATTGAAAGCGGACTATAACATGATAATATCTGAATCTTTCATTAAAGATACTGTTGTTGATTGGCTATTTAATTTCAAAAAAGAAAATCAATCCTTGTGTCAATATGTGGAAAACAAACTAAACGGTTCTATTAAACAATACAGATTTGCATTCCCCATATACGATGCTCGTTATTTTGAAGGAAAACTAAAAAAGAATATCACAAAAGATGTCACTTTTGAAACTCAAAGTCACCCTCAGTTTGAGCGACTATTATATGGTAATTGTTCTATCTCTAAAGAAACCATATTTGCTTGTACAACTGAGATAGGAGAGTTGGAAATTGCCAAGGAAGTTGCATTTGACAGATGTTCTTTTGCTGTTGACATTTTTAAAACATGTTCCGAACTTTCTAGGAATCCAGTTATAAAAGAATGGGCTTTTGAACTTAATAAAGGAGAATTACAAAATGATGTTTATGTTTACATCTGTTGGAATGTTGATGATCCTGAAACAGATAAAAGAACCGTCAACTTTTCAAGGAGAAGGATGCCAGCGACTATAGATGACAAAATCTTAAATCATACATATCAAATAGATAGCTTTATTCAACTCTATAATGATTACTATTCTGAATCTAGTAATAGCCTCTGCAATGTTCTAAAGAATGCAATTCATAAATATAGTAATGCAGTTTCAACAATTGACATATATGAACGAGTAGTTTTATTCTGTTCTATACTGGATATGCTCGTTTTGGATAAAAACAAAAAAGGAATTATCATAAACTTGAAAAAATACATCCCTATACTTATTGAAAATGAAGTTGATAAACGACAAGAACTATCAGACTTTATTAGCAAAATGTACAAAGTTAGGAGTGAATATATACATCATGCTGAAAGAATCAGAGTCAACTGGGAAGATGTCTATTTTTTAGGATTTATAGTATTCACATTGATGTGTAAGTTATTGTCTATAAGAAACCAATTTGAGAATCTTGATGAGGTGTACTCGGATGTTGAGAAACAAATGAACTCAATTATTTATAAAACTAATTAGAGGTATGTACGGCATCATTGACTGTGATAACTGCTACGTCTCATGTGAGCGTGTCTTTCGGCCAGACCTGGAGGGCAAGCCAGTTGTTGTATTGAGCAATAACGACGGTTGCGTAGTGGCTCGCAGTAATGAAGCCAAGAAGATGGGAATAAAGGCCGGGACACCATACTTCCAGTTAGCCCAGCAGTTCCCAAACCAGAAGATAGCTGTATTCTCTTCCAACTATGAGCTATATGGAGAATTGACAGGGCGTATAGTCAGCCTTATCAGCCAAGAAGTTCCTGCATACTTCCGCTATAGTATTGATGAATGCTTTATCTACCTCGACGGCATGGAGCATTTGGACTTGAAACGGTGGGGCGAGAATCTGCATAAGAAGATTAAGCAGTATGTGGGTATGCCTGTCAGTATTGGTCTGGCTCCAAACAAGACTCTCGCTAAGATGGCCTCACACTTTGCAAAGAAGTACCAGGGCTACCGTCACTGCTGCATGATTGACAATGATGAGAAGCGGATCAAGGCTCTTAAACTGTACCCCATCGATGAGGTTTGGGGCATCGGGAGAAGATATGCAGCTAAACTCGAAGCCTTGGGAGTAAAGACGGCTTACGACTTTGCCGCACACAATGGCGATTGGGTTAAGCTGACATTCAACAACATTGTCATTCAAAGGACGTGGCGAGAGTTGAACGGAGAGGACTGTGTGCCGAATGAGGAAATGGCGAAGAAGAAAAGCATCTGTACCAGCAGGAGCTTTAACGGCATGATTAGCGACTACGATACGTTGCGTACTCATGTCTCCAATTATGCTGCTAGGTGTGCTGAGAAACTGAGGCAGCAGAAAACAGTAGCCTCTATTGTTGGCGTTTTTGTCAATACCAATGCCTTCAGAGAGGATCTTGCACAGTATTGGAACTTTCAGGAGCAGCGATTGATAACACCTACCAGTTCTTCTATCACCATCATTGAGACTGCCAATGAGGTTCTAAAGAAAATCTATAGGCAGGGGTATCAATATAAGAAAGCCGGTGTGATAGTGATGGGTATTGGTGCTGACAGCCCTATCCAGCAAGACCTATTTGATATTAACGCTGAACAGTTTGAAAAGATGAAGCGGCTTGATGAAGTGATAGACCGCATAAACAGAATGCAGGGAAGCGAAACAATAGTGCTTGGTTCTCAGCAATACACACGGAAAGACGGCAAGGGCAAGGCTGATGTTTTTGCCAATGCCATCAAACATGATTATAGAAGCCCCAACCCTACAACAAGGTGGAGCGACGTGATAAAACTAAAATAAACGTTAAATCGCACCTCATAAAGTTAAATATTCTTATTGATATTTTGTTTGACGTATTCTTTACACTTAAATATTTAGGTGTAAAGTTTTTATTTACAGATAGTTATTAGTAAACCCCTGTTTTAGCCCCAGTAAACCCCAGACAGCATTTTGCCCGCTTGTTATGGACAATTTAAAGTACATAACAAGTAAAATTGAGTGTTTTGTTGCAAAGCACAACAACACTTTGGTATGGATAATTGAAAACTGGAGTGATGTATATGATTTAATATCGTACATGTTACTCTAATCTCTCGAAGTAGTAAGGCATCATGCTTTTGGTGCCTTATTATTATCCATCTAACAAGAAATACTGCCATCTATCCCAGACAGCAGTATCTAACAGCATTTGCTATATTCGGCGTAGCCATGAAACCTCGGAAACTTCAAAGATGTCGCATCTGAATAAGTAACCAATGCCTGCGCCTTTTCGGTGTTATGCCTGTAACCTTTCTTTTAGTTTGGTATTCCGTTTCAGGACTACCATATTATGTATCGAGTATGCAAGGGCTTTAGTAGTTCCGACAATGATACAGATTTTCTTCGCTCTTGTGATACCAGTATAGACCAAGTTCCGTTGTAGCATGACGTAGTGTGTCATCAGCAAAGGTATCACAACAACTGGATATTCTGAGCCTTGGGCTTTATGGATAGTCGTTGCATAGGCCAAAGTCAACTCGTCAAGTTCACTATCCTCATACGTTACCGACCGACCATCAAAGAGAACTGTCAGACTTCGATCTTCAATACTCACATTCTCGACAACCCCAATATCACCGTTAAAAACTTCCTTTTCGTAGTTGTTCCGTATCTGCATGACCTTATCGCCGTTCCGATATTTATAGCCACCCCTTGACAGACTTTCGCCTACAGGGTTGATAGCTTCCTGAAGAATGACGTTAAGGTTAGTAGCACCCACTACACTTCTCTGCATTGGGGCAAGCACCTGAATGTCGTTTGTATTGTAGTGGTATGCCTTGGGTATGCGGTTCTTTACGATATTCACGATTTCCTGTGCTGCCAACTCTGGTTCTTCCTGTTTGATGAAGAAGAAATCAGCATTGCGCCCATTGCTTATATCGGGGAATATACCTTGATTTATCTTGTGCGCATTGGTGATGATCCTACTGGTCTGAGCCTGTCTGAAAATACGAGTGAGCCTAACAACAGGAACTGTGCCTGAATCTATAATGTCACGAAGGACGTTTCCTGCACCTACACTGGGTAACTGGTCAATGTCGCCTACCATGATAAGCCTCATGGTTGATGGAACAGCTTTAAGCAGCGAGTTCATCAGTATCACATCAATCATGGAACATTCATCGACTATTAGAACACCTCCCTCCAGAGGATTTTCGTCATTCCGACCATAACCTTCAGCAGGGTTATATTCGAGCAAACGGTGTATTGTCTTTGCCTCTTTGCCTGTTGCCTCGCTCATTCGTTTAGCGGCTCGACCTGTGGGGGCTGCAAGAAGAATGCTTTGCCCAAGAGATTCAAGAGCTGCAATGATACCAAGCGTTGTTGTAGTCTTTCCAGTTCCAGGGCCACCAGTCAGAACCATGACTTTAGACTGTACGGCTTGCTTTATGGCTGAGATCTGGACTTCATCGTACAGGATGTTTGTCTGCTTAACAATATCCTCTATATTCAGTTCCTTATCAAACAGACTTCCTTCAGATTCAGACATGAGCCTTTTGAACTTATTAGCAACGCCGCACTCTGCATAATAGAATGGCGGCAGGAAAATGGCTTCATCGTCGATTATCAGATCCTCATCCCAGATCATCTGCTCGATGGCCTGACTGATTGGTTCTTCATCTGCCTGGAGTAGTTCTTTGGCAGACTTAACCAACTGTTCACGCTCTGAATATACATGACCTTCATCTGCAAGTTTACTGAGAGTATAGAGTATTCCGCTTCGACATCTGCGAAGGTCATTTTTCTCATATCCCAGTTTTTCTGCTATAGAATCCGCTGTCTTAAAACCAATGCCCCAAATATCATCAGCAAGGCAGTAAGGGTTTCCATTGACTTTCTCAATGCTCTCTTTTCCATATTCCTTGTAGATCTTGGCTGCATAAGTAGAACTAACACCATGCCCCTGAAGGAAAACCATGATGTCCTTTACATCTTTTTGTTTCTCCCAACTGGCTCTTATCTTTGCAACACGACCTCTACCGATATTGGGAACTTCAAGGAGCTTGTCAATGTCATTCTCTATAACATCGAAAGTTTCAAGGCCGAAACGAGCGACTATCAGTTTGGCAAATTTGGGTCCGATTCCCTTAACCAAACCACTTCCCAGATACTTCTCGATACCAACGAGAGTTGCTGGCATCGTTTCAGACCAAGACTGAGCGGAGAACTGTCTGCCATATCGCTTATCGACTTTCCATTCACCTTCAACTTTGAGAACTGCACCAACTGTAACTTCAAAGAAACTACCGACTACAGTTTGTGGCTCTCGATAGCCTTTCACTGTTGCCTGTAGGACAGAATACCCATTCTCAGGATTCTGATAAGTGATATGTTCTATGGTGCAATTGATACTCTCCATAACTGGGTGCAAAGTTACGCATTTTTTGGCAGAAAACCTCCTGTTTTCCCCTATTTTACACGGGTTGGAGTGATTTAATCACACAAATTAAAATAACCATCAAATCAGTTTTTCTGAGAACTAATCTGATGGTTAAATTAAATGAAGCAGAACAGAAATTCGCTTGATTAAACTTTAGTGTATCAATAGCCATTCATGGTGAATTTCCTATTTTTGAGGACTTACCGAACTATCACAAACTGTTTCATATTACTCCTTTCTTTTTTAATCTGCTTTTTACTGCGCCCTCACCACGGTTGATTAGAGCTGCTATCTCTGAAAAAGACATTCCTTGCTTGTGCATATCTATCATACGCTGCTCTTCTTCAGGAGTCCACTTTTCATAGGCATTCTTCCCCTGTTGTGCTTTCAACTGAGAGATAGTTAGACCTGCTCGCTTTACTGGAATTTGTGCCTGGGCTTGTGTAGGCTGCTGACCAGATAACGCCATAGCTTTGTCAACAAGGTTCTTGAACGCACCAAGTTCAGGCTGCATAATGGTAATACATTCGTCTTTGTAAGAACCATCTTTTTGCAGTTTCGATTGTTTGATTCTCAGGTACACTCCTGCCGATCCGTTTTTAAGATCGAAGAATGTCTGACCATGCTTTAACCTAACACCCTTATTCCAGATGTCTGATTGAAATGTTCTTTTGTTTGCCATAATTTATGAGTTTAAGTTATTTATAAGCTGACCTTACGGTAGTTTTTATTTCTTCTGCATTGAATCCTTTAGATGGATCGACATAGTAGGCTACCAGATAGTCCTCTGCATAAGACAAAGGAATACCATTATCCTTGAAGAAAGATGCAAGGATAAAGAGGTTTGTGTTACGTTTGCCCTCATACATGGAATGGAACTTCTCAAACAAATCGTGAGTTTTAACGATTGTGTCCTTAATATCCTTTGTTACTGAAAGAGGCATAGCTGTAACAGCAGATTGTGTCGAAGATGCCGTCCTCGTTTCTTTTGTCGGAACTGAAGCAATGGGGAGCGTGTCAACATCGACGTGAAAAGCGGTTGCCGCTGTATTGAGGTACATATCTTTTGAGTATGACATGAAGCAAGCTCTGGAGATATTGGTACAACTTGTATCAAACGTGAGGTCATTGCGCCCTGTGAGGCTTAACATGTTTCCTAAGTGAATATACAAGTCTCTATTTCTTGAAGGATCTTTAAGGTCATGCAATATCAAAACCTTCAGACCAGTAAGCGATGGTGAAGTAAAGATAGCCAATACAAAGGGGCATTGGCGGAGATCATTGATAACGCCCTGGGGATTTTTTACGTCATCAAGGTCAAGACAGATAACGCTTGACATCTGAATCAGACTTGCATCTTCCCTAACTGAAAATGTTCCGCAAGGTGTAAATACAGGGAGTGCCATAACCTTCAGGCTGTTTCGCTTATGATGGTCTTGTTCCTGAGAAATCAGCCGGACTGTCTTTTCAACCTCAGTTATACCATCCTTAATAGCATTGAGGACTTCCATAAGTGAAGCTTGAATTGGGTCTGTAGGGATTCTAATATTCACAAACCATGATACTAATACATCTTGATCCATAAATTTTCAAAATTTTCTGACCACACTTAGAACCAATTATTTTTTTAATTACTATATATATTTATAGGGAATGAAAAATTTTTGGTTCTATTTATGTAATGGTCATTGTGATACTTAACTGTTTAAGATAATTGATTAGTGTGGTATATCTGTCTTTGGCTTTTCTACCTTTAGGCAAGATAGAGTACAACTTGTCAAGAGTGATGTTGAACTGATAAGGCTGGCTATTCTCAACAGCAGCCCTTAACTTAGGGTCAACAGAGTAAAGAATAACAAGGTCAACTAAAGCCTTTTTCTCAGGCAAGGTCTTAATTTTGACAGGTTCCTGAATCCCACTGATATTACAAGTGGAGGGGGAGTTCCGCTTAAAGTATTCTTGTACGTTGAACATTCTCATTCGATTTAAGTCATCTGAAAAATAAACATGGATAGGCAAGCCTTGATGTTGCCTGATTCGAGTTCTGCAAATGGTCTGGATCAATAGAGACTCCATATATTGATCATAGGTACATTTCAGACCAAACATTCTGTTTATCTCGCTAACAATGCTATTGTCTATGTACCATTCTCCCATAAAGATGATGCTGGAATAGTCTCTAAATTCATTAGATCCTCTATCCCGACCGCTCCCACGGTAAATAACCGAGAACTTGTTTGGCTCAATCCCAGAACTAACAAGGCATTGGGCTATCATCTTAGGAAAACTATCATCCTTGGCCTCTTCTTTCTCCAGGTCATCAACTGTAGTACCTCCACTTTGACCATACAGGTGCATCCATGTTACTATCAGTACAAGTCCATTCTTAACCTCATTCTTGACTATTGTAATCAGTCTTTCAAGATAGAGGGTCATCTGCTCTTGGGTCAAATTCAGGCTACCTTTTCTACGAAATGGAAGGCTAAAGTCCTGAAAAGAAATGTTACTCCCATACCTCGAACCGTTTACAGGCAAGAGTCTCTTATCTTTGTTATCTGTCAGGCAGTCTATAGTACCATCAAGAAGTAGAACCTGGGATATTGCAGAAAAATAGCTCATGCTGATTTTTATCGGGGTAAATCCTACATCTTTGATATGACTAAACAAATATCTGAGTTTATACTTGGTGAGAGCATTGCTTTGGCTAAAAATCTTCAAATGGCTTGCTTTATATGCAGCCTCCATTTGTTGTATATCCTGATATATGTGTCTGTAGTAGCCATTAGCAAGCTGCTTACCTGAGTGACCTTCATGTAAGGGCTGTTTGTCAATATAGGTAAGAATTGATTCGAGTTCTGACGGATATTTCTGAACTGGAGGATAGAAGTTGACCATTTCATCTACTATAACCAGCCCCCTATATTTGCCGTTGTATGAGACAAACAAAGAAGGAGGATCCATTTGTAGTCTAGCAGAGGTGATAACAACTACTTCTTTTGATTCGAGGAACGCAGGGTTCTTCCAATAGGTAGCAAGCTCATTCTGTGAATTTTCCCCACTATGAAGAATTACTGCATTTACCGTAAGCGGGATTTTGGCTCGTAAATCTTCGGCTGCTTCAATCGTGGCTGCCACAACAAGTATTCCTTCATTGTGCCGTTTCTTGATAATATCCCCAATTATGGTAGTCTTACCAGAGCCACAACCAGCCGGAATGAAGAAAAGTCCATTGCCCGCAGGGAGGTTAATGCTACAGTTGATAAACTGCATCACGTCTTTGCCATCCTTTGAGGTGAGTTCTATCTTCATCGCAAATAGAATTACGCTACCACAGCCGTATTTCAGACCGTGGTAGCGTTGATTACTTATTTCCCATTCTTATACTGCTCCCACAGTTCAGTGAGCTTATCTTCTATCTTCTGATCCTTAGTCCGCTTCACCGCTACCTTGTCCTTATCGGTGTCAGACTTGAAAGCTCTAAACATATCCTTGGCATCCATAACGTCCTTTGATTCAAAGAACTTCACGATGTTCTCACAAACCTGCTTCTTTCCTTGGTTTTCAGTCTCCTTCTTAATCAGGTCGATTACCCAACCAGGAACACACTTTAGCTTCACTACGTCAATAGAAAGGGAAGCCTTAGCCGCATTGTAGATAGCCTTGCCATTCTCGAAGTCTGTAGTAGCGGCCAACTCTTTCAGCTTCTTGTCATCCTCAGCTGCTTTTGTGATATAGGCTTTGCTATAGATGCGCGATTTGTCTAAGGTTGCCCACAGCCATGTAGCAGTGTCACCGCAGTCAGTCGTTGTAGATGCAACCCAGTTGAGCATCTTGAAATCAACACCTTTTTTTACCGGGTCGATACCGAGAAGAACCGAAACAAGGAAGTCTGTGCCCCCCCAAGGCTTAGTTGCATCGTTACACTCACGGAGAATAGTATGTATCGGCTGATCTGAGAGAGGTAGGGTGTAGTAGCTGTGAGGGAAGCCGTTAAGCAACTCCTTTACATCTTCCTCTTCACCTTTCTCAACGGCCTTCTTAATATCCTTGACCGTCTCGTGAAGTATTTCTTCCATGCTCTGATGACGGTGCTGGCCATCAATGATAACAAGGATGTGATCCAAGTTTGGGGTATTCTCAGTAACTTCTTCTCCAGAGACAAGCCTTATGCCAAGACCTTCGTCAAGACACTTCTTTGCGGTTTGCACCAGTATTGGCACTATGACACCATGAGCCTTCTTGATAGACTTCTTCTTCTTTGCCAGAGGCGCTGATTTTACATGGCGGTTAATGGCGAGAAGTCCAAAGTTGTAGCCAGAGTTTATGAGCTGCAAATAGCCATAAATCCAAAATCTCTTGATTCCTTCATTCTCACTTAGGGGTACACCATCAGGATTGATGTTATTCTCTTGGAACTTGTTTGTGAGGTATTCAATATCTGACATAGTTTCAGTTTCCTCTTTCTGAGGAACATTTTCTTGTTGTACGGAACTTGCCTCTGTACTGGCTTGCTGATCAACTCCACCTTCAGCATTAGGTGTTTGAGCCATAACTACGCCCTGCTCCTGTGGCTGTGCATCAACGTTCATCTGAGTCGTTTCTGCCATTTTGTTCTCTTGATTCATTGTTATTCACATTAGTTGTTTGATTATTTTTTATACTATCCCAATTCTCATCAACTCCTTTTGATATAATCATCTTAGCAGCATATTCTACATTTTCAACCCTCCTAATGTCTGTGTCAGCAGCATCCTTCACACGCCCCCATTGTTCCGCATAATCATATAAATTCCGTTGAAACTTTTCTGGAGTAATGGAATTGCTGACAGACATACAGAATAGATCCGTCAGATATTCTTTGTAGGTCTCTGGCGATTCTATAGCGATATGTCTGTCTGTTGAACTCATACATTTTAGAGCAACCCGAAACAGGGAAATTCTGTCCTTTGTCTCTTTTCGGGGGCAAAGGTACGGCGATTTTTCACCCTGCTTTGGGAAAAAAGACAGGGAAAACCATTGCTGATTTTCCCTGTATTTATATATGCTATAAAATGTTAGAAGTCTTTAGAGTAATTTCCAGTGCTTTTGTCAACTTTGAAATAATACTTTATTCTATCGTACTTTGCTTTATCTTCATAAAGTTCATTTAGTTCTTTCTCGTATTTCCCATAACCAAACAACAATAACAAGTCATAAATTGCGCTTGCTGTCTTAATGGGTACAGTACCATTAGGTGCAATGATATTGCCAGTAAGAATAAAGTAAATGTAATGAGCTGCCATTCGTGGCGTGGCCAGAATATTGTCTGGAAAGTCTCTGTTATTAACATACTCCAAGATGCTCTGATAGTGCTTATACTCTGGTGAATTAAGTGGTATGTCTTTATCAGAAATAAAACAATCATATTCCCAAAGCATATTACTTAGCCCATCACTGCCCATTGCCTCTTTAATACTTTTGTTCAAAGATAAGATATATCTACCGTGAATAACATCTTTGAAGCTTATCCGTTCTATGCCCAATACTTCATCTGTAAAATCAATAATGGCCTTATCTATAGCTGATCCATTAAGCAATGTTGGCATCATAGCCCAAGCCCAATAATCATTAGTAGGTTCATCGTTGTTATCTATAAGTGGAGTAGGACTTTCTATCTCACTTTTGAAAATAGTAGGAAGTACATCCATAATATCGTATGGACTTATATCTTCTATATTGTCTGTTTCATATTTATCCTTCAGCCTGCTTATGACATTGAACAATACTATCGATTCTGTCATAGTATCATTCTTCTCCAAATGCTCTTGAACGTATTTCTCTATATATTTGTAGTTGCGATTCTCTAACAAAGTTCTGATTTTGGCTACAACAACATTAACGAACATGTTTCTATCTTCAATGTCCTTGTATTCCGTTTCATTCACTTTAACCTTGACCGCATTACATTTTAGTTGAATTAAGACGTTGAGCCAATTACGTATTGAGACATACTTCTTATAGCCTGCCTCATTCATCAGTGGGCGAACATAGGAGATCTTCATCCGATCAATAGGATGAGTACCTGGAAGATATTTGTCTAAGATATTATCTATCTCAGGCTTATACGGATATGAAACTATGATGCTCATATTACGGTGCAAAGGTACAAACATTTTTTCGGTTTTTAGCACATACCTACCAAACTTTGTTAAAGTGATGCAATTATTGACCGAAAATCAACAAATGGCACTAAATTCTCGAAAAGAAATAGTAATTTTGCACTCGCTATATATAATAATGTGTAACAATGCAGAATTTAACATATAGTCCTATAAATGAAAGACGATGCTCCCGTAGAAGAAGTTTTACGAGGAAAACGGATATATGTCATAAATTTAAGGAGTATAATTTTGCCGCACGTATAGATATCCAATGCGAGATTACACCCCTTTCTTTTGAAGAGCTCAGCAGAACCGCTCCAGGTGAAAGCAGTGCCACCATCCGTGAGCGAGTGGTACGTGCCAGAAAAATACAGGAAGAACGTTTCAAGGATGAACCCGGTGTACACTGCAATGCTCAAATGACAAGCAGGCTTATGCACCGATATGCTGAGCCGGCTCAAGAGGATCTGGATATGTTGCGCGAGGCCATGAACCGCTTACAACTATCAGCACGTGCCTACGACCGTATTCTCAGGGTTGCCCGAACTATTGCCGACCTTGAAGCTTCCGAACGGATTCAGACGCATCATCTGCAAGAGGCTATTGGCTACCGCAATCTTGACAGAAGTTCTTGGGGAGAATAAAAAACCACAACAAAAAGCGCACTGCTCGGAATTGAGACGGTGCGCTACTTTTTTGCAAGATGTGAGGATTAGAACTTTAGGTCTGCACCTGCCTTAAATTTAACAACCTTCTTTGCAGGGATGTTAATAGGCTTCTTGGTGAGAACGTTGATACCCTTACGAGCTGCACGCTTCTGAACAGCGAATGTACCAAAGCCAATAAGAACAACCTTGTCGTCCTTCTTTACTGCACTTGTGATAGCATCCAAAGTAGCTTCGAGAGCCTTCTTTGCATCAACCTTACTCAAACCTGCACCTTCGGCAATTTT
>JAEEGG010021968.1_pt1 | contig 12624 bp, 8 predicted proteins | sample 9134161 | NCBI WGS metagenome assembly JAEEGG01 (sample SAMN16246543, study PRJNA631951) | gut metagenome | biome: gut microbiome; feature: rumen; material: CR-attached | host: Bos | place: Iran: Karaj | collected 2018-10
CCTCGACAACAAGTCCATCGAGAGCGACTACAGCAAGTGGCGCACTGCAGGCACGTTCTTCCGTCTGAACTACAACTACGACGAGCGCTACCTGCTCGAGATCAACGGTCGTTACGACGGTTCCTCCAAGTTCCCTGCACGCCAGCGCTGGGCCTTCTTCCCTTCGATTTCCGCCGGCTGGCGCATCAGCCAGGAACCCTGGTTCAACGTGGACCAGAGCATAGTCTCCAACATCAAGCTCCGCGCCTCCTACGGTTCGCTCGGCAACAGTAACGTGGGCGTGTACGCATACGACGAGACCTTCGACTTCGATACGGGCCGCATCATCAACGGACAGAAGGTGCGCTATACCTCCGCCCCTTCGCCCATTCCAGACTCCCTCACCTGGGAAACCGCCCAGACGCTCGACGGCGGTATCGACCTGAGCTTCCTCTCCGGCCGCCTCACCTTCACCGGTGACATCTACTCCCGCAAGACCCTGAACATGTACACGGTGGGCCCGACCCTCCCGGATGTCTACGGCGCCTCTTCGCCCAAGGGCAACTACGCCGAGATGACCACCCGCGGTTTCGAAATCACCCTCGGATGGGACGACGCCGGTACCCTGGCAGGCAAGCCGTTCAAGTATGGCATCCACGCCACCCTGGCCGACTACGTGTCCAGGATCGACAAGTACAACAACGCCCTCAAGTCCCTGAGCAACAACGCCTACAACACCTCCTACTACGAGGGCATGATACTCGGCGAACTCTGGGGCTTCGAGTGCAACGGCCTCTATCAGAACCAGGCTGAGATCGACGCCGACGAGGCTACCGCAGCCGCAGCCGGCCAGGCTCACTTCAACCCCCTGATGCAGCAGACCGAGAGCTACGTACCTCTCCCCGGCCACATGCGCTTCGTCGACCGCAACGGCAACGGCTACATCGACCGCGGCAAGAACACCGTCGACGATCCCGGTGACCGTCTGATCATCGGTAACAGCGAGCCCCGCTTCATCTATTCCTTCGGATTCGACTTCGAGTGGGCCGGCCTCTTCGCCAACGCCTTCTTCCAGGGCGTGGGCAAGCAGGACTGGTATCCCGACAACGAGTCTTCCGCATTCTGGGGCATGTACAACCGTCCTTACAACCAGATGCCTTCCTGGCACCTCGGCAACTACTGGACGGAGGACAACCCCGATGCCTACCTCCCCCGCTATACCGGTTACTTCGCCCCGTTCTACAAGGGTAGGGTGAACGCCAATACCAGGTATCTGCAGGATGCTTCCTACATCCGTCTCAAGAGTGTCCAGATCGGCTACAACATTCCCGAGAAGATCACCCGCAAGGCAGGCCTCCAGAAGGTCTCCGTATTCCTGGCGGGCGAAAACCTCTGGACATGGTCTCCCGTTTACAAGTGGACCCGCGACGTGGACGTGACCGCCAACATCTACGGTAACGACAGCGTGCTGTCCACCACCGGTGACGGTTACAACTTCCCGACCATGAAGAGCGTCAGCCTCGGTGTCAAGGTTACCTTCGGACAGATTGACAAAAAATAAGGAGGAACAGCCATGAAACACATTTTATACATTCTTTCTTCCATAGTAGTCCTCGGCCTTCTGGCAGTTTCCTGCGACCTTACCGAAGATCCGCAGGCCCAGGCCGGACGTGCCATCGTCTTCGGTGACGAATCCGGTATCCGGAGCTATGTCTACGGTTTCTACGACTATCTGCCGGACTACAGCAACGCACACAAGATCAATGTGATGCACGACCATTCGGCGAAGATGAACATAGGCACATACGAGCAGGGTGCATACACCACCAGTACCTCCACTTCCTGGAGCTGGGGCAGCATCCGCAACGTCAACTGTTTCATCAAGTACAACGTCGATCCCAACGTGCCCGAGGAAGTGCGCAACAACTACACCGGTATCGCCCGCATGTTCCGTGCGCTTCTCTATTACGACAAGCTGGTCACCTACGGCAGGGTTCCCTGGATCGACAAGCCCCTCGACCCTACCGACGAGGATCTGTACAAGACCCAGGACAGCCGCGACGTAATCATCCAGCACATCATGGAGGATCTGGATTATGCCGCCGAGAACATTACTGTCACCGGCATCACCCCTTACTCCAATACCGCCAACAAGTGGACGGCGCTTGCGCTCAAGAGCCGCATCTGCCTGTTCGAGGGAACCTTCCGCAAGTATCACGCTACCGGCAGCAAGTACGGTCCGCAGTATCTTGAGGGCTGCACCATCAGCGCCAACGAGCTGCTCCAGGCTGCCGCCGACGCCGCCAAGAAGATCATGGACGAAGGCCCGTACAAGCTCCACACCGGCAACGTTTACGAGTCCGGCGGACGCGGCGCCTACCGCGACCTCTTCATCAGCGACAACCCCGTTACCGAGGAAGTCATGCTGGCATACACCCAGAGCAAGGATCTCTCCGTGCTGGGCGAGGCCAACTGGTACTACAACTCCACTTCCTACGGCCCTCACCTCTCGATGACCCGCGCCTTCGCGAAGACCTACCTCAACGCCGACGGCACCATCTACAACGAGAAGAAGGCCAACGGCACCTACAAGACCTTCGCAGAGGAGACCACCGGACGTGACGCCCGCATGTGCCAGACCATCCGCGGAGCCGACTACACCCGCAAGGACAAGTCCGGAGCATACGTGAAGACCGCCGCCGACATGAGCCTCTCGCTTACCGGCTACCAGTACACCAAGTACGTGATGGACGACTCCGGCTACGACAACGCCCGTTCCAACGACAACGACGTACCCCTGATGCGCTACGCAGAAGTCCTGCTGAACTACGCTGAGGCAAAGGCCGAACTCGGCACCATCACCGCCGACGATTGGACCAAGACCATCGGAGCCCTGCGCCGCCGTGCCGGTATCACCGGAGGCGACCTCGACAAACTCCCGACCGTCGTGGATACCTATCTCCAGCAGACCTTCTATCCCAACGTCAACAGCCCCGTCATCCTTGAAGTCCGCCGCGACAGGGCCATCGAGCTCATCCTCGAAGGCTTCCGCATGAACGACCTCAAGCGCTGGGCATGCGGCAGCGACTGGCAGAACGCTCCATGGGACGGCGTCTACATCCCCGCGCTCGACACTCCCGTCGACCTCAACGGCGACGGCGAGAACGACGTGTACGTGACCGCCGACGCCAACTACCAGAAGAGCGGCACCTACAAGTCCATCGCCATGACCCTGAACGACCACCAGAAGGCCGTCAAGATTGCCGACGACCCCAACGGCGGCTACCTGCTCGGCTACGAGATGCCCCGCAAGTGGAACGACAACATGTACATTTACCCGGTGCCCGAGAACGTCATCCAGAAGAACGACGCCCTCAAGCAGAACCCCGGATGGTAACGATTAATGCTTTTGATTATGAAAAGAGTAAAGAACATACTCCTCGTTTCGGTATCCATGTTGCTGGCGGTTTCCTGCTTGCAGAAGCCCGTGGTGTCGGTGAACCCCGACTTCACCACCGACAAGGATGTCTACGAAATCTACGAGGACGTCAAGATCACCAACACTTCCACTTCCACCAATGACATAATCATTGCCTGCAAGTGGGAATGGGGTTCCGAACACTTCTGGGGCAAGCAGTTCGAGCAGCCCCTGTCGTTCGACTCCGTGGGCGAGAAGGAAATCAAGCTCACCGTGGTCACCGACAGCGGCGTCAGCGGCACCTGCACCAAGACCATCACCGTGCAGGACACCAACAAGCGTCCTGTGGCCGACTTCAGCTATTCGCCTTCGACCGGCATTATGGCGGGCGACGAGGTGCAGTTCACCGACAAGTCCACCGATTCCGACGGCAAGATCGTCGCCTGGGAGTGGAAGATCGGCGCCAATACCGTCACCGAGCAGAATCCCAAGTTCACCTTCAATGAGTTCGGCGACATCGAGGTCACTCTCACCGTCACCGACAACCAGAGGGGCAAGGGTTCCGTCACCAAGATAGTCAAGGTAGACAAGAACAAGAACTCCATGGAACTCCTGTGGTCCACGCCTTATGACGGCGACGGCGACGTGATCTTCTCGTCACCTGCGGTCAGCCCCGACGGCAAGACCGTATACGCCTTCTCCTCCGGCCTGCATCTCGCAGCTCTCGGCAGCGACGGCAAGCAGAAGTGGAGCTTCGACGCAGGCGCCCACAACCCTGGAACGACCAAGAACTTCGGCTCCTGCACTCCTTCCGTGGATACCGACGGCACAGTCTTCGTCATCGTGGGCAACAAGGACACCCAGGATAAGACCGGCACATACCAGTCCGGTATCTACGCCGTGAATCCCGACGGCAAGCAGAAGTGGTACTATGCCTACGGCTACGGCTGGTTCTGCAACGTCATCCCTCTGGTGCTCAACGACAAGATCTTCACCGCCACCAAGCGTAACCCGGCACCCGCCGACTTCCCTGAGCTCTGGCCTTCAGGCTCGGCCGACAACGGTCTGCTGCTGAACAAGGCTGACGGCTCCTATGCAGGATTCCTTCAGGTGAAGCGTGGCTCGCACGGAGGACTCGCTGCAACCAAGGAGGAGCACTTCATGGTCCACACCGACAGCAAGTACGGCACCCGTGTCTACTGGAAGGAGGGCGATGAGTGGAAGTACTATGGCGCCGCAGCCGGTCAGAATGCCTTCATGCTGGGCTACATCGGCAACAAGAACACCGAGATAGGTTTCACCAGCTACATGGCCATCGACAAGGACAACAAGGCTTACATCCTCTTCGCCAAGGCGGATGGAGCCAGCGGTTCCGAAGGCGATGCAACCCTGCTCTGCTACGACCTTAACAAGTACGACAAGACCGCAGGAGCCACTCCCGAGTGGACTCTCGACCTCGACGGCAAGAACAAGATGTACTACAGTCTCGGCACCGTTATCGGTGAGGACGGTACCATCTATGTGACCACCACTACAGGTGTTACCGCGGTCAGCCCGAACGGAAGCAAGAAGTGGTACACTCCTGCCGTCGGCAACGAGGTCTTCGGCTGCCCGGCCGTGGACAAGAACGGTTATGTCTATTACAGCGAGACCGCTTCCGACCTGAGCGCCGGCAAGCTGGTCAAGCTCAACTCCGATGGCGTCAAGGTTTCCGAACTCACCCTCGGCCAGAGCCTCTGCTCATCTCCGACCATCGCTCCCGACGGTACCATCTACTGCAACGGAGTGAAGGACGGCAGGCCGACCCTCTCGGCTATTAAGGGCGTGGCGGAACCCGCCACCGGCTGGTCACAGCTTGGCGGCAACCCCCGCAAGACTTGCAAATTCGAATAAAGAATGACACGCTTTTTCAACAAAGCTCTTATCAGCGTTCTGGTGCCTGCGGCCATGCTAGTCATGGCCTGCAGGCCGCAGGACGTGGTGAATCCCGTCACCCCTCCCACTCCCGAACCGGAGCCCGAACAGGGGTCGGGCGGGAACGGCCAGGCGCCGGAAGGCGGCAGCGGAACCACCATGACGGTCTGCACTTTCAACATCCGTTATGCCAATACCGCCGACAAGTATCCCGACGGCAGCAGCGCCGCGTGGACCGTCCGCGCCCCGTCGGTGAAGAAATTCATCGATACCACGCAGCCGGACCTGATCGGCCTGCAGGAAATCCGCAAGGAGCAGTCGACATGGTTCTCGTCCACCTTTGCCAAGGATTACGGTTACTATGATGTCAGCCGCGACAGTTCCTCCGGCTCCACGGTAGCGACCGCGGGCGGAGAAGGAGTGGGCTTCATGTATCGCAAGGACCGCTTCGAACTGGTCACCAAAGACTTCTTCTGGCTGGACACCAATACCCGCTCCATCCCGGCGAAGAACAGCGACGGGACGTACGGCGACTGGCATTCGGCCTGCCGCCGCGTTACGGTGTACGGTTTTTTGAAGGACAAGAAGAACAACGGTGCGATGGTGTACTTCTTCCCGACCCATTACGACCACAAGAGCGACGACGCCCGCAAGAAATCCGCGGAGCTGATGCTGTCGCAGATGAAGACCCTCTGCAAGGTAACCGACCTGAAGGAGGGCGGAGTCGTGATCGTACACGTGGGAGACCTTAACACCACTTCCGACAATGCCGCTCTCAAGCCTCTGAACGACAATATGTTCTACGCCCGCAACTCTGCAGACAGCTCGGAGAAGAACAGGAGCACTTTCAACGGCTTCGGCGACAGCAGCAAGATCATCGACCATATCTACTATGGCGGGAAGACCGTCAAGCCTCTCAAGTACTGGGTGGACACCTCCGACTACGGCGTTCCCTTCCTGTCCGACCATTATCCCGTGCTGTTCCAGTTTGAGTATTAGGATATGAAGAGATTTGTTTTTGCGGCGCTGCTGGTGCCGTGCCTGATGGCTCTGGGGTCATGTACGCGCATGGCTGACGGCGGCAGGATGGTACAGATAACGCTTAATGCCGATAGTTCCGTTGCCAACGCCGCCGGCGACCTTCCGTATGATTTTACGGAAGCTGGCGTGGTATTATATGCTACTGACATCTTTCTCTTCAATGGCGCCGTCAATATGACCCGTGAAGGTGCGGGACAAATGACAGGCACTTTTGAAGTGACTCCCGGGAAGGATTCAAAGCTGTGGTGTTATTCTGTGGAAACGAGTTCCATGAGGGGCTACCCCAATCCTGCGTACAGTATCCCCGCCACTCCCGATCCTTCCGCGTCATTCGACGGGATGGTGTTCTGCACCAACACGATAGCCCTCAGCAAGAAGGAAACCTCCTTTACCGGCACAATCAAGCCGATTACGTCGGCCATCGTGCTGGATATCATGGATTCCAGGGGGAAGCAGTGCGGCAAAAAATTCACTTCCGTGTCCGTCGCCTCCACCGGTGGAGCGGCATTGGCGGGTGATATCAAGCTGAACCTCGAGGCCTCCCGCATCGGGGAACTCAGCAACACCTCGTCAACCCTGTCGTTTGACTGCTCCTCCGGTAATCTGACGGTCGGAACGACCGACAAGCCGGTGAGCCTGGGCGCCGTGGTGCTGCCTTGCGTCTTCACCGGTACGGTCACCGTTACGGGCGAGGGCTTCAAGGCCACCTTTACACTCGACGGCCTTGCCCTCCAGGCCGGCTATATCAAGCACATCAAGCTGGATCTGGCCGATGCCGAGATCGAGGGCGAGAAGCACATGCCCACCCGTCTGGCTATCCTCGGCGATTCCATCTCCACATACAGCGGCAAGATTCCTTCCGACCACAGGGCTTACTATCCTTCCACCAATGCCGCGTGTGCTGACGTCAATTCGTGGACGAAGACCTACTGGGGCCTTCTCATCAACGAATACTGGCACTGCGAACTGGACGTGAACTCCTCGTGGAGCGGCAGCTGCGTGGCGGCGGGCGATCCCACCGTGGTGCGCACTCCGTTCGTGCAGCGTTGCGGCCTGTTCAAGAAGCCCGACGTCATCATCATCTTCGGCGGCACCAACGACTGCCAGACCGAGCGCAAGATTGCCCTCGGAGAGTTCGACTACACGAGTCCGCTCTCGACACTGAACAAGTACGCACGCTTCCGCGAGTCGTACATCTGGGTCATCAAGACCCTTCAGGGCATGTATCCCGAGGCCCAGCTGATCTGCATTGTCGGCAACCACATCGAAGGCGAGTACGGCAATTCGGTCAAGGCTATTGCCGAGCATATGAGAATCCCTTATGTGGACTTCCGCAACGACAAGCAGGTGACTGTTTACGAACAGCTTCACCCCAATGCCGCCGGCCATGCCCACATGGCCAAGCGCATCTACGAAGAAACGCTCTACCTGTTCCAATAATCCGCTGTAATAATGAAAAGACTTATTGCCCTTGCCGCAATGGCGCTTGCAGCGTTCGTGCTGCAGGCTGCGGCGCCTTCCCTGAACGAGTTTCCCGGCACCGATTCCAGGATAACCTATGTAGGCCGCAGCCTTGCCGGCCCGGACGGAGTCACCTTCGACTGGAGCGCCAGCGGCGTGCGCATACGCTTCACCGGCACCTGCCTGTCGGTCCGCGTCTCCGACACCGACAAAGACTACTACAACCTCTGGATCGACCGCGAACCCGACGCGGAGGCGGACAGAGTGCTCGCCGTGGCCGGCAAAGACACCACGATAGTGCTGTTCGACGCCCGCGAAGGCCTCTCCGCCAAAGCGGCCAGGAAAGTCAAGCCCGCGGAGCATACCATCTGGCTGAATAAGCGCACCGAAGGCGAGCAGGGCAAGACCACCGTACACGCGGTGCTCACCGACGGCACCCTGCTGCAGGCCCCCGGCGTCAAGTCCCGCATCATCGAGGTGGTTGGCGACTCCAACACCTGCGGCTACGGCAGCGAGAACAGCGTGGCCAGCGACCCCTTCACCAAGGAGACGGAAAACTGCAACAAGAGCTACGCTTCGATCCTGGGGCGCTACTTCGACGCCGACGTGTACCTGATTGCCCACTCCGGCATGGGCATAGCCCGTAACTACCGCGACAAACTGCTGGGCTACTGCATGCCCGACCGCTACCTGAACGTCTTTGACGACGGCTTCGATAAGCGCGACGACACGCCGCTCTGGAACCCCGCGAACGCGCCCAGGCCCGACATCACCATTGTCTACCTTGCCGCCAACGACTTCTCCGTGCAGCGGCAGCCAACCATCAAGGTTTTCACCGACGGCTACCTGAGGCTGCTGAAAGAGATAAAGGACTTCTACGGTCCGGAGCATCCCATACTTTGCGCCGCATCGCGCCCCGAGTACTACAATTACGTGCTGGAGGCGGTGGAGCGCTGCGGGATGAAAAACGTTACGATGTTCGGCGTCGGCGCCTTGTATTCAGGCAGCGATGAACGCGGCGCGAGCTCGCACCCGAACTACCAGGCCCACCGCAAGCTGGCACACTGCTTCATCCCATACGTGGCCACATTGACCGGATGGGGACTGCAGGACGCCGAGGTGCGCTGATTACTTCGTTTTGATGACTATGGCTCCGTATCCGGCCTTTGTGCCGTACAGGGGCCCTGCCTTCTTCGGCTCCAGTACCGATACCGTCTTGACCCTGCTGAGGCTGATTCCGGAAAAGGAGTCGGCCTCTTTGCCGTCGATTACAACCAGGCCCTTGCGGTAATTCGAGAATCCCTTGACACATGAAGTCAGGAATTTGCCAAGGTCGTTGCTGTAACGAGAAATGTCTTCCGAAGTTGGGGAATAGCCATTTTCGGTAGTGATTTCGCTGTAACGGTTAACAGGCGTGGCGGTGACATCGCCGCCGGATTTGGTGGTGGGCAGGGAACCGCCGTTCGAAGCCGGCTGGTTGTATGTGCTTCCGCATCCGCAGAGCATGAGGAGGACGGACAGAAGCGGTAATATCTTTTTCATAACAGCACAAATATACAAAAAATATGCTAATCTATAAGCCTGGCGGAATCTCCCGCCACTGACGTCCAGGACTCCGATCCCGGTTGGCGGAACAGTACGTCGCAGCGGCTCCGGAGCGATATCCACCCTCCGATCACGTTGTAGATGAACAGGACCTTGTAGTTGTGTGCGCCGGCTTCAAGCACCAGTTCGGCGTCGTTGTGGGAGGAACGCTTGACCGCGCCGCCGTTGTCGATCAGCAGCTGCCCGTCTATCCATACGCGGTCGCAGTCCGACGAGAAGCGGAAGGTCCCCGTTTCCGGCACCCTGAAGCATCCTTCGGCTTCAGCGGCGTAGAAGCGTGTGGAATCGGGGAGCTTGTTGTCGTAGGGCTCAAGCTTGCCGGCCTCGCCCAGGGCGCTGAGCTCCACCGGAGTCCACACGGCGCCGGCAGGTATGTCGCCGGCCGAAATGAAGCGCCCTTCGGTGCGGCGGGCGCGCAGCCCGAAGACGTCCTCCGGCCGCATGGCGGGCATAGGAGACATCTTGCGGAGCCTGATAGTGCGCACAGGGCTCAATCTGCCCCATGGGAGGACGGACGCTGCCTTGAGCACGGCGTCATCCGTGAACGTCAGCGGTTCAGAGTACTCAGGGCTGTCTGCCGAAGGCTCGCTGCCGTCGGTAGTGAATACTATGCGCAAGGGGCGGGTCGTGCCCAGCTCGACGGTACATGAATCGCTGAACGCCAGAGAGTTGCATGAGCCGTCCGGCTGCTCCGGAAGGGGGATGTGATAATTCACCCCCAGTGCGTCGAGCCGTTTGCAGGCAAGGTCGCAGCGGGTCAGGAAAGAGTCGAAATCCTTGCGCTCGGGGCGCGTCCAGGCAATCTCGGCAAGGGCGAACGCGCGGGGGAACAGCATGTACTCCCTCTGGGACTCGCTGTACATGTACTCCGCCCAGTTGTTGCACTGGACTCCCTTTACGAAGCCGTCTTTGCCATTCTCCCGAAGCACATCGGGCACGGGGTCGTAGGAATAGACCTTTTCAAGCGTGGACCGGCCGCCTATGGTCACCGGTTCTATTTTCGGGTCTCCCTGGTAGTGGTCGAAATACATTCCGCCGCTGCCCGGTGTCATTACCACGTAGTGCCCGGACAGGGCTGCCTTCTTGCCGCCTTCCTCGCCCCTCCAGCTCATTACGGCTGCGCCGGGCGACAGGCCTCCCTGCAGTATCTCGTCCCATCCTATGAGCTTTTTGCCGTGGCGGGCGAGTATCTCTTCCATGCGGTGTACCGCGTAGCTCTGCAGTTTCTCCCCGGCGGTGAATTCGGCGTCGGCCTCCAGCCCGAGCTCACGTATGCGCTCCTGGCAGATCGGGCACTGCTCCCATACATCCTTGTGGCATTCATCGCCGCCTATGTGGATGTACTCTCCCGGGAAGAGTCCGGCGACCTCCGAAATCACGTCGTCAAGGAATTCGTACACCTTCTCGCTGCCCACGCAGAAAACGTCGTGCGGAGACCCCCAGGTGTAGAGCGTCCTGAACTGTTCTCCACGGCACGACAGTTCGGGGTAAGAACAGACGGCGGCAAAGGCGTGTCCGGGCACCTCTATTTCCGGCACGATCGTTACACAGCGCCTGGCGGCGTAGTCCACCAGCGAACGGACTTCCTCCTGGGTGTAGAAGCCTCCGTGTACGCTGCCGTCAAACTCGGTGCGCCATGCCCCGACCTCGGTCAGGCGGGGGTGCTTCTTGATTTCGATGCGCCAGCCCTGGTCGTCGGTGAGGTGCCAGTGCATGGTGTTGATCTTGTATTCGGAGAGTATGTCGATCTGCTTGCGTATGGCGTCGGGACTGAGGAAATGCCGAACGGGGTCGATATGGAATCCGCGCCAGGCAAACCGGGGCGCGTCGGAAATATCTGCGCAGGGAATTCTCTTTCCGTCCGTCATCTGCAGGAGCGTCTGCAGCGCGTAGAACAGCCCTGCCCGCCCCGAGGCCAGCGCACAGACCCCGTCTGTAGTCACGCTGAGGCGGTATCCTTCGTCGGGAATGCCGCAGGCGGGGTCGAGCCTGAGCTCTATGCGCCCCCTGTGCCGGCGGACGGGAAGTATGCGCCCGGAGGCCTTGCGCAGCTTGGGCGCAACGGTGCGGGCAACTTCCGCGGCCTCGGGGGATTCGGCCTTTATGCACGTGAAGAAACGCAACTGGAACTCTCCGTCGCCCGGCTTTACTTCTGCCGGTGCGGGAATCACGTTGATTACGGCTGCGGCGAGAATCGAGAGGAGGAATGACATTATCGGGCGTTTTTGCGGTTAAGGATGAGGCGGACGCCGCCGATGGCGAGGAGGGATTGGGCTAGCAGGTAGGTGGACATTACTCCGAATCCGGACATGAAAGGGCTGAGGTTGCCGAAGTTCCGTACGGCGATTAGCGAGTCGGAGAAGGTGAACAGCAGGGCGCCGCAAAGCAGTATCCACCAGGTGCAGCCGCCTTTGCGGATAACGCCCATGAGGGTGCTGAAAATCAGCATCATAAGTGCGAGTGCGTAGATGCCCATGGGGGCGAGCATCACTCCGTTCACGCCGATTCCGAACGCGAGCGCGGCGGCGCAAGCCACGGCGCCGGCGATTCCCACTGCCCACTGCCAGCCCTTCAGGCCTTTGAGCGAAGTGCGACCGAACAGGGTGATGTAAAAGACATGCCCGATGAGGAAGAGGCCGATGCCGCCGACGAAGAGGATGAATCCGCTGCCGAGGAGCATGGTGTCGCCGGCAAAGCCGAAGAGCTGGGCCGTAACCAGCAACGCCACATCGGTACCGGATGCGCCTGTCCTGCCGTAAAGATACGCCAGGGTGGTGGCGCACAGCAGGGTCATGAGCGACGGTTTTACTATCTGCTCGACGGAGCCGTCGGTAAGGCAGCCGTAGAGATTGAGGACGCAGCAGACAAGGAAAAACGCTGCGGGAATCAGCCAGAGTCTGGATTTGTTCATAATGGTCATCAGTTTTCGCAAATATCGTAAATTCTTTTGTTATCTTTGTAGTCCTATGGCATTATTCAATTTTTTCGGTGCCGGCGAGCACCGCGTGTTCAACTACAAGCCGATCTATTACGACCCGGAGGAAGAGAAACGCAGACAGATGTTCGGGGCCGTTGACGGAACCCTTGAAAAGGAGAAGAAAGAGGGAACTTACGTGCCCGGCTCCTACATCAAGGGCTCGTTGCGCGACGGCAACTACAGCCGTACCCGCACCCACATGGGCAAGACGCAGACAATCATCGGCATC
>JAEEGG010021971.1_pt1 | contig 12623 bp, 9 predicted proteins | sample 9134161 | NCBI WGS metagenome assembly JAEEGG01 (sample SAMN16246543, study PRJNA631951) | gut metagenome | biome: gut microbiome; feature: rumen; material: CR-attached | host: Bos | place: Iran: Karaj | collected 2018-10
TGTTCTATCCTGCCAAAAGCGCGGAGGCCGAAGTCGTGAATCCCGTTGACCGCGTGAGTCTGCCGAGCCGCACCATTGCCGAGGCGTGGGGGAAGCCGGCGTTCAAGGCGGTCGAGCAGCCAGTCCCAGACGAGATCGTGCGCATTGCCGTCGCTGGCGTGGAGTTTGTCTGCCGTGTTCCGCGAAAATACGACGCCTCTTCGCGCATTATCGTGCTCTTCGGTGGCCGTGGCTGGCCGGGTGCCAAGACGCTGAAGGAGTTCGGGTTTGGTCAGCTTGCCGAACGCGAACGGGCGTTTCTGATTTCGCCGTCTTTCTCGAAGGGCGAGTACTGGAATCCCGATACGGGCACGGGGAAGAAGCTCGCCGCCGCTGTCGCGGAGCTGAGGAAGCGCTACGGGCTGAAGGCGAGTCCGCTTGTCCTCTACGGATATTCGGCGGGCGGACAGTGCGCGGCGCTCTTCGCGCAGTCCAGGGAGCTTTCGGTCGCCGCGTGGGGCGCGCATGGGTGCGGCGTGTATCCAGAGGGAGACCTCGCGTCCAAGGCCCCCACGCTCGTGACGTGCGGACACGGCGACGAAGACAGGCTGCGGATCAGCCGTTCGTTCGCCATGCGCTACAGGGGATTGGGCGGCGCGCTCCTTTTCAAGCCGCTTCCCGGTGGACACGAGCTTGGCGATGATGCAAAGACAATTGCGCGCGAGTGGCTAATGGCTGTGCTCGCAGGCGGCGAGTCGTGGATCTGGGGCGAGGACGACACGATGCTTGTTAAGGAGCAGGACGACATCGAGGTCGAAAACCGCAATCCCCTCTACACGCGCCGTCTCACGGAGCTGTGGCAGAGGTGATGTCATGGCAGTAGGGGATTTGATATAATGCGCGATATGTGCGCGTACAGGGTCAGCTCTTTTGAGCTCCTCCGAGAGGACGGCTTCGACACGCTTACATTTGTCAAGACTCTTTGAGTATATATCCTTTTTGTCTGACGGTCTGTATAGTCGTCTCGGCTTTTATCGTGGCGATCTTCTTCCTGATGCTGCAGATGTGCCTCTCTACAACGGTTGTCTTTTGCCGCGCATTACTTCCGAGGGCGAGGCGCAGCAGTTCTTCGGACGATATCTGCCGCCCATGATTGCGGAAAAGATAGGCGACGATCTTTGATTCGCATTGTGTCAGGAACTCAAAGTGCTCGCCATTCCGCAGCGTCTGCTGCTGAGCGTCATACTCGAGATCTCCGATAGTGGTTTTTGTTCCCTGCACTGTTACCAGTGTAGAAATTGTCGCTGCTTTGCTTGTCTTTCCCATGGGGCTCATTCTATCAAACGAAAATGATTTTACGATGATTTGAAAATAATATCTCAATCATTTTCGCCCGCTGCGAAGTTTACGAAATCGTAAACTAAAAGTTTGACATACGCGTCTGGATATGTGATAAAATGCAATTAACAATAGAAGGGTTACTAGACATCTACTTGGAAAGGATAGTGCATTATGAGCGAAAGCGAAAAGATGGATAGCAATCAGCCTGCGCGGCTGTTTATAAGTTATTCTCACAAAGATGAGGGCATGGCAAAAGAGCTGCTTACCCATCTAAAGGTGCTTGTCGACTCTGGTACTGTATGTGTTTGGTATGACAGGATGATCGAACCAGGACAACCTTGGAATAGTGAGATTGAAGAACATTTATCAAGCGCGGATATTGTTGTTTATTGCATATCGGCTGATTTCATAGCTTCTGATGCGTGTCGGAATGAGCTGAAGAAGGGGCTTGTACAGGCCGACAAAGGCAAAACATCCATTGTGCTTGCAATATTCCGTGATTGCGGTTGGAAAGACGTGAAGATGATCAACACTCTTCAGGCACTGCCTAAGGATGGGAAACCGATCGCAACATACCCTTCAAGAGACACGGGGTATCAGGAGATTTGTCAGGCAATAAAGACAAAGGCAGAGAGAGTGAGGCAGATTCGGGCAATTCGCTTTACTGAGGAGTTTGAAAGTGAGTTGTCGGGGGTTGAGGCGCTGTCTTCTTTGTCGTTCTCCAACAAAGGCGATTTAAAGTTAACGGACATCTTCGTGTATCCCGAGCTAAGGAATCAATCTTCCTTTTCACATCTAAACGACTATGTGGAAGGTGATAAACTGATAGCGGAGATGTCGACAATCAAACGATATGCCATTGCTGGTGAGGCTCAGTCGGGGAAGACTGCATTGTGCAGACAATGGGTTCGAGACTTGTTCTTGGCAGGATATTATCCCGTGCTGTTGCCTTATGAATCATATCAGCAAGAGAAAAATCTGCGGAAGAAAATCAAAGAACGAGTCAAACATCAATTCGTCAACAGTGAGTATGTGGTGGAAAATCGAATTGTGCCAATATTTGACGACTTCCATCGTGTAAATAATAAGCAGTTTGTTCTTGACGAGATTGCCGGATTTGAATATTCCATTATCATTGTTGATGATATTTACAATGTTGATGTCGAGAGAGAAGCGTTGATAGGGGAGTACTCTTTCTTTAAGATAGAGCCATTTTCTGCCTTAAAGCGGAATGACCTTATCACAAAGTGGGTACAGGTGCAGGAAAAATTGACTGGCGAGAAAGACGAGAACTATCAGCGACACGATGCGTTGACGAGAGACGTTGATTTCACATTGCGGAAAGTTCTCGGCAGGGGCGTGATTCCCGCGTATCCATTCTTTGTCCTTTCTATTCTTGTGATGGTTGAGTCGGCAAAGAAACCTTTGGATGGCGAAATAACATCCCAGGGATATTGCTATCAAACTTTGCTGACCATTTCGTTGATCAATGTCGGTGTGACCGTGAGAAGGCTTGACGCATATCTGAACTTGCTGACTCATTTGGGGTATTTTCATTTTAAGAATCAGGATGAAATATCCAAAGAAAGCCTTGACGGATTTATTTCAAATTATCGGAGGAATTATAATCTTATCGTAGAAGACAAAGACTTGCTGAAGCACCTTGCCAAAGCCGGGATATATGTCAGAAATTCCAGCGGCAAGTACATGTTCGGACAGAGATATTTGAAATACTATTTTATCGCAAAATTTATCTCAGAGAATCCCGAAGAGTGCAAGGATGATTATAGGTTAATAGTTGAGAACATCGGCAGGAGCGCAAATGCATATATCGCCGTGTTCATCACGCATCACAGCAAGACGCTGTTGCACATTGAGGAGATTCGCAATATGCTGGACAATTTGTTCAGTGGCGTTACCCCTGGTTATCTGCAAGAAGACGAGACGGCAAAGCTGGATGCGCAGGCGAAGCGTGTTCTACAGGCCGCTCTCCCAAATGCTACGCAAACGCCTTCGGCAGCTCGGCGCAGGCGTCTTGAAGTGAAGAGTGTCGCAGAGAAAGAAATCCAAGAGGAGCCTAAATTGGAGGACCCGACAATTCATGATCTTGTAATGGCGTTGCGCGGGGCCGATGCGCTTGGGCAAATAATCAAGTGTAGGGCTGGGTCAATAAAGTTGGACGAGCTCAAGAAGTTGATCGCCTCTATTATAAAGGTTCATGCCAAGATGATTACAGCTTTTATCTCAACATTCGAATCGCCAGGCGATGAGGAAATCATAGTTGACTATATTGCAAAGAGGCTAGGGAAGAAGGTTAATTTGCCGCCAAAGAAAGCGAGGGCTAAGGCAGAGCAAATTTTCTGGAATCTGAATTTCTTCGCAATTCTTGGCATAACATTTCGGTGCATTTCTGATGTCGGCGCCGATTCGTTGCTAAATGTTGTCAAAGATGTCTGCGCCACAATGGATTCGCCATTTACGAGGGTGATTCCATATGGCGTCGAAATGTGGTTCAATAAGCAGCTGAATGTCGATGCATTGATCCGGGAATGCCAAGATACCGAAGGTGTGGTCAAGTGGGTGTTTCAGCACATGGTGGCCCGATATTGCGCGACGCACAAAGTTAAATATGATGAGCGGCAACGTATCGAAAGTGGACTTGGAATCAAGACACTATTGAGAAACTGCCCAATCGAAGGATAGGATGATGTGCATGAACCCAAAGCGCCGACACGGATTTGAGAGTATTCCTGTGACATATGACAACAAACAAACCATAACTAAGAAGGGAGACGCATGAATATTGAAAGCATGACACCAGCTGCAGGAAACATTCTACCATCGCAGAGCATGAACAAACGATCTGGATACTCCAGAGGCGGCCGAGTGGATGACATCATCATGGCGGAGGATTATGATCGTGGATTAGAGAAGATAGCTAATTCTAAAATGTCGCCTGCAGAGAAAAAGTCGGCCATTTCAGAGCTGAAGCGGCGGTTGCGGGAGCAGAAAAAGCCCTATAAGCACTGATCTTTCTTATGCGCTAGGCGTAGTGCCATTAACCTCATTTCAGTGGTCAGAAGATCTGGTAAGGGCGGATTTATCTGTCACAACGAAGCGAAATGCAGATTTCGCATGTCGTTTTACGAAATCATGAAGTTCGCAAGATGGTCTTAGGATAAAATAATCTTATAATGTCATAGGAAGGAAAACAGGCTATGAAATCAATGACACTTAAATTCGACGAGATGCCGGATGAGCAATTCACTGATCCCGAAGTCTTTATCATTGAATGTCTATGCCAGGAAGACTGGAAGGCTGGATATCGAGATGGCTTCAATTTGTATTCTCAACTGTTGATGTCTGGACGTAGGCCTCGGTATGTCCAGGCTCTTTCTGAAAATGATTTAAAGGCTGCGCTTGCAATGTTTAGACAAAGTAAGTGCCGATTTCTTCATTTTTCATTCCACGGGACAAGCGATAGCATCGCTCTTGGCGATGGACGTTGCGATTATCAATCGTTTGCCGCTGCAACAAAGGGGTTTCTGAATTCTCGACGAGTATTCATTTCGGCATGTGAATGTGGGAACCTGTTGCTTATACATGAATTATACAAGACGAACCATGTCATCCATTCGGTGTTGGCGCATGAAGACAAGGTTTCATTCGCAAAGGCGGAGTCTTTTTGGATTCCTTTTTATCATGCACTCTATGAAAGAATTACCTCTGTTTGTAGTGACGGGCGAGTGACGTTGCGTGCATTCTCCGAGCGGAATATGGCAGATCTAGCAGGACGCTTGGCTATGATTGTCAAGACACAGTTTATTATCGGTTTCTTTGATTCCAAAAACAATACGATTGTCTGTGAGCAGCTAAAAAGGCTCAGAAAGGAATTCAAATGGGTGCGGTTACCGTTGCATTCAGAGTGATAGCAAGCACAGCTACGGGGAAGCTCTAATTATTTGACATCGTGTAAATTTTGCATTAGGCGGTTTAGCTTTGGCAGGGCCTTTCGATAGTCATAGTTGTCGTGATCCCCAAACCGCCATTTACTTATAAGTCGTGCATACAGTTTCCCGTTTCTGCAGTTCAATAACATGACCATGCCTGTATAATCCTTTGTTAGACATGTGAATGTCAGATACTCCCTTGGCAATGTAATCGGCCATAGCTCTGGCAAGACCTCGACATACGCTGGCGAGTTGTTCGGGAGTCCTCCGTCCTTTTCGGACAGAACGTTCACGAAGCAATTTGTGGCAATGGTGTATCCATAATCCCTTGCCATCTCGAGGAACGCTTCTTTCGAAGTGCGGCAAGTCAATCTCGTTTCCCATGGGCCGCATCCCTCGTAGGCGGTGACCCCGACATACGCAATGTCGACCGCATCTTTGGGGACGGCTCGCCAACCGGCAAACCAATGCACAGGCCCATTATGAATGCCCGCCATCATGTCCGCGCGCGTTGCATAGACGCCCCATGCTCCGTCGAGGCGCATTCTGGCAAAGAACAATGTCGCGTTATTGAAGATCCAGGCCATGATTAACCAAGGCAATGCAAGGAGAATGACAATCAACGTGCGCTTAACGATTACATTTCTCTTCATATAGTCGGTTTCTCGCAGTGTCGGTGAAAGTTTGGTTGAAGTGAGCAACGCATTATCTTACACTCTGCCTAGACCCCAAATCGGAGCCTGGGCAGATACGGCCTGTGCGTTCCTTCCAAATCTCAAGCCATGATTTTGAGGCTTGGTTGTCGCCAGTTCCATGGATATTTTTCCATTTCATTTCCAATCACCTCCTTCCTGTCCGTTTGTAGATTTGGACTAAAGCTTGCAGTAGTTGTGCAACGAGAACAAGTTCATTCGTTGAGGTTGTCTCAAAGATTCTTGTTGGCCATCCATGCTTCATTTTGTTTGCGCCGCGCTTCGATGATTCTTCTTATGTTTGCATCTTCGCTTGGCTCATATTTGGATATAGCACGTCGTTTTATGTCTTCGATTGTCTCTGCTGTTGCGGTATCAATGAAGGAATTGCTTTTATTCTTGAGATAAAACGCTCCGGCAACACTTGGCATGAGCCCAGCCTTTTTTTCCTTCGGGAATGCTGCATCATAGAAATCTTCGTACGCATGCCTTGGGTGCATTCCATTCGGAACGGCAACATCAAGAAATTTCCCTGCCGCCTTTCTGAACGCGAAGACTTGGCGAAGGGAATCGAGTCTATCGGCTTTTATGCTGAAGACGCAAATCAGTTTGTGTTCCTTGTTGTCCCAGTTGTTGGATAGATTTCGGGGGAAGAGGCGGTCATCGTCAGGACAGAAAAAACTATAACGTATCGCATCCTTGCTGAGCATGTCGAAGTCGTACATGTACCTCAGAACACGGTGTCCATATCGTTCTGCTGTTTCTTTTGCCCTGGGCACCCACCAACTTGCAAGAAGCCGTTCCTGATCTGCTAATAGATCAATGTTCCCGCGTAGATCAAATAAGCCGCTGCTTTCCTCATGGAGGATATTCGCCCTAAGCCTTGCACTTTGTGTCTCGTCGATAAACCGTTCGAAGAAGCGCTCGATGTCTTCATTGGGGATGCTAAGATTCATTATTAGCCGAAGCAGAGGCATGGTCGCGGCATTTTCGGCACGCACTGCGATTCGGAAATTCTCATAGCCTCCGGGCGAGAGGATCCATTCCTTGAAGCTCAGAAGCCAGTCCAGAATCTTGGCATTGTCCAAGTCATTCGTGTTGTTGTGAATGTCGACGGCCATGCGGTCTAGCTGCAAGGCAATCTCATATCCAAAGTCGCGGACGGTAGTATCTTTTGTTATGATCGCCCCAGTATTCTTTGTGGATTGATCAACCCAGTATTTGGAGTGAATTGCTGGTGCCGGAACACCACTGGACTGAATTTCCGCAAAGAATCTTTCTAGGCCTACAATATGCAGATGAATTATGGCTGACTTAATGTCTCTTGTTGTTTTGAAAGAAACTCTGCCATGGTCTATGTCTGCGCCAAGTATGGTAGATGAGACAATGATCAAAACCCATGATAATAATTGCTTCATAACTTTGCACCTCTTCAATTGTCATAAGGGCTTGTATAAACTTTTTCAATTTGGATCTCGTGGCAGTATATTCTGCCGCAATTCCTTCTTGTCTGGTCATGGTTTGCTGCACCCACGACTCCAATCTGCAATGCTGCCGCATCTTTCGCAGGACTGCCGTCTTCATAGTTAAAATCGTACAGGTCTTGAATTCTACAATTAAACGCTATTGATACTGCATAGGTCGGCGATGAAAGCAGGTGTGTCCTCTTTGTCACAATATAACGGTACTTTGCATCTTTAACGCGCCCCCTTCCAATAGCGTTATATGTGTCGTACTCCAGAAGTTCTGGTCCGCCTGTGACTGCAGAACTCACAAGAGAACTAATTGCGCTCATCAGGCCACCGTAACACCCTTTGTCCCCCAATGTTATTGTTGCGCGCTCTACCCATGAAGTTGGACTCTCGCTAATCAAAACGCCAATTTCTTCTGATGTCAACCATTCGTTATCCGATGGATAGCACCATGTTTCTCCATCATTCTTGTTAATCAATGCGGCTTGTGCAAGATGCTGTAAATTTGTTTCATAGTACCCCCACAATGCATCTCCTGTTGCCGTTCTAAGGTGATATGTCTCCGTTGTAATTATAGGAACGCCAGGGTTGGTGTTGTCGTATTCAATGTGTGTTGTCGTGTGTTGAATCCATGGGGCTAGAGGGGTTCTTTCAGCCATGTATTTCGACATGTCTGATGTCGACCACCAAATGTACTTTGTAATAGTTGCCGCATCAGCTGCGTCAAATTCAGCTCCGCAATTATGCGTAAGCCATTCAGAGTATGCATTGCCCATAACAAATGGATTTAAAGTCAATGTCTCGACATCATTGGGTTTTAGATTTTGGTGCAGATAATTGTCGCCGTTTTTGTAGAATATTGACAAGAAACTCCGGGCCATTGGAAGTATAAATTCTGGGGGATTCTCTCCTGTCTCATGCACCCAATCAATGGCTTGTTGATGCTGTGTGTACTTTGCTCCAGATATACCTTTTATCGTTGCATTGCGAGTTTGACCTTGATATGTATAGACTTCAAGTGGTATGCTTTCCGTGTATGAAAGTATCCCATCGTTGTTAAGATCAATTCCAGCACGAACCTCGTATGTTGCCGCCACGGCTTCTGTCGGTGCAGGTATTTGCAATGCCGCTTCGCCCAATTCGTTAATATTGGTGGAGCCGATGGCGACAAAGTCTCCATCTCTAAATGCGGCACAAAACACCTTTTGCGTCGAGTTTGATGGTATGACAGTGACTTTCTCTGTTGCATTGAACGTCCCAGCACTTGCGTCTTCCACTACATACAAATAATTACGAGGTGCTGCATATCTATATTCGCCTTCGGTTTCTTGCCGCTCAGGTGCAGTTTCATCGTCTTTGGGTGTAGGGTTGAATATTCGATTTGTTCTGTTTGCTGTCTCCCAAAGAAGCGAGTGTTCTATAGTTACGACATGCAGCGGCGCTGAAGAGGTGTAGCCGAGGATGCCGTCTTCGTAGACGTCGGCGAAGTAGACCTCGACGGTGTAGTTGCCGGGAGGGAGGTCTATGGGGGTGAACGAGGAGCCGTCGCCGTAGTCGACGATGTTGTCCTCGTCGTCGTAGATCGTCCAGTATACGTCGCCCAGGACGTCGGAGAAGTTGTACACGAGGTCGGCAAGGCTGTTCGTCGTCGCCCACTGCTCGCGCACGTTCGCGTCCGCGATGTGGATCTGGCGAGTGTCCGCGAGCGGGGCGTGTGCGCCTCCGAATCCGAGCGAGTAGTGGAGGTATATTGTGCCGGGCCCGTTCGATGTGTCGACGAACAGCTCCTTCGTCTCGTTCTTGGCGGCGAAGAGCGGCGAGGTCGAAGGCGTGCCGAAAGGAAGCGTTGTCCCTCCTGTCGCCTGCGTTCTGATTACTGTTCCCGTCCCTGCCGATTGAACCGCGAGAAGCGATGCGCTTGCCGCGGACGGACATTCGCTGACGAGGGCGAACTTGTACGGTTCGTCGCGCACGCGCAGCTGCCATGTCCCGCCGTCGTCGAAATAGAACCTGTCGTAGTTGTCGACCGTTTCGTCGTCGTTGAAGTCCGGGCGAATCCCGAGATTTGCCGCTGTCGCCTGCCGCGTAACCGTCCGCAGGAATCCGTTTGTCTCGTCGCGTAGCTCGTAGCTTACCGTCGCGCTGCCAATCCCCGATGACGCGGAGATGGCTTCGATAGCGAAAGCGCTTGCCGAGCTGGACGCGGCCGTCGAACCGTTCCAAAGGCGAAGTTCGGATGAAGCCGTCAGCTCTGAGACGGATGTCGTGCCTGAGATGTCGCCGTGGCAGCAGCAGTATCTCCCGACTCCGATGGCCCGGAATCCCTCTGTTTCGTCATCGCCCGCACATGGATTTGTGTCAAGCCTGTCTTCTGAAAAGTTCCAGTTGTCGTCATCCCAGTTTACTCTGACGAGGAGCGGCGAGCAGGTGCATCCGTTGGCGTAGCTCGTCCGCGCCGCGCAGCCCAAGTCGTGCGAGCAGTCATAGCCATCATCCGACGAATGGCGTCGGCCGCAGGCATAGCACATTTCCTGCACGCCGCCCGAGCATCGGTGGATGGATGCCCAACCATAGAGCTCGCCCCAGAGAAGGGGGGGCGCGCCTACGGTGACGCTTCCCTCTGCCCAACTGTCAATCCCAAGCGCCAACCGCAGGGTGCCGTTTGTGTTGAGTGTGAATCCGTCGAGCATCTGCGGCGTGATTCCCACGCCAAAGATCGCAGGAGAGAACACGGCCTCGTAGTCAAGATAGTTCTCTAAATCGTGAAGGCATTCTGAACCAAGCGGTTCGAGCCAGAAGTCCTGATATGCCATCGCGGCGCTTCCGCCGCGCGTCGTGCCTGAGAAGACTCCGGAACGATCGTCCAGCGCGAGACTGTCGGCTTGCGTCGCGGATGCGATGCAGAGAAGGATTGCGGATGCTATACAGGTCCTGTTCATTACTCGCCCCTTTCAAGTGACAGGTTGACCGGAGCGAGGTGGTTCGTGACGAGCCGAACGTCATACCGTACGCCCTTGTCCAGCGAGAGTCGATAGACGGCGTTCGTCGTGAGAATGATCGGCAGTTCTCCGATTACAAGAACCGCACGGGCTGGCAGCACGACTGGTTCGTTAAGCCGGATGGCGACGCAGGACACGTCCCATGGGTTTGTCCCCGACCACAGCGGATGCGACCAATATTCCGCCGCGGTCATTCCGTCGGGGATCCCGTCGCCGTCGGCGTCAGGGTCGAGCGGGTTTGCGTCGAGCCCGTCATTGATCCCGTCGCCGTCCGTATCGGCGAGCCCTGGATCGGAATGGTAGACCGTCACCTCTTCGAAGGTCGGAATGCCGTCGTCGTCTCGGTCGGGGTTTTCGAGGTCTTCTGGACGGATTCGGTAGTAGAGCCGCGACGTCACGTTTGATTCCGCGCTCTCCGTGCGGCTCTGGTCGTATCGGCAGATATAGTCGCCGCCGTCAAGTATTTCTAGTTGGACGCTTACTGGCGCGGAGGCGTCGCGGTCCATCAGCGCGTTCTGCCAAGTGACGATTGGATATTCGGGCCGGGAGCCGTCAAGCCAGACGCAGGAGGGGGAGCCGCCGTTGCCGAGTAGGGGCCAGTTGGCCTCCGGTACGATTGCCATGCGGAAGTCCACCGTCTGGTATCTGTTCGTTCCGACCATCGCGCGCCCGCGCGTATCTACCGCAACCGCCGCAGCGCCGTTCGTCAGGACGATTCGGTCCTCCGCCGCCCCACGACATCGCCATTCCGCGGCAATCGTTGCGTTTGTCGGGGCGTTGAAGTTCCATGTCTCGTTCGTGCCGACGCGCCAGAGGACATATCCCGCTTCAATTTCATCGGGCGTGAATGCCTGATGCGTGGAGGAAGAGGATCGGTGCGGTGCAGAGAGGCGGGGCGGCGGCTCGTTCGTCGGGGCCTTTGTCGCGGCGACTTCCAGCCCTCCCGCCGTTATGGCGATGGCCACGAGCAGGGACATCGGGCTCGTATGGCCGAGCCGCGCCATTCGCGTGAAAAGCGGACGGACGGCATGGGCGTAAAGCCACATGGTCGCCATGGTTGCAATGGTGAGCACGAGGCCGGCAACGCAGATGTACATAAGCAGTCGTTCCATGTCGCGCTCCTATCGAAGTCTTATCAGTGTCCCGTTGGCGAGCAGCTGGGCGCGGAAGATTCCGCCGGCGTCGTCAACTCCCCTCGCCGTGAACTTCACGAGATTCCATGTCGAGTCGAACATCCACGCCGGAGGGCGCCCGGGTAGGGCGAAGTCAAGTGGCTCACCGTTCTCCATCGCCGCGAGCGACCGCACTTCGCCGTCTGACACATGTAGAGTCCATTCAAGTAGCTTGGAAACATTTCCGGAAGCCGCCTGTGCGTATAAGGCCGCGCCGGATTCCGGCGAGCGGACGATCCACTTGCCGCAGTCCCAGCCGACTATTAGCCCCGTCTCGTCAATCGATAGCCCTCCATCTTCGTCTGCGTCGCATCCGAAGGCGATCTCCACGTTGTTCGTCGGCGTTGCCGTAAAGTCGATCAGAACTGAGAGCGTCTGGCTTCCCTCCCGATTTGTTGGGAACGGACATGTTGCCTCCGCTTCTGTGTCGGCGAAGGCAGAGGGCGGGAGCGGCCCGCCGGAAACGGCAGCGGCCACCGCGTGTGCGGTGGACAAGAGACACAGCAATATGATGGCGTGTTTCATAGGTTCTCTCCAAACACTCGATATTATACAAAACGAAAATGACGGGGAAATGATTTGAAAATAATATTTCAATCATTTTCGCGGTGTGTTAACTTTACCAAAAAGTAAACATTTAGTTTGACACAGGCGGCGCGGGATGTGGTAGAATACTGCGCCATGAAAACGAAGCAGTTTTTCCTTTCCGCATTCGCCGCCGCTGCGGCACTCGTGTCCGTCGCCGCAGAGCGCGTCGACTTCTCCCACCGTCCGCTTCTCGCGGGCCGCGCATCGCTCACCGAGGTGGGCTACGTAGAAAGCCGCAGCCTCGGCGTCGCAAGGCTCTCGCCCGAACTTACGATGCCGATCGAGCTCGTCTACGAGTCGTCGTTTGAGAAGACGGGCGCGTTCGGCTTCGCGTGGCGTTCGCCGCAGCTCGAGTCGTCCGCAGTCTGGGACAAGGACGGAATGCTCTGGACCTCTCCCAGGGGCGAGAAGGTGAAGTTCTTCCCGAAGA
>JAEEGG010021973.1_pt1 | contig 12621 bp, 10 predicted proteins | sample 9134161 | NCBI WGS metagenome assembly JAEEGG01 (sample SAMN16246543, study PRJNA631951) | gut metagenome | biome: gut microbiome; feature: rumen; material: CR-attached | host: Bos | place: Iran: Karaj | collected 2018-10
ATTACTTGAATTATCTCATTCCTCGCTCAGCACCAGCGTCTTGATCCAGTCTTGAAGCACACCTTTGTAACGGCTCTGTGAGTCGGATATCAGGATGATGGTCTGACTGCCGTCTTCTAGTTTCGGACCGAGGCACATGCCCTCGTAATTTGCCCAGTTCAGGCCGTTGAATGACATCGTGGTGCTGCATGACCAGAGAAGTGTCTTAGTCAGAAACAGACTCTGTGAGTTCAGCACATCACTCTTGCCCAATGCGGTTCCCACACTCGGATCAACTAGGTATAGTTTGGTCTTTGTCCATGCGCCATACTTGATTTTTGGGACGAATGCTTCACGTTCCATAATCAGCAGGCGGCCGTCGTCAAGAGCTTCGATGTCGCTCACGCCAATCACGTAACTCGAGGCGTTTTTCATGTTTTCAGGCGATTCTGCTTTATAGGCATATTCGCGCAGTTTGTTGAAGTCCGTGTCGTAGGCGGTCAGACGAAGCATGTTCGCCACACCGTTCGTGCTCTCGCTGAAGTTGCCCTCATTGTCTGTCTTGAATGTACTCTCAGACATCGTCCAAAGCAGTTTGCGCGACTGGTCAAAGCATAGCGACTCCATGCCTAAGTTCGTACGAGCGTCGGGCATTAGGTTGCCGCTGCGCAGACCGGTAGTCTTACCTTCGAGTGTGAACTCCACAATGCTGTTGTTGCGCTCACCGCCGATATACAGCGTGTTACGGATAGGATTGTAGGCGATGCACTCAGCGTCGCGACCAACTGTTTCGGAGTGATAGAATCCGATGTTCTCAACCGACTGAATCTCACCGCTGACAGGATCTATGTTGATGTTGAACTTGTAAAAGCCGTCATGGCTCTCGTTGTCCGACACTATGGCGTAGGTGTTCTCGCCTATGCGGGTGATACCGCTGTAGTCGCCTTTGGGCACGTATTTTTTCAGGTTTACTGAACGGTTTTCGCGGATGGTCATGGATTTCGTCTGGGATTTGATGGTCATGACTCCTGCCATTGTCAGGAACATGAGGGTTAGAATGAATGATTTTTTCATTTATGGTTTTTTAAGTAAAACTATTATAATAACTCGCTTTTGTTGATAAAGGAGATTAAAATGGATAAAATGTCTAAATACTCAAATAAATCGGAAAACTTTGGAGCAGCGAGCGCAGAGCAGAACTTGTTCGAGTTATGCCGAGTCGTGACAAAGTTCATGAAATAAATCATAAATAGTAAATCGTAAATAATCTCGTCTTCTTGCCTTCTTGATTTTATTTTGCTAAGTTACAACTTTTTTCTTAATCAAGCTCCCTTTATGCGTAATAATCGCCTTTTTTTTCATATCTTTGCATAAAATTTGGATTTTTTTACGTTTATATCAGATTACAATTATATTTTAAGTTAGTTTTAAGACAATTGACAATTTAAGTTGCAAGAACGGATTTCCAAGCATTTGTCTCGTCTTCTGTCTTCTTGACTTCTTATCTAATCGTCTTCTTATATAAAACCATGTACGATTTTGGTGCACTTTACGGAAAGAAGATTGCATACACCACGCTGGGATGCAAATTGAACTTCGCGGAGACTTCTGCTATCGCCAACCAGCTCAAGGCATACGGGGCTGTGAAGGCTGGGGCAGGGGAGCAGGCTGACGTTGTCATCGTCAACACCTGCACCGTCACTGAGGTCGCTGACAGGAAAGGACGTCAGGCCATTCACAAAATCATCCGCCAGCATCCGAATGCTATTGTCGTCGTAACGGGCTGTTATGCACAGCTAAAACCCGACGATATCGGACAGATTCCGGGGGTGGACATCGTTATCGGGGCAGAGCAGAAAAGCCAGGTGGTACCTATGATTCTCATGGCTATCGACAGGAAAAACGCTCAGCAGCCGCTAATGGAGTTGGCTGAAAACGATGACAAGTCCTTTTTCCCGGCTTGCTCTAAAGGAGACCGCACACGCTATTTCCTAAAAGTACAGGACGGATGTAATTATTTCTGCACCTATTGCACCATCCCGTTCGCACGTGGGAGAAGCCGTAACGGTGCCATCAGCGACATCCTCCGGCAGGTGCGTGAGGTGGAAAGAGAAGGAGGAAAAGAAATAGTTATTACGGGTGTCAATACCGGTGATTTCGGACGGTCCACAGGAGAGCATTTCATCGATTTGCTCCGTGAGATGGATAAGGTGGAGGGTATCGAACGATTCAGGATTTCCTCCATCGAGCCGAATCTCCTCTCTGATGAAATCATTGAGTTCTGTGCACATTCAAGGGCGTTTATGCCACATTTCCATATTCCGCTGCAGAGCGGGAGTGACGAGGTGTTGCGCTTGATGCGCCGTAGATACGACACGCATCTGTTCAGAAATAAGATTCTCACCGTCAAGCAACTCATACCTCATGCGTTCATCGGTGTGGATGTCATGGTGGGGTGCCGAGGCGAGCGACCGGAGTTTTTTGAACGGGCGTACGAATTTATCGACAGCCTCCCTGTCTCCCAGCTCCATGTGTTCAGCTACAGTGAGCGTCCGGGCACAAAGGCGCTCGACATCCCGTTTGTCGTCAGTCCGCAGGAGAAGCATCTGAGAAGCAAACGCCTTATCGAACTCTCCGACAGAAAAACCGCCCAGTTCTATCGTCAGTTCATCGGAACTGTACGGCCCGTCCTCTTCGAACATGCCAGAACCGGCAGGATGATGACGGGCTTCACCGACAACTATATCCGGGTGCAGACCGACAACAACCCACAACTTTACAACACGGTGCAGATGGTACGCCTCACCGACTTTATTCCCGACAAAGAAGTAATAAAAGGGGTGTTGGCATAAATTCCTGTAATTCATGTAAAAAAACTATTTCGTAAAAATTCGTATGAATTCGTTGTAGAATAAATTCAATAAATTCCTGTAAAAAAAAATAAAAGTGAAACTGTCTGTTGTGATTCTTAACTGGAACGGCAAGGAAATGCTGAGAAAGTACCTGCCAGGCGTTATTGCGAATTCTGTGAGCGATGATGTGGAGGTTGTCGTTGCCGACAACGGTTCCACCGACGGCTCAGTCGAGATGCTGGAGAGGGAGTTCCCGCAGACGCCCTTGGTCATACTCGACAGAAACTACGGGTTTGCTGAAGGATATAACATGGCGCTCAAAGACAATCCCGCAGACTATTTCCTGCTCCTCAACTCAGATGTAGAAGTCCGTGATAAGAATTGGCTTACTCCCTTAATCGAATATATGGACGCACATCACGATGTGGCTGCGTGCCAGCCGAAAATCATGGCATTGAATCAGGAGGGATACTTCGAATATGCGGGGGCTGCAGGTGGATTTATCGACAGATACGGATTCCCTTTCTGCCGTGGACGAGTTCTCGCTACGGTGGAGCAGGACCAAGGACAATACGACGACATCAGAGATGTGTTTTGGGCTACGGGTGCCGCTTTATTTATCCGGGCAAAGGATTTCCGGTATGTTGGCGGATTCGACCGACGTTTCTTTGCACACATGGAGGAGATTGACCTCTGCTGGAGGATCAGGGACGCAGGACTTCAGATTGTCTGTATCCCGCAGAGCAAAGTCTGGCATCTCGGAGGGGCGTCGCTCAATCAGGGCAATCCGCGAAAGACCTTCCTCAATTTCAGGAACAACCTCATGATGCTTTACAAGAACCTTCCTGAACAGGAACTCAAAAAGGTAATGAGAGCGCGAAGATGGTTCGACTTTATCGCGGCTCTCAAATTCATCCTGGCTTTCGACTGGCAGAACTACAAGGCGGTCAGAAAAGCAAGAAAAGAATTCAAGGAGATGATTCCCGATCTGAAAGAGGACCGTGACAACAACGCCCGCAGACGGACGGTCACCCGCATCCACGAGATAGCCCCTTTCTCCATCATCTTACAGTATTACTTCCACCGCAAAAAACGATTCTCCCAACTGAATAATTTTACCTGACTAAGATCCCCGTCATTGTAATGAGGCTTATAGAACGTAATGAAGCCCAATAGGACATCGGCTGGGTTTGTGGTATAAGACCGGCGTATCAAGGTCAAGCAAATATGAAAATCCCTTAGTCTTGAGTTAATACACTATTCACTCTTCACTTTTCACTATTCACTAAAATAATGTTATCCCACTGGATTGCCCAAGGAGAGAACGACCGGCAAGATTTCAAGTTTAAGGTCATGGATGCTGCCAAGCTGGCAAAGTCTGTTTCTGCGTTTGCCAATACTCGTGGTGGCAGGCTGCTCATAGGAGTACGCGACGATGGGCATATCTCTGGTGTCACTTCAGAGGAGGAGATTTTCATGATGAGAATGGCGGCGGAGAAATATTGTCAGCCTGCTGTTGAACCGCTCTTCCAGAATATCAACGTGTCGGGGAAGACTGTGGTTGTCTGTGAGATTCCACAGGCTTCAGAAAAACCAGTCTGCGCCATCGACGACATTATCATCGACCATCAGACCGCGCAAATCAAACCCAAAGGCAGGCCAACCGCCTATATCCGAATCAACGACGAGAATATAGTGGCTTCACCTGTCTTCCTCCAGCTTTGGAAAGATCAGATCAGAGAGGAGGGAACGCTTGTTCATTTCTCCCAGGATGAGAAAGCCGTGATTGAGGTCATTTCAACCGAAGGCGACACCCTCAACGGTATTGTCCGTAAGGCTGCCATCAGCAGAAAGAAAGTAATCAGAATCATCGCAAACCTCATCCGCTTCAACCTCGTCAGCTGGAATTACACCGACAAACAGTTTCTATTTTATGTCAAACCATAATTTCTCCTTGAAAAACAGCATGATTAAATAGTGGAAGCAATGATATTAATCACTGCAACCACATCTGCAATGTCGCTCTTTCCGTCGCCGTTCACATCTGCCTTTTCGTTGACTTCTGTACCGGCAATCACATTGATGATGGCAACCACGTCGGAGATATCAACCTCTTCATCATCATTTAGGTCGCCGGTCATTCCCCCTTTGGGAGACAGCTCCCTTATCTTTTGGAAATAAGCCCACGGTCGCGCTGGCAGATATTCTTCTTTTGAACCGTATGGCACATATAAAACAGCTCTGTCATAAACGCCATATAGCCAGAATGGCCCAAGCATAGAATCTCCATCGTAATCATTGACCGATTTGGCTCCTATTAAAACGGGAAAGTCAAAAACATGACAATAAGAGTCATTGGGATGATTAATCATCACAAATACCTTTTCCAGGTTTGGACAGAGAAAACTGTAGTCACATAACTGTTTGATGGTTGATGGAAGTTTTATCAGTTTAACATGCTCACAATCGCCGAAGGCGTATTCTTCTATACGTTCCACTCCCTCAGATATGATAATGCTCTCGAACGATGTCTCCATGAAAGCTTTCTCGCCGACAGCAATGACTGCATATTCGTCTGCAAATCCAGGGATAGTCAAAGACGCTGGGTGGATGTTTTGTTCATCTGTCTGAACTAAGCCAACAACCATTGCCGTCCTCTCTTGTTCACTTATCACCTTGAACCGCAAGTTCACACCCTCCTCACTTTCCGAGAAAAACTTATCGCCGTCAGTTGCGTACAGACAGAGGGACAGAGAAAAAAATACTATGAAATAGAAAAACTTATCCATTTTTACAAAGATTAGTGCGTAATGATTCTTCATCGTTTTATGGAGTACCATTTATTTGTATATTTGAATTAATTACAGTAGTGCCAGCATCCAATATAATTGTTTTTCCATTCATTTTAATGTTTGCTCCATTAATTAGTACCTCACCTGTTGGTTTTGTCGAAGTGACGGACTTTCCAACAGAAATATTGTTGCCTTTATATGTGCGTGTGTCGTTGACAGTTTCATTTTGAATGAAAACACTATTTCCACAATTGATGATATATGGAATATAGTTGTGTTTGTCAAGACACACCTTAATTTCATCATTTCCAAGTGGATATTCAATATGATTCCCCAAATATGAATCTACATGTTGAGTATTAAGATTGTAAAAAGAGATACGGACGCTGTCTTCTGTCGTTTGAACAAATATAGTATCATTATGAATGTTAACAATAGGATTTGAAAAATGCATAGGTACATCTGTATAAATCATCATGGAGGGATCACCGAAACAATGAAAAATTTCACGTGTGTAATAGTATAATGAATTATGAGAACAATTCATATTAATAAATCCAAAATTGAGAATCTGGGCTAATTCATACAATGGCTCATCATTAGATGTGGGTGTAGGCCAAATGGTGTTGAACATTGCAATAGAAAGAAGGTCATTTAACTGTGAGAAGCTTTCTCTTGTTGCAGCATATATACCAACACAACCTCCATTGTTTTTTTCTAAGAATTTTTTTGCAAAGCAGTCAGGATTTTCATTATATTGCCCAGTTAGGCAATTCATACTGAAAACAACAGGCATTTTATTACCATTCTCTAGTAATGCTATATCATTTGTGGTAAAACACGGATGACTCCATTTCGAAACAATGCCATGATCTCTATGGAATACGTAAAAAGCTCCTTCGTTAATATAATTGATTATGTCAGTTGCATTTCCGTTCCAGTTCACTCTATGTATATCAGTTGAATCTTTTTGAAGATAAACAGGAATCGTATCTCCTCTAAAGAAACGGATTGGATAGTCTGGCGGACTGTATATTGCATAACTTGTCGTCCATCTCAAAGGATAAACCAATGAGTCTGTGTAATATACTCTATCAACGATTTTCCCATGAGTCTCAACATATGCTTTAATCATTTCCGAAGTAGAGGTAAATGCGTTATCTTCTATACTATCTCTTTCAGAAATCCATCCATAACCACCATTCGGTTTTTTCCCCCATCTTTTTTTGTCTTCAAAATATGTACTATGTATGCCTCTCTTATAAAATAATGCTGAAGTCGTCGGATTTTTTTCATATTCTATAATTTTATCAATTATTGTATTTGCGTCATTAAGAGTGGAAACTGGCAATCTTCCAACATAAACATCAATAGTCTGATCATTATCCATAATCGCATAGAATAAATCTGTGACATGGTTATAATTAATACTGTCATTGAGCTGAAAATCTATCATTTTCGCTGGTATCTCACTAATACCACCAATGTTTAAGACATACATAATTGTATCTTGGGTGTAATGTTGTAAGATTGCGTGTTTTACAGAATCTGGTGATGCCCAATGGCTTCTGGACTCTATAAAAACATTCATACCCTTTGTCCTTTTCCATTCAGCAAATCGATCAGCTGCTTCCAAAAGGGAATCAGTCGTTAATATAAGATAAGATCTGTTGTCTTGTTGCGCAAACTCTGAAATTTGTCTTGATTGTTGAATAATACTATCTTCTGAAGAATTATAATTAATCATCAAATTTCTAAAAAAATAGTCAGAGGCGCTTATTCCATTATGTTGAATGTCCTTTTGAGTTATATAACCTCTGATTTTTTCACCATTTTCCTTTTTAAATGTTATTTTATATCGAATGGTAATATATTCCCTAATTATACATCTTTCCATATTATATTGAATAGGTGATAACCTGACCTCTACAATTTTGTGACCTCTATAGCTTTGTGTTGGTCCTTTGTTGACGATGGTATTTGGGAAAAAACCTAAAAATGGGGTTGTCGGAGGAAACGACAGTTCTGATACGTCTTCAGATGTGGGTATTTGTGGGATAGATGGAGATAAAACAAAAGCTGTATCGTTAAATTGACACTCTAATAGCTCTGTTTCTACTGTTGCACCTTGAGGTATAGCAAACCAGTCATAATGAATTGGTATAGCTGGCTCTCCTGTCACGTCGTTTAAGGCAAATCCCGGTATCTTCCAGACCTTGGCACCCGGATGCAGCGGGTCATCCTGATGGAAGCCCCCGTGAAACCGATAGGTCACGATAATGCCGTCATCTGTCGCCTCCACATCTCTCGTGGGTGACAAGCTTTGTCCAATACAGTTCAATGTCATGAACAGGGAAAGGATAAATAAAACATACTTCATAACTCTTCCTCCCATTTTCACTTTGTGAGAATCATTTTACGGGTGTCGATAACCTTGCCGTCTGCAATAAGAGAATAGAGATACATGCCTTCCTGGAGATTGGTGCCATATACAGAGACGCTCGACCGTCCACGGTCTGTTATCTGAATCTTTTCTATCTGCTTGCCGCTCATGTCGTAGATGAACAACGTGGCATTGCTCACGCTTTTGGGCAAGTTCACAGCTATGGCAGTCCTGTCCGTGAAGGGATTAGGCACGTTCTGTCCCAAAGAGATAATCTCTGTGCCTCCGTCAGTGATGACATTGTCTGTGATTCTGCCTTTTTTCCTTGAAGGTGAATGACTGTTGGGGTTTCGGAGTGACGCATTCTCCTCCTCAAGAACCTCGATCCGTTCCTGCAGCTCATTGATGGATTGCACGAGCAGCGGAATCATCTCTATGTAGTTGATGCTCACGTTGCCGTTCTGATCCTCATAGACCAGTTCCGGATAGACACTCTGGAGCTGGTCGGCGGCAAGACTGTAACGTACTGAAGACATACGGGTCTGGGGAACTTCATCGTTTGTGGCAGATGCATCTTCGTAAGCTTCCAGTGTCTCAAGTTGCTCAGCCGTCAGTTCCTCACCAGCCTGAAGCGTCTGCTCGATAGCCTCAATTTCTGTTGGTTTGGAAGAATTACCGGAAAGTCCCGAATCATTGGCTGAAGAAGTACGCTCTATGTTCTGGATTCTCAGGAGCTGTACCTGACGGAGTTTGTCGGACACACTCGCCCCCTCCTCATCAACATCACGTGACACCACCTGAATGGTTGAGGATGCGTCATTCTGAGAGTCTGGTGAACTCGAAGATGCAGACGGTGTAAGCACATTGGCATAAAGCGTGCCTGTCACACGGACATAACCTTGAAATAACCGGCATATACACCCTGATGATTTGTATTAATACTCAACCCGGGGCCTGAGCAGCCATATACTCCGGCACCGTTTGTGATATCGTCTCCTCTCAGACCTCCAGCCAAGGCGAAACTTAAAGAGCTGGAATTTCCACCAAGCGATTTAATGCCGATATAAGATTGGTCAGAGCTATTGCTGGGCCAAATGCTTATTCCGTAAGATTCAACGTTTGGTCTTAACAGACTCTGAATATGAATACCATATTTGGCGCTGTATGTAGCATTATTGGGAATCATGCTGAAAATATGCATATCATGATTTCCTCTATTCCACAAATATAATCCATTTGAATTTGTTCTCTGGATTGTAAGAATATAATCAGACATGGGTTCCCTTCCAATTCCCATCTGGCTGTCTTCATTCACATACACTTGGGAATTAATGTTGGCACAAAAAAATAATGCCGATACAAAAATGATAAATTGTTTCATGGTGAATGGAATTAAGAGTTAATATTTCTGCAAATATACGATTAAGCGAGAGAAAAACCAAATTTATTTGAGTTTTTCCGAGCGAGAGTATATTCGGCGCAGCCAAATTACGATTAAGCGAGAGAAAAACCAAATTTATTTGAGTTTTTCCGAGCGAGAGTATATTCGGCGTAGCCAAATTACGATTAAGCGAGTACAAAAAGCAAATAAAACGGAGTTGGTTCCGTCAAACCAAGGGTTGAAAATCAGTATGATTAAATAGTGGAAGCAATGATATTAATCACTGCCACCACATCAGCAATGTCTCTCTTTCCGTCGCCGTTCACATCCGCCTTGTCGTTGTCTTCTGTACCGGCAATCACATTGATGATGGCAACCACGTCGGAGATGTCAGTAATACCATCTCCATTAATGTCGCCATTAGTTCTGTCTCCACAGGTTAACGTCATTTCTTGAGGTGTTATCATCTCAAAGAAATTCTGCGGTATACTTATAACATATACATTTTTCCTGAAACCAGATAATTTCAAATCAAAATCACAATGACCTATACAATCTGCTTGTATATAGCCAAGATATTGGATAGGTTGGTAGAAAAGTTCTATTCTATTATCCTTTATTGTGCAATACATGACATCAAAATTGTCCTTGTACAATTGCCAAGACCTTCCTTCAATATGTAAGGTGTCATCCAGGAATTCACAATGGATATATTCTTCCTCTTCCATGAAATAATCAGAATCCCAATCCAAATCTTGGTCGTTGTCATTGTCGTCGTTTTCGTTTTCATCATCATCTGGATCAGGTTCATGAATCTTAAAAAATGGCATACTTTTATATTCATTGTAGTTTAGAGGAAATGCTATAGAATAATTTCCTTCGTAACCTGAGAAAAAAGAAAGATGTGAGAACTGAATATCCTCAAAATCAGACTGCCGGAAAATGCCGGTTTTCATCGAACCGACATTGTCTATCCAGATATCATCAAGCAATACATTGTCTAATCCTCTCAGACGGTATGCCTTCTCACCATTGTTGAACATGGAATAATTTGTCAGCATATTAGCTGGAAATACTTCGGTCACTTCCAGTAGATTACCATCACCATCTGTTAAGGTGTCACCCACCTCATGACCGAACTCAAACATGATTATATCGGCTTCTGCGTATGGATCATAACGGATTATTTTATTTGCTTCTTCACGATAGTACAATTCCGGGTATTTGTCTTTATTACTGTAATAGTCTCTGACGTTACTGTTATGAGATATAATCATGGTTTCATATCTCTTTCCGTCAACATGAAATGGAGTGTTGTTATAATATACAATCTGTCCAAACAGATAATCTGAGCTTTCCATTGTCTCATAATACACCATCCAGCTGTTATCTCCATGTAATAAAGAATGCTGGGCACTTAAATTATATGTTGTTAGTAAGGAAAGTGACAATGAAATTATAAAAGAGAAAATACTTTTCATGGTTTAATATGTTTTATGAGAAAGAACCACAATAATGATATAAATGTTTAAATACAATAAAATGGAAATTAGTTGTTGTTATAATTACATTGTTATGATTTATATTATTGGCTTGGATGATTCGCAGCAGGATTAATCTGCACATTTGAGTTGATGATGGTCGTGCCTGGATGAAATTCCACATTCCCGCCGTTGATTATGATGTTAGCACCATCAATGATAACATCACCTTCGGGCTTGGTTGATGTCACGTTGCGGCCAGTCTTGATATGCTTACCCACATAAAACCGGCTGTCTGTGATATGCTCGTTCTGGATAAACTCATTACGGTGATATGTTACAACATAAGGAATGCAGTTGTGACGGTCAATGCAGATAATTATGCTGTCTGCGGTTGTGGAATAGTCAACGGAACTGCCAATGTAGGAGTCCACTCTCTGCGTTGAGTCTGGTGTGTAGAATGAAATTCTGGCTTCCCCGTTTGTCGTACGAACCTTGATTGTGTCGCCCTTGACAAATATAGAGGGACTACTTATTTCTAAGGGTTGTTCTGTGTACATCATCATTGACGGGTCACCAAATAGATTAAAAACTTCTCTTGTAAAGAATATATACTGGTTTACGATCGAGTCATTTGACAATTCACCGAAGTTGGACAGGTAGAAAAAACCATAATCCATGATTGAACCCATATCATATACAGGAATATCTATAGAGGAAGGTGCGGAGCCAGATTCCGCTGGAAAATGATATGTCAGACCCGGAGTCGGCCAGATGGCATTAAACATTCCTTCTGTAAAGGAATCATTATAACCACTATAGGAAATTTCGGAAGCTGCTATTATCGAAACGCATCCTCCATTTCTTTTTTTTAGGAATTTTTCTGCAAAACAATTGCTGCTTGAATATCTTCCGGATTTGCAACAAATGCTAAATACTATTGGTTGAATTGAATCATTTGTCAGCCTATTAATAAAATTAACCGAGAAAAATGGATTATCCCAAAAATTCCAGTCTCCGTGTCCTCTGTATAATACGTAAAAAGCCCCTTGATTGATTTTATCTACTATATCCTGTGAAGTTCCATGCCATTCAAAATTAGGTCGTTGCAATTCATGTGGTATAGAATCTCCATTAGAATAAATATCATTGTTCCACCGAGATGGATATATATCATTGCCAGTTATATATATCCTTCCTATTGTTTTCCCATTGTACTCAACACAATTCTTAATTTCTTCGGATGTCAGTACAAAACGTCTGTCTTCGACGTTGTTTTTGTCCCAATCTTGAAAATAAGCACAATGAACGGCGTTTTGATAAAAATTAGTTCCTAAATATGGGGATTTTTCATAGGAAATTATCTTATTAACTACCACATTAGCTTCATCTTCAGTTTGAACCAACAATCTTCCTCTCCTGATGGAAGGATATGTGTCAATTGTTTCATTTGTATTAATTGTATCCTCAATACATCCATAATAATAATCTGTTGGGTGATAAATGCTGTTTTCAGGAGAATGGCTATTTGCATATGAAGGTACGACCCCCCTCCTTCCTATGAATAGTATATCATAAAGATTCACGCCATCGGCGTTATACAGTTCCAATATTTTAGTTTTAACAGATTTTACCGTTAAACTGTCTTGAAGCACAACATGTGTGCGGAATCCTTTTGTACGTTTCCATTCGGCAAAGTTGTTCGCTGCTACAGAATAAGATGGGGTTGAAATAATCAGATAGTCCCGGTTTT
>JAEEGG010021975.1_pt1 | contig 12620 bp, 3 predicted proteins | sample 9134161 | NCBI WGS metagenome assembly JAEEGG01 (sample SAMN16246543, study PRJNA631951) | gut metagenome | biome: gut microbiome; feature: rumen; material: CR-attached | host: Bos | place: Iran: Karaj | collected 2018-10
CGACGTTCTCATCGCCAAGGGCGCCATCCAGGAAGATCCGGAAATCGCCAACGCGTTCTCCGATCTCGAAGAAGCCAAGCTGGCCCTCAAGCATGGCTACAAGCTGATCGTGACCGCGGTCGGCGAAGACGGCAAGTTCTTCGGCACCCTCGAATCCGAGGAAGTCACCGAGAATGACATCAACGTCGTCATCGCGGGCGGCAACTTCTCCGCCGAAGGCTCCATCGTCGCGGCGGCCGATCTGGCGAACGAAAAGGTCTTCCTCGGCAACTCCACGATCGAGATCGCCGGCGGTACCTTCGGTAAGGCCGCTTCCGGCGAAGATCCCGCGATCTTCACCGAGATCAACGGTACCCGTGAAGTCGCCGGCGGCACCAGCGGACTGCTCGTGACCTACAACGCGGGCGCGATGTATGCCAACCTGATCGACTTCGACTACCTGACCGTTCAGGGCAACGTCCAGGTCATGGGCGATATCGCCACCGTCAACGCTCTGTACATCGACTGCAACGGCAGCCTCTCGGTCGCCGGAACCCTCGATGCCGACTCCGTCGAGAACATCCTGCTCACCTCGAAAGATTACACCGGCCCGAGCAAGATCGTCCTCCACTCCGAGTCCCTGTCTCCGGAAGCCGTCGCCAACATGAACATCACTGTTGACGGCAGCGAAGAAGACCGCTGGTACTACGACGGAAAGAGCGACATCTGGCTGGTCTCCAACGATCCGAGTAACGTGTATCTCGATTCCTCCTTCACGGAAGACATCAACGGTACCACGGTCGGCGGCGACCTGCTGTTCTACGGCATCAACGCCGTGGACACCATGGAAGAAGCCGTCATGAAGACGACCAGCGACTACAGGCTGACCGTCATGGGCGGCGTCTTCGCGGGTGAGTACAGCCTGGCCTCCATCGGCACCTCCAACGTGTACGTCGACGGCGGCACGATCAACAGCCTGACCGTCGGCAACACCGAGGGCGCCAACCTGTCCCGCGTCGAGCTCACCGGTGCGACCTCGAAAGCCTTCATCGGCACCCTCACGGGCGACGAAAAGGGCGTCCGCCTGATCATGGACAAGGACGCCAAGGTCGGTACTGTCAACAACGCGCAGTACATCCGTATCGGTCTCGAGCAGGGCAATGTTCTCTCCGAAGTCAACTACATCGCGGAAGGCGGCAGACTCGTACTCGATCTGTCCCAGTTCACCGGTCACGAGGGCAACGTCCTCTCCGTCGCCGGCGGCATCAACAACTTCCTGGTCCCGGTCGCGGGTGAAACCTACAGCCTGGCCACCATCGAAGTCACGAACGACGCCACGAAGGCCTACGGCTTCTACTACGATCCCGAGAGCAAGAACATCGTCGCGGTCAAGCTGGACAGCAACGTCTTCATGAACGCCAACGCCAGCGCCGAGATGAACGGCACGAAGATCGGCGACACCACGCTCGCCTACGGGTTCAACCTGTCCCGCAACAATGCGGCGGCGGCTTATGCCCTGGAAGGCGCGACCCTGTACGTCGAAGGTCTCATCAACCAGAACCTGAGAACCGACACGAACACCAACGCCGAAATCACGCAGAGCTACCTCACCGACGTCCGCCTCGGCCCGACCTCCGGGACGAACCGTCGTACCGGTGACTTCACGCTCGACGTTATCGGCTCCACGTTCGGTGGCGGCAACCAGTACCTCGCCGGCCGCGGCTCCGATGGCGACAACCGTGCGACCTTCATCGTCGGCACTCAGGAATCTGAGGAAGCCCCGATCGTCGACGGCGTCTGGAATCTCACCTTCCGCGCCCTGAAGGACGAAGAAGGCAAGATCATCGCCAGAAGCGGTCACGAGAACAACGGCGGCAACTACCAGTTCAAGGTCACCGAAAACGTGAACATCGCCGGCGGCACTGTGAACCTCGTCTTCGAAGACTACAATCTCAACGGCGACATGTTCCTCTTCGACAACGCGTATGGCGTTACTGTCGGCGAAGACAAGCTGTCGCTGAAGGAAATCAACGTCACGATGACGAACGTGAACTGCCCCGCTGCCAAGTGGATCTGGTTCTGGGATCCTCGTGAAGACAACGCCACGACGATCAACATGACCATCACCGATTCCTACTTCAACGGTGATACGACTGGCTTCGGTATCTTCGGTACCGACACCAGCAACTGGACCGGCGAAGCCAACGTCACCATCAGCGGCGTGACCGTGAATGGCGGCACCTTCTCCGGCGGTAAAGGCGCGAACGGCGACGATAACGGCGTGAACGGCGTCCGTACCCTGAACGTGACCGGCACCAACTCCTTCAATGTGCTGAAGCAGTTCACGAACATCGTGCTCGAAGCCGACGCTTCGCTCTCTGCCAACACGATCATCATGGCCGGCGGCACCAACTCCGGCTTCATCCTCCGCGGCGAAGCCGGCTACACCGGCGGAGCCAAGGAATTCATCGTGGCCACCAACGGTGTTTCCGGTGTTGATCAGACTGCTGCTCAGTTCCTCGATGCCGAAGGCAAAGAGATTGCCGGTTATGTCGCAGTCGTCGGCGCCACCAACGTGTTCATCTACACGCAGGACGGCGCGATCTACTACGGCAACGGCTACACCACCGCGATCAACGGTACCGCGGTCGAAGACGCTCTGACCGGCAAGAAGAACTTCCTCGCGCTCGGCGACAACGCCGTTGCCACGATGGCAGAAGCCTACACGAACGCCGACACCCGTGAAAAACAGCTCATCGTCGTCCAGCAGGCGAGCGACAACGCTCTGTATGCCAAGGGCTACAAGATGATCCTGAACGGCGGCAACATCAACACGTTCTACGGCTCCGCGGAAGAAGCGGCGGTCGCAGCCCTCGACGTCACCATGAACAAGGGCGTCACGGTCAGGAACGCGGTCGTCGCCACCGAAGGCTCCACCATCACTGGTGACGCCCTCATCACGGTCGGCGAAGGCGCCAATCTCGGTACCCTCGACGGCGCGAACGAGTTCGTTGGCGGCAACAGTTCGATCGTCTTCACCGGCGACGCGACTGTGTTCAGCATCGCGAACTTCGACAGCGTGACGATCCAGGCCAACAACGAGGTCACTCTCACGAGCACCTTCATCGGCAGTTCCATCACGATCGACGTGACCGGCTTCACCGGCGCTTCCAAGCGCGTGATGACCGTCAATGGCGGCAAGCCTGAGGGCGTCACCGTTACCGCTGCCGGTTACAGCACCGAATGGCTCGACAGCACCCTCGTCCTCGTCAGCGACACCATCACCGACGTCTACGTGAACACTCTGTGGACCGAGGCCGATGTCACCGGCAAGTTCGAAGGCGACATGCTCCTCGTCTGGAACAAGAACGCGTTCAACAACATCGCGGGCGGCGCTGCCGTCGTCGGCAAGGACAGCACGCTGTACGTTGCCGGTGACTTCCAGACCACCGATGCTCTCGCGCTCACCAACGCCAACGTGATCCTCCAGGGTGCCACCGTCGGACTCGGCGCTGTCACTGCTTCGGATACCGCTCTGACGATTGCAAGCACTCAGTTCACTGCCGCTTCGCTCTCCGGCGTCGCCGAGCTGTCCGTGCTGGCCGATGCGGTCACCATCAGCGGCGGCATCGCCATGAGCGGCGACGGCAAGCTCACGATCGACGTGACCGGCCATACCCAGACCGTCAACGACGTGGTCGTTCTCTCCACCGAGTCCGGCATCACCGGTCTTGCGAAGGACATCACCGTCATCGGCGAAGACGCGAACAAATACTACGCGTACTACGACGAGACCGACGGCGACGTGCACATGCTCAGCATCAACAATCTGTATGTTGATATCGGGTTCGGCACGGCCGGCGAACTCATTCCGGAAGGCGCGACCAACCCGATCACGCACGAACCGTACGTCTTCGGCGCGAATGCGTTCTACTCCCTGACGGAAGCTCTCGGTCGTCTCTCCAACGGCATGGGCCTCTACATCAACGCCCGTCCGTACGACGTCCGCACGAACGACAAGCTGTCCGATCTCTACCTGACGAACAGCGACATCCCGGTCCTGATCAACGGCTACACCAGCGGCGATCAGACCTTCACCGGCGACGTCACCGTCAACATCATCGACAGCACGGTCGGCCGCGGCGGCAACAGCACGCTCGTGGCGAAGACCACCGTCGATGAGCCGTGGAACCACCTGAACACCATCAACGGCAACGTCCTCGTGAACGTCGACGGCTCTACCCTCGGATCCGCCACCGATGCCCGTACCATCAACGGCACGGACTACGTGCGCGTCTCCAACGGCAACTTCACGTTCAACGTGAGCGACTCCGTCCTGTATGCCAACCTGGAAGTCATCGGCGACTCCCCGATTGCCAACAACGAAATCGTCAGCGTCAACTTCAAGAACGTGACGGCTCCTGTCGACCGCAACATCTGGATCACCGACGGCAACCAGAACAACGCCGGCACGATCAATGTCACGCTCGACAACGTCAACCTCGGCGCTGGCGACATGCAGGTCGCGACCCAGAGCGACTGGAACTACGGCGATCGCAACAGCTCCAACAAGGTGACCTTCAATGTGTCCAACACGACCATTGGCGGTTCCCTCTCCGCCGACTGCATCGGCCGTGAAGAGCTGACCGGTTACTCCGGAGCGAAGGTCCTGAACGTCACCGGCGACAACACGATCGGCCAGGTCCTCTGGTTCAAGAACATCAACATCGACGCGACTGCCACGCTGACCGCCGATGCCATCTCGATGTCCACCGCTTCCGCGAAGGTCGTCGTCGATGCCACCGCGTTCTCCGGCAAGAGCCATGTGATCGTCAGCACCAAGGACGGCATCACCGGCCTCACGGACAAGGACGTCTCCGTCCTCGTGACCGAGGAAGCTCCGTACGAAGTGTTCACGGACTACGACGCCGAAACGAAGACCATGAGCGCAATCGTCATCAAGGGCGATCTGAAGGACATCTACGCGAACGAAGACTACACGCTCGAAGAGCTGCCGCTCGGAACCTCCTACAATGGTGAGGCTCTGTTCTGCGGCTTCAACGCGTTCGACTCCGCCGCGGATGCTCTCGCAGCCCTCACGGTCGAAGGCGCCAGCCTCTACGTCACCGGCTCGCTCTCCTACGAGTCCCCGGATGCTCCGCAGGTCATCACGGTCAACGGCTCTCTCGTCAACGACGGCACCTTCAAGATCTCCGCGAAGGGCTTCGTGGACGGCTCTCAGAGCGACGTCACGATCCTGACCGCCACCTCCATCAGCGGCAACGGCAGATACACCACCGACAACGCGGCTTACACCGTGACGGTGGTCGACAACACCCTGCACCTGGTCCTGAAGAAGGTCGACGTCTACGTGAGCACCGCCTGGGCAGAGCTCGAAGACGGCTCGATCGTCGAGATCCCCGGCGGCACCGCCACTCTCGGCACCGACGCCTTCGCGACCGCCGACGCCGCGGCCTCCAAGGTCTCCGCCAACGGCACCATCACGGTCCTCGCCAGCGATGTGAAGTTCTCCAGCGCTATCGTCCGTACCGTGACCGCCACCAGCGGATCCACGATCCAGAACGCCAACATCGGCACCGCCAACGGCACCGGCTCCCTGACGCTCGAAAGCGGCGCTGTCGCCACGAACGCCCAGGTCCGTAACGGCACCCTGACGGTCTCCGACGGCGCGAAGGTCACCGGCGGCCTGAAGATCTCCGACGGCGCAGTCGTCACGTTCGGCGCGAACACCGCGCTCGACCTCGACATCTCCGCCATGACGGTTACCGACACCGCTGTCATGACCGGTTACTCCATCATGACCGGCAGCCCGGCCATCTCCATCACGATCGCAGCCGACCAGGCCGACGGCACCTATGCCATCGCCACCGAAGCGGCTTCCTTCGGCACCCAGGCCGTGACCCTCAAGACCGTTGCAGCCACCATTACCTCCGACCTCACGCTGGGCAACACCCAGACGATCGAAGGCATTGAGTACACGCTCGCTCTTGACGACAACAACGTCCTGACTCTGACGAAGCACGTGTATGAAGAGCCGATCACCGTGACCTACGTCAACCCGGCTTGGGCCGCGTACGAAGACGGCACGGTCGTTCCTGTCACCGGTGGCACCGCCATCGTCGGCAAGGACGCCTTCGCCGACGCCGATCTGGCGACCGAAAAGGTCATCAGCACCGGTATCGTCAAGGTCACCGCGGGCACCGTCACGTTCGCCAACGGCATCACGAAGCAGACCCAGATCCTCAGCGGCGCTGAACTGACGAACACCAACGTCAACAGCGTGCTGACGGTCGACGCCGGCGCTACGCTGACCGGCAAGGCTGTCTTCGGCGAAGGCGCCAACGTCACGATCAACGGCACTGTCATCTTCGATCTCTCTCTCGCGATCGAAGGCGCTCAGTTCACCGGCTTCGCCGTCGCCGGCGACGCGCAGTACAAGCTGATCGGCGAATCCGCCGACGGCGACTACACGCTCGCTACCGGCGTCAGCTCCTTCACGAGCCTCACGGTCGGCGATCAGACGCTCGAAGTCGGCAAGTCCATCATCGTCGGCGATGCGTTCGAATACTCGCTCGCCCTCAATGAAGGCACGCTGGCTCTGAACATCGCGTCCTACACGCCGCCGGTGGTCATCCCGACCATCACCTACGTCAACTCCGCTTGGGCGACCAAGACCGCTGGCGCCGTCATTCCTGTCGAAGGCGGTACGGCCATCTACATGACCGATGCCTTCTCGACCGGCGACGAAGCCATCGCGGCAGTCTCCGAAGACGGCGAAGTCAAGGTCCTCGGCGGCACGGTGTCCTTCACCGACGCCATCGCCAAGGCCGTGACGATCTCCGCTGACGCGACCCTGTTCGGCAAGGCCACGTTCGGTGTTGCCATCACCATCGACGGCACGGTTGCCTTCGATACCGCCCTCACGGCCGACGGCGCTCAGATCACTGGGCTCTCCAAGGTCACGGGCGCGACGAAGTACACGCTGACCGCCGCCGCGGTTGAAGGCACCTACACGCTCGCCACCGACGCTGCCGGCTTCAACTCCGAAGTCTCGTTCAACGGTCAGGTGCTGACGGTCGGCGCTGAAGCCATCACGATCGACAACTTCAGCTACCAGCTCGGCATCACCGACAACAGCGAACTCAACCTCATCGTCAAGGATGTCACGCCCGAACCTCCGACCCCGACCAAGGAATTCGTCGCGGGTTCCGATATCGACGGCAACGGCATCTCCGACGTGATGTTCGTCTGGACCGGCAACAACTACCAGCACGGCTACTGGATGAACGGTACGTCCACCTGGCAGTCCGTCGGCGTCGGTCACCCGACCGATTGGGACAACCTCGGTTGCTACGACATGACCGGCGATGGCAAGGCCGACTCGGTCCTCTTCGGCAACGTTACGACCGAAGCAGGGATCAAGGGCGCCTACATCGGCTACTACGCCGATGCGAACGACGCGGATGCCAACTGGGTCACCATCGGTTACCTCACGAACGAGGACGACATCGTCTGGAAGAACGCGGTCGGTAACCTCACCGGCAACGAATCCGGCACCAACTCCATCGTCTGGTACGCTCCTGAGCTCTACGCTCTGGGCGCCTGGACCGACGGAACCGAAACCTGGGCTCAGATCAGCGGCACCTTCGGTGGCTCTGACTGGACGCTCGTCGGTTGCGGCGACTTCGATGGCGACGGCAAGGACTCCATCGTGATGTCCGGCCTCAACGGCCAGTACCTCTACACCGCCAACGTCGACGGCACCTCTGCCTCGATGGGCGATGCCAACTGGTCCGGCTGGGAAGTCCGCGCGATCGGCGACTTCCTGGGCGACGGCAAGGACGACATGGTCCTGTTCCACCAGGAATCCGGCTCGATGGTCATGTGCGCCGATGGCAACATCGACGACTTCAAGTCCCTCGATCAGCTGGATGCCGGAGACTGGTTCGTGGTCGGCGCCGGCGATTACAACAACGACCAGAAGGATGACCTCCTGGTTCGTCAGTACTCGACCGGTATGCTCGGCTACTACGTCAGTGGCGACACCCAGCAGTGGGTCGAACTCGGCCGCGGCGTTGACATGAACTGGACCGTGATTGCATAAGTTATGCAGACACAGTTCGGAACAGTCCGCTAAACCGGATGGTTCTACCGAACCACGGCCCCCGCACTCAGCAATGGGTGCGGGGGCTTTTTTCTTAAAAAAAAGAAAACCCGGCTTGCAAACCGGGCCTGCGAATGGTATATTGTACTGTTTGCATCAGGAGTGGCGTCAGGTCGACGCCTGTCAACCGAGGTCGAGTACCCACGGTGAATCGCCCGGCATGGGTTTGCCTGGCGGATGCGGATCGAAAGATCAAAAAAACTACTCGGACGGATGTTCGCCGTCACACGCCTCTTGATGCGTCTTTTCCCCAAGAAAGGAAGACGCAAAATGATTCTCGAACAGAATGTCCCCGCCCCCGCCCGCACCTGGGCCGCATGCCAGGTGTCAATCCGCCGCCACGAACGCGCCATCCGCCTTCTGGAAGCCGGCGAGCCCGTCGATTTCCGCACCTTCGCCCTGATCCGGGCGCTGGGCCGTGCCCGGTACCGCGAGGAGTGGTGCAAGCCGGAGATCGCCCGCCTGAAACGGCGCTGCGCCCGATACCGCGTTCTCTCCGGCAGGATTTGCCGGACGGCCGGCATCACGCCCGAAAACCGCCTGCTGTCGAAATCCGAAGCCCTGAACCTCATCGGCTCGACGCTTCATTACACGGTCCGCGGGAGAGACGTCTACGACACGCTCCTGCGGTGTTCCGAAGACGGCGAACGGATTATCAGCTCACGGTTCAAAGGCGCCGAGGGAAAGTTCCTGAACGCCGAAGCGGAATGGCTGGACGCGCTGTCGCTCCTCAGCCTCGGATTCGGGAATACCCCGCAATAATCATCCATCCTGAAAAAAACAACCCCGGAGTTAGCGATTAGCTCCGGGGGTATCTGATCTGTTCCGTTTCCGGGCGCGGCCGGGCACAGAATCAGTCCGGCCGCGGCCCAGTCAGCGGGCGGAACAGAGGACAGCGGATTTGTAGATGTAGTAGTCCGTGTCGAGGATGGTGTCGGCGTAGACCAGCCGCATGGCCGGGAGGTCGGCGGGATCGCGCGTCACGACGTAATCGGGCATGACTCCGGCGTCGCGCAGGAAATCGGGGTGCGTCTGGCCGCCCGCGAGCCATCCGATACGGTTCCATCGGCCGCTCAGGACGAGGGGGCGTCTGCCGGACTGGTACTGGTCGCATTTCAGGTATGGCACGGGCTTGAGGAGCGCTTCGCCGCCGTCGGAGACCGTGAGGGCCCAGTCGGCGCGGATCCAGTCGGCGGCGGTCATGGAGATGCGGCGTTCGATGCCCTTCCTGGAGTCTTCCGCGTATTCGATGATAAGCGGGGAATAGAGGTCGTAGAGTGCGGACGCCACAAGGAGGAAGAAGAGCGTGGCGGTCAGGAGCCTGCCGAGGAACCATTGACGCAGAATCCGCCACACATCGTACATCCCGAGTGCGGCGAACGGGAAATACAGCACCGCGCCGATCAGCAGATACCGCGGCGAGGTGACCAGGCGCCGGTAGAATATCGGGACCTGGAACACCACCAGCAGGTCGAACACCACGAAAAGCGTCAGCAGGACGGAGTCCGCGCGGGTCCATTGACGGCGGGCGATGCGGAACACGATCCCGAGGAGGAAGAACGGCAGAAAGCGCGGGAAAAGGCCTTTCCAGACGCCGAGCAGGAAATCCGAGACCGTTTCGCCGCCTGTGGCGCCGGCGGTGAAAAGCACCGCGTCGTCGATCCGGTTGAACGCGGCGGATTCGGCCGTGACCGGGGGAGGGGGCGAGAAGGACGCCGGAGCGGCTTCCGGGGCGTCCACGCCGGCTCCGGGGATGCCGATGTCGAGGGGCATGACCGGGTCGGGCGAAGACAGGAAAGCGAGCGCCGGGACGTGATTCAGGACCGAACGCATCACGGCCGCGTGCCGGACCTCCAGGCCCGGATAGCCGAGCATGTGACGGCAGTAGATCAGCTGGGGCAGGATGAGGAACAGGATCAGGAGCCCGGTGAGCATGCTCCGGACCGGGAGACGGTTCCGCACGCAGTCGTGCACGAAGAGCGCCGCGCCCATCACGGCCGCGAAGAGCGTCATGTCGCCGCGGCTGAGGAGCAGCACGGCCTCGCCGACGGCAAACCAGAGCCAGCCCTTGAGTTTGCTCCCGGCCTGCACGATCAGGACGGCCGCGTAGCCGCAGAGCAGGATCCCGAGCATGCTGCCGGATTCCCGCATGCCGTAGTAGCCGAGCCGGAGGATGTAGGGGCATCCGGCGAAGAGGAAACAGGTCCAGATCGCGATCCTGCCGCCATAAAGCCGTCGGCACGCCGAGTAGAGCGGGAAGACGCAGAGCGAGAGAAGCAGGCTGGCCGCCAGCTGGCACGCCAGGAATCCGCCGCAGGAGAAGAGTTTGACGAAGATCCCGGCGCAGACCGGCAGGAGCGGCGTCACGCGCGGATGGAACGCGAACGTCCAGTCGCCGTTGGCGAAGGCTTCGGCCATCGGGGCGTAGCGACCGGAGAGGTCGGGCTGCGGGTAATCCTCCAGGATCAGCGCGGGCAGCAGCAGGAGCCAGATGAGCAGGAAGACGCACCAGGGCAGGATCCGGTCGCGGAAACGCGCCGCGAAGTAGCCGGACGCCTTGATCGCGAGCGGCAGCAGCAGGGACGGCGTGAGCCTGCGGCCGGCGATCCGCGCGGAGGTCCGTGTGAACTTACGGAGCAGCTCGGGGTGTTCGTAGTGGAAGCGGCCGATCTGCCAGCCGCGTTTGAGGAGTTCGCCGGGGGCGTTGGAGTGTTCGTGGATCACGATGGCGTCGCAGCAGTAGCCGATCGCGCCGCCCTGTTCGAGCACGGACGCGGCCATGAGCATGTCTTCGCCGAAATTGGTGCGGGGGAAGTTGCCGAGCCGGACGAGCTCCGGGACCTTCCACGCGGAAAAAGCGTTCGAGCAGAACGACGCCATGAGGCCGTCCCGCGCGATGTCCGCCTGCGTCTTGATGCGCGAGCTGTCGGGGTAGCAGCGTTCGCGCTGCCAGGCGTTCAGGGTGTGCTCGTGCAGGCTGATCTGCTTGCCGTAACTCCCCGCGACGGGATTGTCCCAGAGGAACTTCGTGAGCTTGTCGAGCGCGCCGGGTTCGGAGAGGACGGCGTCCTGGGAGAGGAAGACGACCGTGTCGAAGCCTTTGTGATGCAGGTAGCGGACGATGCGGCGGCGCGTGTCTCCGTGATTGAAGTTGCCGCGGCGGATGCGGAGACATTTCCAGCCGCGTGCGGCGGCGAGCTCGGACGTCTGGTCGTTGGACTCGCTGTCGACGACGAGCTTCAGGTCCAGGTGCAGGGTCTGTTCGGCCACGGAACGCAGCAGGTCGTACCAGAAGCCGCGTTTGACCGCGTTCAGCGTCGGGATGACGAGCGCGGTCTTCATGCGGCCCACCACAGCCCGATTGTGCGGAGCCAGTCGTTCTTGCGGAATCCGTGGCGCCAGATGGTCCCGAGTCGGCGGAAATACGACGCGTCGGCGAGTCCGCGGCTCCAGTCGCCGACCAGCTCGGCCTGCTCGGGCGAGAGCGCGGCGCGGAACTGCTCCAGAAACGCCCCGGCCTGCCGTCTGGTGAGCTCGATGCGGGAGTGGAGGTGTTCGCGCTGGAAGAACCGTCTGAGGAGGCTGCCGCGCCTGACCGCGCCGTAGACATTCTCCTTGTGCTGGCGGTAGTCGACCAGCGGGGTCGGGAGGAACACGATGGAGCCGAACGCCGCGGCGATGAGCGCGAGATACCAGTCGTGGCAGATGGCCTCGGCCGGGATGTTCGCGAGGTCGGCGAGGGCGCGGTTGCAGATGACCGTGCAGCCGGTCACGTTGTTCTGGATCATGAGGTCGGCGAGGGAGGTCCGCGCGGGGTTCAGGCTCTGATAACGGACCATGGAGGCCGCGATCGGGCGCAGGGATTCGTCGACGACGCAGAGGTCGGAGTGAACGAGGACCGGGGTGCCGCCGGGGAGGGCGGCCTCGGCCTTTTTGATGGCCGCCAGACACTCGGCGACCTTGGCCGGTTTCCAGACGTCGTCCTGATCCGCGAACATGCAGTAGGGGCAGTCGCGGTCGGAATCAAGCAGCATCTGGTAGGATGCGACGACGCCGACGTGCCTGCGGTCGGTGAGGCCGGAGGCGAAAGAATAGCGCTTCATCAGCTCTTCGGTCTGAGGCGACACGGGGCCGTCGAAACGGTACCTGAGCGTGAAATCGCGACAGGTCTGAGCCGCCAGGGAATCCAGGAATTCCCGGAGGAATTCCGAATCCCCGTGTATCGAGAGGAAGATGCTGACCGGAGCGGATGGCATCATCAGGATTCGGCCCCGGGAGCCTGTTCCTGTTCAGACTTGGCTTTATCGTCCCTGGCCTTGTCGGAATCCTTCGCTTTGGCCCCGGTCTTGTCGAAATCCTTCGCTTTGGCCTCGGTCTTGTCGGAATCCTTCGCTTTGGCCTCGGCCTTGTCGTCGTTCCCGGCCTCTTTGGCTTTCGCTCTGGCCCTGGCGGTCAG
>JAEEGG010021976.1_pt1 | contig 12619 bp, 8 predicted proteins | sample 9134161 | NCBI WGS metagenome assembly JAEEGG01 (sample SAMN16246543, study PRJNA631951) | gut metagenome | biome: gut microbiome; feature: rumen; material: CR-attached | host: Bos | place: Iran: Karaj | collected 2018-10
CCCTCTTTCCAATCGTCGTCAACAAGTGTCAGAAATCCTTTCAGCAACTTGTAAGATGGCTGTACGAGGTGGTTGTCATAGAGTGAGACGATGATACGGAGCATCGTCTTAGGGGCATTTCCTGAGTTTATCAGGGCCTTCTTGAATGCCTCCTCTGCTTCCTTCGCACGTTTGTTGCTCAACAACACATGCCCCTTAATAATACAGACATTGACATGGTCGCATTCTAAGGAATCAGTCTTATCGAGATAGTAGATCGCTGTCTCTGGCTGATGCAGTTCACTATAGGCAAACGCCATCTCCTGATAGATCTCTGGCAGATAGTTGGAGTCTGGGGGTGATGTGGATTCGCCTTTCTTCAATACTTCGATGGCTTCCTCGAAACGTCCCAGATTGATTAGACATGTGCCTTGATGCAAGTAGCCAAACTCGTCATCTTTCATCTTCTCAGAATATTTCTGGAAATAGGAGAGGGCTGTTTCGAAGTTCTCCAGATTATACAGGCTGTTGGCCTTGGAGAGCAGACCATCTGCGTCGTTGGGATCGATAGCGATGGCAAACTCGCTGCTGGTGATGGCGGCATGATAGTCTTCTCGCATAAATTGTGCACTAGCCAGGGCGTTCCAGTAACGAGTGGAGTAGGGGTTGTGATCTATAAGTTCGTTGAAGATCCTCTCACTGTCCTGATATTTCCCAAGTCCGAAGAGTGTGCGAGCCATCAGTTCCTTGAAGTCGTCGGAGTCATCGCCTTGTGAACGGGCAATCCATTCGAAGGCCTTGTCGAAGATGTTATAGTCAGAGTAGATGCTGGCTACATCGTAAACATAGTCCATCTGCTCGTCAGGCATCACTTCCTTCAGATGCTCACGGAAATGCTCGTCTGCCTCTTCCTCCTTGCCCTCACAGATGAGGATCTCGTTCCTGAGGTAAAAGGCTTCCACAGCGTCTGCTGCCTCTACATGGTCGGCATATTCGTAGGCCGTCTCAAAGTCCCTGAGCGACAAAGCTTCCCGAGCTTTATAGAGTAAGGGACCTAAAGCCTCGGGGTTATATTCCAAAGCAAGGTTTACGGCTTCGTCGGCTTCTTCCTGATGGCCATTATACTGATACCAATCAGCGATATCAGCCAAGTCATCGGCATCCATATAAACCGGGTGCCCTGACTTGACTGAATCTTCGTATTGCCTCAGAATTTTCTGGAATTCCTCGCTTTTGAAATATTCAAGTTCGTCGTTTTGCATGCGTTATGCGTTATGCTCAACTTTTGAGCCCTACCGTCTTGTTGAAGACCGGATGCTCTGGTGTGGAGTCTGAATCAGGTGTGAAGTAGCCGATGCGCTGGAACTGCAGATAGGTGAGCGGCTTCATGGCAGCGGCATATGGCTCGATGTAACATTCTTTCAATATGTTCAGCGAGTTGGGATTGATCATCTGCTTCATGGCTGTCACAGCGTCGCAGTTTTGGGCCTCACGGATAGCAGCCATCTCGTCGCGAGGATTCTCTACCTTCCACAGACGGTCGTAGAGGCGAACCTCTGCCTTAACGGCATGCTGGCAGCTGACCCAGTGGAGGGTCTTGCCCTTGATCTTACGGTTGGAACCAGGCAATCCACTACGCGACTCAGGATCATAGGTGCAGTAGATGGTGGTTACGTTACCATTAGCATCCTCATCGCAAGGATGTTCCTCGTCGCACTTGATGATATAGGCATTCTTCAGGCGCACCTCCTTGCCTGGAGCCAGGCGCATAAACTTCTTCTCGGCCTCTTTCATGAAGTCATCGCGCTCAATCCAGATCTCACGGCTGAACTCGATGGTGTGGGTACCATCAGCCTCGTTCTCAGGATTGTTGATGGCTGTCAGCTGTTCGATCTGTCCCTCCGGATAATTAGTGATGACCACCTTCACAGGATCGAGGACAGCTGATACACGGATGGCACGAGTATTCAAATCATCGCGAACAGCACTCTCCAACAGCGCCATCTCGTTGAGGGCATCGTAGGTGGTGTAACCAATCTTATCAATGAACTTGATGATGCTTTCAGGGCTGTAACCTCTGCGGCGGAAACCACAGATGGTCGGCATACGGGGATCGTCCCAGCCACTGACGAGCTTCTCGTTGACCAATGCCAGCAAGTTACGCTTCGACATCAGGGTATAGCTCAGGTTCAGTTTGTTGAACTCTGTCTGACGAGGACGGTTGTCCTCAATGTTATCTGTCTCGCCTTTCCACTCTTTCATCCATGTGACGAAGAGATCGTACAAGGGACGATGTTCCACAAACTCCAAAGTACACCATGAGTGGGTCACCCCCTCCAGATAGTCACTCTGGCCGTGGGTAAAGTCATACATGGGGTAGGCGTTCCACTTATTACCAGTACGGATATGGGGGATGTTCAGCACACGATAGATCAGCGGATCACGGAACAGCATGTTAGGATGGGCCATATCGATCTTGGCTCTCAAAACCAGTGTTCCTGGCTCACACTTGCCACTGTTCATGAACTCGAAGAGTTTCAGATTCTCCTCAATGGGACGATCACGGAAGGGACTGTTGGTACCAGGACTGGTGGTTGTACCCTTCTGCTGGGCAATCACCTCTGAACTCTGCTCGTCTACATAGGCTCTGCCCTGCTGGATAAGCCAAACGGCAAAGTCCCATAGCTCCTGGAAGTAGTCGCTGGCATAATAGATATTAGCCCACTGGAATCCCAGCCACTTGATATCGTTCTCGATGCTGTCGATGTACTCGGTATCTTCCTTGATGGGGTTGGTATCGTCGAAACGGAGGTTACACTGCCCACCGTATTTCTTGGCCAGTCCGAAGTCGATGGCAATGGCCTTGGCATGTCCGATGTGCAGATAACCGTTAGGCTCTGGTGGGAAACGGGTCTGCATCCTGCCTCCGTTCTTACCCTCTGCCAAGTCGTTGATCACCTTCTGTTCAATGAAGCTGACAGACTTGATCTCCGATCTAGTCAGCTCACGCTCGTCAGAGTTCAAACAAGTTTGATTCTGATCTCGCTTAATCGCTGCCTTTTTCTCCTCGCTTTCATTCAGTATTTTTTCTTCCATAAATCTCGTATATTATAATTGTGGCTGCAAAATTACTAATTTTTTCCGAAACTCTTGCAAAAAAGCCTCACTATTCACTATTCATTGCTCACTATTCACTATTTTATGCCTCTTTCGTTGAGAGCCTTCGAGTATCTGGCTGCATTTCTCAGATGATCTGAATAGCTGACCGCGAAGTTATGCGTTCCAGAGAAGTCTTCCTTGGCACACATGTAGAGATAGTTGTGGGCCACTCTGTTCAGCACGGCGTCAATGCCTGCAATCGAGGCAATCTTGATGGGTCCTGGGGGTAGACCTTCTTTACGGTAGGTGTTATAGGGGCTATCGATGAAGAGCATATCGTGATAGATGCGCTTTAAGGCGAAGTTCTTCAGGGCGAACTTGATGGTGGGATCAGCCTGGAGGGGCATCCCTTTCTGGATGCGGTTCAGATACATGCCTGCGATCATAGGCTTCTCTGCGTTGTTGGCTGTCTCTTCGTCGATGATGCTAGCCAACGTACACACTTCATTTGGCGAGAGTCCGATGGCAGAGGCTTTCTTGGTGCGCTCGTCATTCCAGAAGTGCTTGTGCTCTTTCTGCATACGCTCCATCAGGTTGTCGATGCTGGTGTTCCAATAGACTTCATAGGTGTTGGGCACAAACAGACAGGCGATAGTCGATGTGTCGCATCCGTAGCGCTGGCAGAAGTCATTGTCCTGCAGACAGATGGCGAGTACCGTACTGTCGACCATCAGCTTTCTCGACAGCGAACCTGCCAGACGATCCATCGTACGGCTTTCCGGAATCGTCAGCATTACGGGTTCCTGATGGCCGTTCTTCAAGTTGCGGAACACGGTGAGGGCATTCTCGCCTGGTTTGATGGCATAGCGGCCGCTTCTGATCTTCTCGGCATAACCTCCATGACGGGCCAGCGTTTTGAAAGCTGTGATGGCAGGCTCTGAGGCGATGGGCAGCAGTTTGTTGCTGACGGAGTCCAGATCATCGTTATCGTCGATATAGACGTATTGGGTGGTTTCTGATGTCGAGAAACCGCTCATGAGATAATAGTAGAACACGCCCACGGCAGCCAGCAGACAGACGGCGATGGCTATCAGATAATGCTTTTTCTTCATGTTTTGACTTTCTGATTCTTGGAAAATTGCTGCAAAGTTACGAAAAGTCGGGCGCAAAACAAAGAAAGTTGTGAAAAAACTCTCTACTCTTGACTATTAATTCTCTTTTTTTGTACCTTTGAGACCATCTCGAAGCTACTTTCGCTCGAAAAAACTCAAATTTATTTGGTTTTTTACTCACTTATTCGTATCTTTGTACCAAATTACAGCTTATGAAACTGAAATTTTCAATTCAATATGGTACTCAATGGGGCGAAAACCTCTATGTGTGTATCACTTACCGCAGTAATGACGGGACGGAGAAATCCAGTCGTCTGATGATGTTGACCACTGATGGTTGGCACTGGGAGTTGGAGGCCTCTGCCCTCGAGTCGCGCCATCATCCGATCTCGTCCTTCTCCTATTTCTATCAGGTGGAGGATGCCGAGGAACATGTCCTGCGTCGTGAGTGGACGGTCATTCCCCGTTGTTATTACTTCGATTCTTCCAAGAATTACGTATTGGCTGACCAGTGGCGCGAGATACCGCTACAGTATCATCTCTATACCAATGCCTATCTGACCACCATGCAACGTGCAAGAGACGAGGAGGTCGAGGCGTTGCGAGTGCCCCTTTATCGTAAGACCATCCTCTTCAGAGTGTCAGCTCCTCAGTTGCTGAAGGGACAGTCGTTGGCGGTTATCGGCAATCATCCTGCTTTGGGCAGTTGGAATGCAGCCCGCTATCTGAAGATGGAGTACATCGGTCGTTATGAGTGGCTGTTGTCTGTCAATGTCGATGCCGTCTTCCTGCCTATAGAATATAAATATGTGGTGATTGACGATGCCACCCATACACTTCTGAATTGGGAGGAGGGTGACAATCGCACCATGGAGGGAATGCTGCCTCCTGATCAGACCCAGATTCCTGATGGTACTGTTTTGGTGGCCTATGGAGAAACGCTACGGCTGAAGGAGCATATCTGGCGGGCTGCTGGTGTGGTGGTGCCAGTGTTCTCGCTTCGCAGCGAACACTCCTATGGTGTGGGCGATTTCGGCGATCTTCGTCGGATGGTCGACTGGGCAGTAGCAATAGGCATGAAGGTCATACAGTTGTTGCCTGTCAATGATACGACGGCCAGTCATTCATGGAGCGATTCTTATCCCTATAACATCGTTTCGGCCTTTGCCCTCCATCCGCATTATATCGATCTTGAGGCTTTGGGTAAGTTGAAGAGTAAGACTAAGATGACGGCCTATCTCCGTCAGCGCCAGGAACTTAATGCTCTTGGTTATAGTGATTATGAGGCTGTCGATCGTGTGAAGTCAGCTTATATCCATGAGATCTTTGAGGAAAAGGGACAACAGACCCTCGATTCGAAAGAGTTCAAACAATGGTTTGCTGATAATCAGGAATGGCTCGAGCCTTATGCCAAGTGGATTGCTGGTCCATCGGATACGGCTGAGCAGATTTATTTCCTCCAATATCACCTCCACCTCCAGTTGAAGGCAGCAGCTGACTATGCCCGTGAGAAAGGGGTATTCATCAAGGGCGATGTCCCCATCGGTGTCAATCGTGAGAGTGTCGAGACTGCTACTCATCCTGAACTCTTCCATCTCAATGCCCAGACGGGTGCGCCACCTGACAATTTCTCGCTCAATGGTCAGAATTGGGGATTCCCAACGTATAGTTGGGGTAACAGTGTAGATGCCGGCAAATCATCTATAAACTCTAAACGCTCAACGATCAACATCATTGAGTGGTTCCACAAGCGTCTGCGTTGGATGGAGCAGTATTTCGATGCCATCCGTATCGACCATGTACTAGGCTTCTTCCGCATTTGGGAGATTCCACTGGATGCAGTCTTCGGATTGCTGGGCCATTTCTCCCCATCCCTTCCGATGACAGTGGGTGAGATTGAGTATTTCGGTCTGCCTTTCCGCAAGGACTTCTTCACGCATCCGTTTATCAACGATCGTGTGCTCGAGCGCCTTTTTGGTATGCATGCGCCCTATGTTCGTGATAACTTCCTGATTCCACGCAGCTATGGACTTTACGACCTGAAGGCTGAGTTTGATACCCAGAAGAAGGTGCGCGATTTCTTCGAGGGGAAGAATGATGAGAACAGCCTATGGATTCGCGATGGACTCTATCGCCTTGTCAGTGATGTGCTCTTCCTCGAGGATCCTGAGCAGCCGGAGATGTACCATCCACGTATCGCTGTTTTCAATGAACCCGTCTATGAGGCTCTGAACAATGAGGAGAAGGATGCCTTCCTGCGACTCTATAATAACTATTTCTTCCAGCGTCATAACTTCTTCTGGGGCGACCAGGCAATGCGCCGTCTGACGGATGTCTTTGGTGATTCGCGTATGCTCTGTTGTGCTGAGGATCTGGGGATGCTGCCCGATTGTGTGGCACCTGTGCTCGACAGTCTCCGTATCCTGACGCTCGAGATCCAGTCGATGCCCAAGGAGAGTGGCTATGAGTTCACTCATCTCGATGGCAATCCCTATCGCAGTGTGGCCACGATATCTACGCACGACATGCCACCTCTCCGTCTGTGGTGGGAGGAGAGCCCTGAGCGCACCCAGCGTTATTATGTCACCATGCTTCAGAAGCAGGGACGTGCCCCTGAACATTTGCCAGCCCATCTGGCTGAGGAGATGATTGCCCGTCATCTTTATTGTCCGTCGATGCTCTGTCTGCTGTCTCTGCAGGATTGGCTGGCGATGGATAGCGAGTTGCGCTCGAAGAATCCGCGTGAGGAGCGTATCAACGTGCCCAGCGATCCTTATAACCGTTGGAAGTATCGCATGAACCTCACCATCGAGGAACTGCTTGCTGCCACTAAATATAATAATAAGGTACGTACGATGATACAGCGCTCGAAACGCTAAAAACGTAAATCGTAAATGTACAAGACATATATCTTTGACTTGGATGGCACGCTGCTCGATACGTTAAGTGATCTTGCTGCGGCTGTGAACTATGCTTTACGAACACGTGGGATGCCTGAGCACTCGATTGACGATGTGCGTCGTTTCGTGGGCAATGGAGTTCGCAAGCTGATGGAACGTGCGATACCTGATGGTGCTGCTAACCCTCAGTTCGACGAAACCTTTGCCACTTTCCGTCAGTATTATATGGCCCATTCACTCGATACGACCCGTCCTTATGAGGGGATTCCAGAGGCGCTCGCAGCCCTTAAGGCACGAGGGTGTCGTTTGGCTGTGGTGAGCAATAAGATGATGGCTGCCACTCAGGAACTCTGCCAGCATTTTTTTCCTGACACCATCGAGGTGGCGATTGGTGAGAACGAGGCTGAGGGTATCCGTAAGAAGCCTGCTCCTGATACCGTATTCGCAGCCTTGAAAGCACTTGGAGTAGGGAAGGAGGGAGCGGTCTATGTTGGCGATTCTGACGTGGATATAGAAACAGCCCGCAACAGCGGACTGCCTTGTATCAGCGTCCTTTGGGGCTTCCGAGATCGTGACTTCCTGATACAACATGGAGCAAAGACGTTCATTTCTGATCCTGGAAATCTTTAGGCACGGATTACACGGCTTTTTATATAAAAAGACACGGCTTGCTGCGCTAAAACAAGCCGTGTCCTTTATAAAGGCCGTGTTAATCTGTGCCAATTTATAATTGCTGTAACCTGGCGATATATTTCCCAAGGATGTCGAATTCGAGATTAACGACCGTTCCCACCTTGATGTCGCAGAAGTTCGTGTGCTCGAAAGTGTAGGGGATGATGGCCACCTGGAAGGTATTCGAAGTGGGGTTGCAGACGGTCAGAGATACACCGTTGACTGTAACTGAGCCCTTGTCAACTGTGAAGTAACCCTTCTTCGCCATCTCACGGTTCTCTGGATATTCGAAAGTGAAATAGGTACTGCCATCGGCATCTTCCATCGCGATACATTTGGCTGTCTCGTCGACATGTCCTTGAACGATATGCCCGTCGAGTCGTCCGTTCATCAGCATCGAACGCTCTACGTTCACCTTGTCGCCCACCTTCAGCAGACCGAGGTTCGTACGGTCGAGCGTCTCCTTCATGGCTGTCACCACGTATTGGTTGCCCTCAATGGACACAACGGTCAGACAGACGCCGTTATGGGCGACACTCTGGTCGATCTTCAGTTCATCGACAAATGAGCAAGTCAACGTAAAATCAATATTCTCGCGGTCTTTCTTAATCGCTACAACCGTAGCAAATTCCTCAATGATTCCAGAAAACATACCTGAAATATAATGTTTAATCTTTAATGTTTAATGTAAAAAAGGGTACGTGCCGATGATTTGGTGAAAACTCCTGTTTCACAAGATATGGGTGCTCCCTGCTGTTGTAATCCACCGGCATTGCTGCTCTCCACTGAAGGATCATCGTGGCCCGCCATTGGCAAGGGAAACGGTCCCAAGGTTTATTTTAAATGTCGAGTATCCCGATCTATGCGGCACGACCCGTATATTTTTTGCAAAGATACGTTTATTTTCGTAAACTTCCAAACCTTTTAGCATTTTTTATTCTTTATTTCAAGACCGTTTCGAACGGATCTTGTAGAATAGTGCCAGCAGCAGGAATACCGCTATGACACCATAGATGATCAGCGCAGGCTTCGACAGGAAGAAGGGCGATGGCACGATCACCTCCATCGTACGGATATCATACTGGTCAGGCGACTCCAGCAGATAGGCCTTTACCTTGAAGGTATAAGTGCCTCCTGGTACGTTGCTGTAGGTAGCTGTCCGAAGATTGTTGGCACTATGCCAGTCGTCATCGTAACCCTCCAGCATGTACTGGTAGTGTACACGATGCTGCAGCTGATAGTTCAGGGCAGCGAAACGGAAGGCGAACTCTCCACGACGGCTGGGCAGCTTTACGCTTCGGCTGCTGGGGATGTAGTAGTCGAAGTTCTTGTTCAGACGAGGACTCTGTATCTCGTTGTCGATGAGGAAGTCAGTGATCTGCAACTTCAACAGCGAACCGCTCGAGGCCATCAGCTTCTTCAGGTCTACCACATAGTAACCGTCGAGTGTTCCGAAGAGCAGGTCGCCATTGCCCAGGGTGACGGCATTACCCTCTGAGAGTACCGTCTCGTCGACACCGTCGAGGTAGGAGAAGCTGGTGACGATCTTGTTGGCGATGTCGAACGAACAGAGGATATGCTCAGTGGCGAACCAGGGGTTGCCTCGCTGGTCGAAGGTGATGCTGCGTATCTCCTCTGAGGGGATACCGTCTCGCGCACCGTAGTTCTCAAAGAGCCACAGACCGTCCTTCTTGCCAATGGTACAAGCCAGTCCACCACCGTTGCTGCCCAACCACATCGTTCCCTTGTTGTCGCACTTCATGCAGACGATATCGTTGCTCATCAGCATCTGCTCGCCTGTCTCGGGCATCTGGAGCTTCTCAACGTTCACCTTATTATTCTTATACGAGAGGATCAGGATGCCGTCAGTGGTGCCTGCCCAGATGTTGCCTTCGTGGTCGACCTCGATGGTCCTTACCTTCATATATGAGTCCTTGGGATAGTCCTTCATGCCGTTGGCCGGACTCAGGAAGGTGGGGCTGTTGCTGGCTGCTCGTGGGAGCAGGTTCACACCACCGCCATAGGTGGCTATCCATACGTTGCCCGACTTGTCCTCGACGGCCATGTAGGCACCGTTATGACTCAGACTCTGTGGGTTGTCATCCTGATGACGGTAGTTCTTCAGTGTCCATCCGCCGTTGGCTGCTGGCTGCATGTAATAGAGGCCGTTGTCCTTCGAACTGAGCCAGTAGTTGCCTTTCGAGTCTTTCGAGATGCCGTAGAAGCGTCCTAAGGGATTACCGTCCGAGTCCTTGGTGATCACTTCGCGCTTGCCGTTGTCGTAGTTGAGGAACAGGGTGCTGTACTTGTTGCCTATCAGAAGCAACTTACGCTGGATATCATAGTACATGGCACGGATCTCGTTCTCCCATGCTGAGCTGGGGTTAGGCACTGGACGGATGCGTACGATGTTGTTTTTCTGCAGTTCGAGCTTCTCCAGTCCTCTGTGGCTGGTCGACTCCCAAACGACACCTTCGGGCAGCTCGAGGGCGGCATAGACGGTGTTCGACAGGTTCCAGGGGTTGCTGGGATCGTTGTGGAAATACTCCACCTCGTCAGTCTCACGGTTGTAGTAGCCGTAGCCACCGTGGTTCATGCGTATCCACACCGTACCGTTGTTCTCCGTAAACTTACCGATCCTGCCGTCGAGTTCAGGTCCTGGTACTACTTGTCGGAACAGCTTCTCCTTGCCCGTCTTCGGATTCAGGCACGAGGCACCGGGACGACTGTCGCAGAACCAGATAAGGCCTTGGCTGTCCACATAGACGGTGATGATGTAGATGCCTGTTGCTTTCCTGATGGTCTTGGGCTCTTGTCCTTGGGTAAAGGAAAATATCTTACCGTCAGCAGTGGCTGCATAGATGTTGAATCCGTTCGCGTCGAGACTCGTGATCTGCTCACCTGTCAGGATGTTCTTGGACTCCAGCGAGAGACTGCTCTTGTCGAGACGGTGGATGCCGTTGTTTGTACCCAGCCAGATGTCACCTTGATAACCCTCTGCCATACTCGTGATGCTCAGGTCGTCGATGGTCACCTTGTCGCGCTGCAGTCCATTGTGGTCCAGTCGCAGGATATAGAGGCCGTTGCCCTCGATGCTGACGAGTACATCGCCATTGCTGGTCACGAGCAGTGGACTGTTCGTACGGAATTCCTCGGCACCTTCGATGCCCTCAAAGGGATCGGTGAACCGGTCGGTATTACGGTCGAGCACGAACACGCGATGGTCGTACATCTTCAGCCATACGTTCTGCAACTGGTCGATCACCATATCGTCGATACGGTTGTGCAGGTTCTTGATACCACTGCCGTTGCCAGTCTTGTAGTTGAAGAAGTGGTAGCCGTCGAAGCGCGACAGACCATTCCAGGTGGCAATCCAGATGTATCCGAACTCGTCCTGGTCGAGACCTGATATGACATTGCTGCACAACCCGTCATCTGTCGAGTAGTGGGTTCTGGTAGCCTTGATCTGCTGTGCGCTGACGCTGGTGCAAGCAAATGCCAGTATGCTAAGTATGATGGACTTCAGTCTCATTTTATGAATGTTAGGCAGAATAGATTTCATGTTGCAAAGATACGAAAAGATTTTTAAACAAATGCATGTTTTGCAAATTATTTTTGAATTATTTTTGATTATTCCGAATATTCTTTTTATCTTTGCGCAAAATAAAATCAGAATGCCCTATGACAAAGAAAATTTGTATCCTTGCTGGTGCAAGACCCAATTTCGTAAAAGTGTCGCCCCTGGTACGTGCGATTGAGAAATATCCTGAAGCAGAATACCTGCTCGTCTATGCTGGTTCAGAGGACGATCCTACACTCGAGTCCTCACTCTTCGACGATCTCCAGATGCCTCGTCCGCAGTACTATCTGGGTGTCGACTCCGTGAGCCTGAATGAGATTACCAGTCAGGTCATGGCCCAGTTCGACCGTTTCCTCGACGAACATCCTGTCGACGTGGTGATCGTGGTCGACGACCTTGCCTCGACGATGGCTGCAGCGATTGTCACGAAGAAGCGTGGCATCCGTCTGGGTCACCTGGTGGCTGGTACGCGTTCCTTTAATATCAATATGCCGAAGGAGATCAACCGTCTCGTCATTGATGCCCTCAGCGACTACCTCTTCACGGCTGGCGTGCGCTCTACGGGCGTGGCTACGCGCGAGCAGTCTGAACAGTCGCAGACCTATATGGTGGGCAATATCCTCATGGATACCCTGCGTTTCAACTACAGCCGTTTCAAGAAGCCTGTATCATTGGCAGATCTTCGTGAGGGCGAGTACATCGTCTTCACTCTTAACCGCAAGGCGCTGATTGCCAATCAGGACAACCTGGCTCGTATGATCGAGGCAATGGCTGAGGCTGCTGGCGATGTGCCCGTCATAGCCCCGTTGAGAGGTCTGGCGCGCGAGGCTGTGCTGCAGAGTGGGGGAGCATCCCTCCGTATCATCGAACCGTTGAGCTATCTGGAATTCGGTTGGCTGACGGCTCATGCCAAGGGCGTCATCACCGACTCAGGCAACGTCTCTGAGGAGGCAACCTTCAACAGCGTGCCCTGTATCACGCTCAACAACTATACTGAGCATCAGGAGACGGTCTCAGTAGGATCTAACGTCCTCGTAGGCGAAGATCCTGACAAGCTTCGTGAGGCGGTTGCCCAGATGGTGGCTGGCACATGGAAGAAGTGCGCCCTTCCCGATCGTTGGGACGGACGCACTGCTGAGCGTATCGTGCAGATTCTCCTTTCTTAGGCAGGAGGATATCAGATCATCATCAATACTTTATTAAATCGGAATCCACATCCAGAACGTGGAGCCTTTTCCCTTGCCTTCCGAGATGACACCTATGTCGCCATGACAGGC
>JAEEGG010021977.1_pt1 | contig 12619 bp, 8 predicted proteins | sample 9134161 | NCBI WGS metagenome assembly JAEEGG01 (sample SAMN16246543, study PRJNA631951) | gut metagenome | biome: gut microbiome; feature: rumen; material: CR-attached | host: Bos | place: Iran: Karaj | collected 2018-10
TTTCTTCAAATTGACATCAAGCCAATACGGACGGCTTTCGATGTTCCAGACCTTGACGTATTCGGTCTTCAAGTCGTGGAGAGAGGCGGTCAGCTCGGCTAGCATCTTTTGGCTTTCAGTGATGTAGGCTTTCGTTGGGTCATTGTAAGTGCGATAGAGTTGTATCCGGGTTGTGTTGCGTTTGGCGCACCATTGCATGCGATGCACGGCATAAAGGGCATTGTCGAAGAGGTCGGCGTTGCGCTTCACTTTGTTTTTGTCGTTTTTCAGCTCTTTTTCTAAGGTTGAGAGCGCCACGGAGGCCCGTTGGTTCAGGGCTTTGACGGAATCATTGACGAGGGCAGGGAAGAAGGGAGTCATGGGTTCGGTCATGGCAGTGAACTTGCCTATGCCGTCGTTTTTTGTCCATTCCGAGAGCTCGTCAAGATGTTGGCAGATTTCGTCGGAAAGACTGCCCAAGAAATGTGCGGTGAAGTTGGCTTCGGTAGTGCGCTCTTGCTGGGAAGCAGCGTTCCAACTCATTTCGGCACCCAATGTCAATCCGTATAAAGCACAGTTGGTCAGCGACTCGCCGAAGTCGTCCCAACAAGTGTTGATGACCCCCATCGCTCCATTTTTGTAGCCATCGCGGCAAAGGTTAGCGATGTTCTTCTTGAATTCGTAATGCTTGGGCCAAACCCTTTCGGAAAGGCTCACGCCTGGAGCAACAAAATAATTGCGACCCGATTTGACGTAGGGTTGCAGGAAGTCGTTAAAGTCGTCTATGTCCACATAACTCCAAGCGATGAGAAAGATGTCTTTATCCAGGTTGTCAAGGATTTCAGGGTGCTGGTCGGCGATGTCGCCCCACATCATCACGCGCTTGCGGTAGGGACGAAGCATCCGATTGACGCGGTTGATATGCTGGTAATAAACCTTTTCCGCTCCAATGGAATCGACGTATGCCTTGGCATAACCTTGGCCGAGGCTCTCGGTCTCGTCACAATTGATGTTGAAATAGGGCGACTTGTAGGCTTTTGCAACTTCACGGAGATGGTCTTCAAGAAATTTGTAGGTTTCCTCCTTGGCGGGATTGAGGTTCCATTTCGTGTCGGCCAAATGGCTGTAGAACGGGTTGCACAAAATCTCCTCGAAATGTCCAAAACATTGCTGGTTTCCAATGATTTGGATTTGATACGGCCTGCAAAACTCCTCCAATTCCTTGATTTCCTCGGCGGTGAAGGCATCGGTGGGGGCAATGTCGGGGTGGCATTGTGTCTTGAAGGTGTGCTCGGTGTAGAGCGAAAACGCATTGAGCTTACACTCAGCCATTTGCGGGATGAGGCGTTTCAAATAATCCATACTGACGATGGGGCCACGGCTGATGTCGTCTTGCCAAGCGCGAATCTTGAAGTTGGGCCAGTCGGTGATGGTCATGCAGGGGATGGTGATGTTGCCTTTGTCCTTCAAAAAAGAATAACGATAGAGTTGTTTGAGGCTTTGCGTGGCATAGAAAAGTCCCGCCGAGGTGGTGGCCTCCAAGCGGATGAAGTTATTGTTGACGGTCAGGCGATAGGCTTGGTCCTCGTTTTCGCTCACGCCAAGCTGGTCGGTCTTGATGAGCTCGATGAATCGTTTGCCCTTGATGACACCGCGAGAAAACTGTATTTTCTTGCCGCTAATGAGGTCCAAATCATTGAGAAACAGTGTTATAATTTGGCTGACTTCGGCATCGGAGGCATCGTAGGTTAGGACGACATCATCGTTCCAAACAAACTGACCTTCAGCGGTTTCCACTTCCTGTGGCGTAGGCAGGACATGGACGTTTTGCGCGAAGGTGGAAACCGTGAAAAGACTAAGGATGATAAGGAGTTTGGCTTTCATAAGTGTATAAGATTACTATTTGAAATTCACTGCAAAAGTGCAACAAATTTTGTTTTCAGCGCATCCCATTGAGGAAAAAGGATGAATTTTGCGTACTTTTGCAGCCCAAAATACTATTTCGGCAAACCCATCGTTGTTATCATGTAAAATCACGAAAAAATGTCATTGATACTTTTCATTTTCATCGTTCCGGCACTGTTCACAATCCCGATTGCCTTCTGCTGGAAGCAATTCGAGAAGGCCGGACAAAAAGGCTGGTACAGCCTTATCCCCTACTTCAACATCTATATCATGCTGAAAATCATCGGCAAAGAGAAGAAGTTCTGGTGGTGGTTTTTCATCGTTTTCCCCTACATCAACGTCTTCATGCTGTTGCTCATGCTCGTCGAGTTAGGCAAGTGCTTCGGGCGGTTCAAGGTTTGGGAGGAAGGCATGGCCGCCATTCTGCCCTTCATTTTCTTCCCGATTATCACAAAAGACGACGCCTACCAAGACCCCGCCACGGCCCAAAGGCCTAAGAAATCGACCGCCCGCGAGTGGTTCGACGCCATCATCTTTGCCGTGGTCGCAGCACTGATTATCAGGACTTATGTGTTCGAAATGTTCACCATCCCCACTTCGAGTATGGAAAAGTCGCTTTGCGTTGGCGATTACCTGATTGTCAGCAAGATACATTATGGCCCAAAGCGACCCAACACGCCGCTTTCGTTCCCCTTTGTACACAACACCTTGCCAGGAAGCAAGACAGCGAAATCGTATGTGGAGTGGATTAAGTTGCCCTATCACCGCTATCCGGGCATCTCGACCATGAAACGTTACGACCCCATCGTGTTCAACTATCCCGCTGGCGACACGGTGTGCGACATCTTCCAAAGCAGCATGAACTATTATGACCTTGTGCGCGAATACGGCCGCAACCGCGTGTGGACCGACCACCAGAACTTCGGCAAGGTCATCAGCCATCCCGTTGACAAACGCGAAAACTACATCAAGCGCCTCATAGGTATGCCTGGCGACACGTTGCAAATCATTAACGGAGTGGTGTTTATCAACGGCGAAAAGGCTTATGAACCAGAAAACATGCAGCACAACTACACCGTTGTGACCACGAGCGGCGGCATCAACAAGCAAACCTTGGACAAGTTTGACATCACCGAGGGTTACCGTACCGCCGACCCCAACACGTTCATCCTCAACATCAGCGCGAAAGTGGCCGATGAGTTGATCAAGTTGCCCTTTGTCACTTCCGTGATGCGCAACGTGCAAGCTCCAGGCGAAGGCACGAGCACGAGCCTCTTCCCCAACCGTCCAGACCTTTATCCTTGGAATGTCGACAACTTCGGACCGCTCTACATCCCCAAGAAAGGCGTTACCGTTCCGCTGAATGTCAACAACTTACCTTTGTACGAGCGCATTATCCATGCCTACGAGCTTCATGACTTGAAGGTGCAAGGCAACCAAATCTACATCGACGGTCAACCCGCCGACAGCTACACCTTTGAGATGAACTACTACTGGATGATGGGCGACAACCGCCACAACTCCGCCGACTCGCGTTTCTGGGGCTTTGTTCCTGAAAACCACATCGTTGGCAAGGCCGTATTCGTCTGGCTCTCAAGAGACAAGGAAAAAGGCGGCATTCGCTGGAAACGGATGTTCAAGATTCCAAAGTAAACCCAATAATCCATAAAAATAGGCTGCTCGGCAGCCTATTTTTTGCTCCAAAAAAACGCGAAAAGGCCAACACATAAACCAACTTTTTTGCGTACTTTTGCACTCCAAATCGAAGACAGAAAATGGCCACAGCAAACAACCGCAAAGAGAACACTTTCAAGAAGAAACAGACGGAACCCGAAATCGTGGAAGAACTGCCCGTCGTCAATGAAGATTGGGACGGGAAGGAAGCCAAAAAGGAGAAAAAACAAAGCCCCAAAAAGGAGAAAAAACCGAAAGACAAAGCCTCGAAGCCCGAAAAAGAGCCTCGCGAAGCCGGACGCCTGCAAAAAATCATCGGCATCCTCTTCATCTGCCTCGCCGTCTTTCTCAGCTTCGCCCTCATCACCTATTTGGTGAGCTTCTTCAGCGGGCACTATCAGGAGTGGGGCAACCAAATCTTCGACAAGAATATCAAAATCGAGAACCGGACAGGCAGTTCGGGCGTTTTCTTGGCACAAACCCTCATCAAGGAGTCATTCGGCATTGGAGCCTTCTTTTTTGTTTACCTCTTGACACTCATTGGATTACATCTCACCGAAACCGCCCGAATCAAGATGTGGAGTGTGTGGAAATATGCCCTTTTGTGCTTGGTTTGGCTGCCGCTGTTTTTCGCCTACATCGCCAGCTATGCCCCCAAATGCGCCATCTTTGGCGGGGCTGTTGGTCTGTGGCTCAACACTATACTGACCAGTTATGTCGGCAAGGTAGGTGTCATCATCATCCTCGCCTTCCTCTTCCTGATTTTCGCCGTATACCAATTCAACCTTACACTCAACTATTTCAAGAACTTGCGCGAGAAACGCGAGGAGAAACGTCGCCATCAGGCCGCACTTCTTGCCGAGAAACAAATCATGGAACAATTAGAAAGAGAGCAGGAAAACATGACCGACAACGGCGAGGACATCGACCCCGATTTCATTGACGACGAGGAAGAAGAACACCGTCTGCCGCCCGTCACCTCTTTCACCAAAGACCCTTCTTTTGAAATCGTAAACCCTGACGACAACGGGCAACAAACCCCTAAGGATAACGTCTTCTTTCAGCCCCAAGACAACCCTGAACCAGAAAACACGCAGCATCCTGAAGTGATACCTTCCAACGAAGCCAAGCCTAAGGATGCCGTTGCCGAAAAGAAAAACGAGCCTGAAAACAAGGTGGAGCTGGTCATCGAGAAAACGCCAGAGGAAGAAACGGTGGAAAAGCCCAAAAACATGGAGCACCACACCATTGACACGCCTTTTGACCCACGCTACGAGCTGCGCGACTTCAAGTTCCCGACTTTGGACATGCTCAACGATTATGGCGACAAGAAGTCGGAAATCAACGAGGAGGAACTAAACGCCAACAAGAACAAAATCGTGGAGACCTTGGGCAACTACGGCATCGCCATCGACAAAATCAAGGCGACCATCGGCCCGACGGTCACCTTATATGAAATCGTCCCTGCCGCCGGCATCCGCATCTCGAAAATCAAGAACTTGGAGGACGATATCGCCTTGAGTTTGGCTGCCTTGGGCATCCGTATCATCGCGCCCATCCCGGGCAAAGGCACCATCGGCATCGAAGTGCCGAACAGCAAGCCCGACACCGTTTCAATGCGCAGTGTGTTGAGCTCTGAGAAGTTCCAAAAAGCGAAATTCGCGCTGCCTTGCGCCATCGGCAAGACCATTTCAAACGAAACCTACGTTTTCGACCTCGCGAAGATGCCGCACATCCTTATGGCTGGTGCCACTGGACAAGGTAAGTCTGTAGGTCTCAATGCAATAGTAGCTTCTTTGCTTTACAGCAAGCATCCGTCGGAGCTGAAATTCGTCATGGTCGACCCGAAGAAGGTGGAACTGACGCTTTACAACCGTATCGAACGACACTATTTGGCAAAACTCCCTGATTCAGAGGATGCTATCATCACCGATGTAAAGAAAGTGGTGCGCACGCTCAACTCACTTTGCATCGAAATGGATCAGCGTTATGACCTCCTGAAAGCTGCTGAATGCCGCAACATCATCGAATACAACGAGAAGTTCAAGGCACGCAAGCTGTTGCCCACTGAGGGGCACCGCTATCTGCCTTACATCGTGTTGGTTGTGGACGAGTTTGCCGACCTCATCATGACCGCAGGCCGTGATGTGGAAGCCCCGATTGCACGTCTTGCGCAGTTGGCACGCGCCATTGGCATCCACCTGATCATTGCCACACAAAGACCTTCCGTCAACATTATCACGGGTAGCATCAAGGCCAACTTCCCGGCCCGTATCGCCTTCCGCGTCATCTCGGCCGTCGACTCGAAAACCATCCTCGACCAAAGTGGTGCCAACCAACTCATCGGTCGCGGCGACATGCTGCTCTCCACGGGCAACGACCTCGTGCGCCTGCAATGTGCCTTCATCGACACGCCTGAGGTGGAAGTCATCACCGATTTCATTGGCAGCCAACGCGGTTACGCCGAGCCATTCCTCCTGCCTGAGGTACCCGACGAAGAGGGAGAGAACATTGATATTGAAGATGATGGCGAGCGCGACAGTCTCTTCGAAGAAGCCGCCCACATCGTGGTGCAAACCCAGCAAGGCTCCACTTCGATGATCCAACGCAAGCTGAAACTCGGCTACAACCGCGCAGGCCGCATCATCGACCAATTGGAGGCCGCCGGCATCGTGGGACCTTTCTCGGGAAGCAAGTCACGCGAAGTGAAAGTGAAGGACGAATTCGCTTTGGAACAGATTTTGCGGGACATCTACAACAAAGACAACGGAATTTGAAAATGAATAAGAGAAACATCATCGCCTGCATCGCTTTTTTATTTGCAGCACAGGCAGTTAGCGCACAAAACAACGCCGAGACGCTCGTCCGGCTCATGGTCAACCAGATGAAGAGCCACAAGAACGTGGAGATGACCTACCACTATCAACTCAGTACCGAAGGCCAAACCTCAGAAGCCCAAGAGGGCAAGGCTTGGCTGCAAGGCGAGGCCTACAAGATTGAGATGACTGACCAACACATCATTTCCGACGGCAAGACCATCTGGACTTACCTCATTGACGATGAAGAGGTTATGGTCAGCAATGCCAGCGAAGGCACCGACAACACACCGCTCAAACTCCTCACCACTTTGGACGAAAGCTATGCGGCCTCCCTCGTTGGGATGGATGCCCAAGGCGTCGCCACCATCGAGTTGGCCAACCCCAAGGGACAATACCGCCGCGTGACCCTAAAGGCCAACGTCAACAAAGCGGAGATCAAGAATTTGGATGTCTATATGGAAGACGGCTCGAAACTCCTCGTCACTGTCGACAAGATGAAATTCGACCAAGAATTAGACGAGAAATTCTTCACCTTCGACGCGAAAAAACACCCCAACGTGGATGTAATCGATATGCGTTGATGCAATAAAACAAGGTGTTTTGCGGTTATAATCGAAATAAAAACTCAACACAATATGAATCTTTTGCAAATCCAACAGGCTGTCAACGATTTGGGTACAGCCGCCACCGCTGAGACCGTAGCCCAGCCCACCGAAATCAAACTCTCCATCCTCGACCTGGCCATGAAAGGCGGCTGGATAATGGTTGTCTTGGCCGTGCTGTCCATCATCGCAGTCTACATTTTCATCGAGCGTTATAGCGCCCTCAGTCGTGCCACGAAATACGATGCCAGCTTCATGGAACGCATCCGCGAATACATGAAAGACGGCAAATTGGACTCCGCCAAAGCCCTTTGCAGAGGCAACTCCACCCCCATTTCCCGCATGATTGAAAAAGGTCTTTCGCGCATCGGACGACCGCTTGGCGACATCAACTCGGCCATCGAAAACGTTGGCAATCTTGAAGTTGCCAAACTGGAACGTGGGGTTAGTATCCTCGCCATGATTGCCAGTGCCGCCCCGATGATTGGTTTCTTGGGTACGGTGACGGGCATGATTCGCGCGTTTTACAACATGTCGATGGCGGGCAACAACATTGATATTGAGTTGCTTTCGTCGGGCATTTACGAAGCCATGGTGACCACCGTCGGCGGTCTAATTGTCGGCATCATGGCCTATTTCTTCCACGCCATCATATCGACGAAAATCCAAAAGGTCGTCAACCTGCTTGAAGCCAAGGCGACTGAATTTATGGATGTCTTGAATGAACCCGCTTAAAACCAGCGCATTATGGCCATAAAATCGAAAAACAAGGTCGAACCGACGTTCAACTCCTCGTCCATGTCGGACTTGGTGTTTCTCTTGCTGATTTTCTTCATGCTGACCTCGACCTTGGTCGCCCCGAACGCCATCAAGCTCATGCTGCCTTCGAGCAACAGCAAGACCATGGCCAAACAGACCGTGACCGTCTATGTGAACGAGCAGTTCCAGTATTTTGTCGACGAGACCGCTGCCGACGAAACCCAACTCACCGACCTCATCAACAGCAAGATAGGCAACGACAGCCAAGCCACGGTGGTATTGCGCTCCGACAAAAGTGTCCCCGTGCAATACATTGTAAACGTGATTGATGCCGTCAACGACATCAACAACGCCACCGGCAACAACCACAAAGTGATTCTGGCCACCGCGCCAAAGAAATAGGAGGCAAAATGGACAGCAACGAAAAGAAAGACAGGGGGCTAGCCGTAGCGGGCACCATCATGGTACACGCTTTGGCTGTGCTCATCTTGTTTCTGATGGCCTTCAGAACGCCCCTGCCGCTGCCTGGCGAGGAAGGCGTTGAGGTTGACTTGGGCATGATGAACCAAGGCATGGGCAACATCCAACCTGAGAAGCCCGCCATCCCACAAGCCGCTCAGCCTCAGCAACAACCGAACAAAAGCAAAGAAGACATCGTTTCGCAAAATGATGAAGAGGCACCTACTTTAGAAAAACCTAAAAACACCAAGCCGAAACAAGAAAAACCTGCTGAAGAGCCTAAGCCTACGGTCAACCAAAGGGCTTTGTTCAAGGGCAGCGATAGCCCGCAAGCAGGTGGTTCAGAAGGCATTACGGGTCAGCCCGGCGACCAAGGCAACCCAAATGGTTTGGCGGGCATCAAGAAATATGACGGTCAAGGCGGCAAGGGCAACGGAACGGGTTACGACCTCGGCGGTCGCGGCGCGAAAAGTTTGTACCGTCCCAACGACGATTTCCCAGAGGAAGGCATCGTCGTCGTTAACATTTGGGTCAACCGTGAAGGGAAAGTCACCCGTGCCGAGGTAGCCACCAAAGGCACCACCGTCATCAACCAATCCATGCGCGAGAAAGCCAAAGAAGCCGCCTTGCGCTCCGCTTTCGCCTCCGACCCCAACGCGCCTGAGGAACAACACGGCACCATCACTTATACTTTTGTCATCAACAAATGATTATGACTTACCAAGAAACCCTCGAATGGATGTTCAACAAACTCCCGATGTATCAACGCATTGGAGCTGCCGCCTACAAGGCTGACCTCAACAACACCATTCAACTTCTCGACCTTTTGGACAATCCGCACCACAGTTTCAAATCGGTGCATGTGGCCGGCACCAACGGCAAAGGCTCCGTTTCGCACATGTTAGCCTCCGTTTTTCAGGAAGCGGGCTATAAGACCGGCCTCTACACTTCGCCCCATCTGCGCGACTTCCGCGAACGCATCCGCATCAACGGGGAGATGATTCCAGAAGAAAACGTAGTGCAATTCATTGACAATTACAAGGATAAGTTTGAGGCAATGGAACTCTCTTTCTTTGAAATGACCGTGGGCATGGCCTTCGATTATTTCCGAAATGAGAAAGTCGACATTGCCATCGTTGAGGTGGGCATGGGCGGTCGATTGGACTCCACCAACCTCATCACGCCAGAATTGAGCGTCATCACCAACATCGACTTCGATCACATGAAGTTTTTGGGCGACACAAGGGCGAAAATCGCCTACGAGAAGGCCGGCATCATCAAGCCTAACATTCCCGTCGTCATCGGCGAAACTCATCCTGAAACCGAACAAGTTTTCATCAACAAGGCAAAGGAATGTAATAGCCCCATCCAATTCGCCGACCAGGTTTTCGATTGCGACAAAATCCACATCGAATCCTATACGGAACAGAAATTTGACGTCTGGAAAAACAGTGAGCTCTACTTGGAAGCCCTCGAAATACCGCTGATGGGCAACTACCAGCAGAAAAACCTCACCACCGTAATGTGCGCCATCGACCTGCTCCGCGACAAGTTCAACCTTTCTGAAGACGACATCCGCGATGGCATCGCCAAGGTCATCCGCAACACCCATCTGATGGGCCGTTGGCAAATCCTCTGCAAAGACCCGCTCACCATCGCCGACACGGGCCACAACGTGGCAGGCATCACCGAGGTTGTACATCAATTGGCTGATATGCAATACGATAAATTGCATTTCGTTCTCGGCATGGTCAACGACAAGGACATCGACAGTGTTTTGCAGTTGCTTCCACGCGGGGCTGAGTATTACTTCTGCAAGGCCGACATCCCTCGCGGTTTGGATGCCCATATCTTGGCCGAAAAAGCCTTCGACATGGGCTTGCGCGGACAGGTGTTTGAATCCGTAAACCACGCCTACCGTTCAGCGGTCAACAACGCCCACTTCGGCGACATAGTTTTCATCGGCGGCAGCAATTTCACCGTGGCCGAAGTAGTGTAAAAGAATAATTCTTACCTTTGCGCCAAATCTGCGTTGCATGTCAGGCAAAAGGCTCCATATCGTCATTGCTGTTTTCGTGGCCGTGTTCATGTCCTCGTGCAGCATCAACAACTTCATTCCGGATGGCAAGTGTCTGGTCCAGAAAAACAAAGTCGTCATCGAAGGCGAAAAGACCCAAATCAGCAAATCAGACCTATCGAACTACATCACCCTAAAACCTTACAAAACCGCCTTACAAACCAAGATTCCCAATTGGATTTACTACAAATGGGAAGAAAAACCCGACAGCAAGTTTTGGAAATGGATGAACGAGAAATTCGGCAGGGAACCCATTTACTATGATCCGGCAGGTGCTAGCAACTCGGCCAACCAAATGATGCGCTACCTCGACAATGTGGGCTATTTCCATTCCAAAGTGACCCCTACGGTAGTGGAAGAAGACAAACACGTCTGGATCACCTATCACGTCTACCCCACCGAACCCTACACCATCAACAAAATCGAGTATGTCATCAACGACTCCCTCATCAGGAGATACATCATGCGCGACAGCACCAAATTCGAGCTCAACGAAGGCGACATCTATAATGCATTTACACTCAATAACATGCGCGATGTTATCACCGAAAGGATGAAAAACTCGGGATACTTCTACTTCAACCGCGATGATATCTTTTTCGAAGTGGACAGCAATTACATGAACCACAGTCTGTCCATTACCATGAAATTGAAAGACAAAGAGTTGTCATACAAAAAGTATTACATCAGAGATATCCGCGTCTATCCCGACTACAACGTTTTCAGGATGAACGACAAGCCTGTTGATTCGACTTCCCTCATCGTTGAGGCAGGGTCAAGGAAACGGAAGAATGTCTGGGATTTCTACTACTTTGACGTTCCGCAAGTGAAACCTCAAACCTTCAAGCAATCCATCCACATCATCGAAGGGCTGCCCTACAACCAAAGGAGCATCACCAGCACTTACAGAGCCTTAGGCAACTTCAGGTTCTTCCGCAACGTCAACATCGAATTCGATACCGTTCCGAGGTCGCAAGACAGCATTAACCTGCTTGACTGCCGCATCACAATGCAACAAAACGACAGACATTCCTTTACCATTCAGGCCGAAGGCACCAACTCTGGAGGCGACTTGGGCGTGAAAGGCAGCTTGTCCTACAACAACAAGAACATCTTCCATGGTGCCGAGACCTTCCAACTCAGCCTGAAAGGTGGTTTTGAGGCGCAAAAATTAGTTGGAACCGAAACGACTGAAAGCGGCAAAAACATATTCAACACATGGGAGTTTGGCCTTACCGCCAGTCTGCTCTTCCCAAAATTCTTGGGTCCATTCTCATCCTCCTTCACCTTCTCCAGAGATTACCCGCCTACTACCTCCATCTCGTTGGGAATCAACATGCAAACGAGGTATTACTATTCACGGTACGTTTCCACGGCATCTTTTAGCTACGACTGGAAAAGCAACTACCGTTTGGGGCATAACTTGACACCCTTATATCTCAACGGCGTGAAGATTGACAAAATCAACCCGGTTTTCCAAGCCTATCTCGACTCGGAAACCAGCCAAAGGAAAAAGGCCCAATACACCAGCCATTTGTTGCTCGGCCTCCGTTATTCCCTTACCTATAACACACAGAGTATCAACAAGAAAGGTAGTTTCTTCTATGTTCGTGCCGATTTTGAGACAAGCGGCAACTTGATTTCATTGCTCAACAACACCAAACTTATCACCAAGAACGAGCAAGGGTATAACGAGATTTTCAACATCCCATACGCACAATACGTTAGAGGCAGCTTCGACTTCAGGCAGCACATCGAGCTTGGCAATGAGTCGTGGCTCGTCTTTCGTCAGTTGGTGGGAATCGGTCTGCCCTACGGCAACTCCAAAGACTTGCCCTTCGAACGCAGTTTCTACGGCGGTGGTGCCAACGGCCTGCGCGGATGGCTCTATCGTACCGTCGGCCCTGGCGGTTACAAGCCTACTACCGTAGACTTTGAAAAAACGGGCGACCTACAGTTGGAAGTCAATGCCGAATACCGTTTTCCCATCTATAACATTTTCAAAGGAGCCGTTTTCATTGATGCAGGCAACGTTTGGACCTACCATCCCAACGAATCCATGCCCAACAGCGAATTCAAGTTCAATACTTTCTACAAGCAGATTGCAGTCGATGCGGGCATTGGCCTCCGATTGGACGTTTCGTTCCTCATTTTTAGAATCGACGTCGCCTATGCCATGCGTAATCCCTATGTAAGCGATGGCACCTATTGGCGCTTCGGTAAAGGCAACAATATCCGCTTCCAGGCAGGCATAGGCTATCCATTCTGAACCATGTTGAGCCGCAGCGAACTATACTGGAAATTAGTACAAGGCTTTGGATTTGAGCCAACTGAGGGACAAAACA
>JAEEGG010021979.1_pt1 | contig 12619 bp, 10 predicted proteins | sample 9134161 | NCBI WGS metagenome assembly JAEEGG01 (sample SAMN16246543, study PRJNA631951) | gut metagenome | biome: gut microbiome; feature: rumen; material: CR-attached | host: Bos | place: Iran: Karaj | collected 2018-10
CGTCCTGCGGGAAGAAAATGACAAACATACCAAGGTGACACGTCACATAGTTTTCAGCACCCATATCACCATACTTGCTAATATCCTTCTGTCCGTCGTAGGCAGCATCAGGCAGCAAGCCTGCAGGCGTATAGCCAAAAGTCTCGTCACCCGACAGAGGAACCTGGATATCAATCATCTTCTGATGCGTCTCCAGCACGGCTTCGTCGGGAGCCTTACTCTTGGCCGTAGTGATGTTGACGAAAAGGTCATCCCCCTCTATTTCATACTTGCCTGAAGCCATCTTGTTCAGGTCGTTGGCCTTTAAAAACTCCACTACCTTTGGGAAGAGCGGATTGAGCTTTGCGTAGAGGCTCAAATTGTCTAATGTGTCGATAATCATAGTCTTATAATAACAATTGTCAATTAATCAACCTTCTTACGACCACGCACATAGGTGCCGTGAGCCGTGATGTTACCGTTGCGGTCGCGCTCTACGAAACGGCCGTCACGACGGTCGTCAACGTAGTTGCCCTCAAAGCGGTTGCCGTCCTTGTCCTCCTCGATGGCAGCGCCGTTGCGCTTGCCATTCTTGAAGGTGCCTTTGAACTTGGAGCCGTCGGCATAGCGGGCAACGCCCTCACCGTCGATGTTGCCGTCCTTGAAGTCGCCCTCGAACACGTCGCCCTGCTTGGTGGTCAGTTTGCCGTGACCGTTGGGTTTGTCGTGCTGCCATTGTCCAGTATAGGTATTGCCGTTCTTCCAGACGAAGGTTCCCTGTCCCGACTTGTCGCCCTTGAGGAACTGGCCGGTATATTTGTCGCCGTTGGCGCAGGTGAAGATGCCCGTTCCGGTGCGTTCGCCCTCGGCATACTCACCCTCGTAGATGTCGCCGTTCTGGAACTTGTAGATGCCACGTCCGTGCTGCAGGTCGTTCTTCCACTGGCCTACATACACGTCGCCGTCGGAATACTTGAACGTGCCGCGACCGTTGCGCTGGTTCTCCAGCCACTCGCCTTCGTAGGTCGAGCCGTCACCCCAGTCGTACTTGCCCTTGCCGCTCTTTTTGTCGTTCACCCACTGACCATCGTAGTAGGCGCCGTTGGCAAAGGTGTATCTGCCCGTTCCGTGACGGCGGTCGTTCTCCCAACTGCCTTCGTACTTGTCGCCGTTGTAGTAGTACATGATGCCTTCGCCCTGCTGGACGTCAACATACCACAGGCCCACGTACTTGTTGTTGTTCAGGAAATAGTAAGTGCCCTTGCCGTGCTGGTGGTCCTTGTACCAGTCACCCTCGTAGCGCTCACCGTCGAAGAAGGTAAAGATGCCGTAGCCGTGGCGCAAGCCGCGGAAATAGTCTCCCTCATAGAAATTACCGTCGGGAAACGTCGTCTTTCCCTTACCGTGGGGCTTGCCGCCCTGCATCTCACCGTTATACTGTCCCCCGTCGTGCGTCTCGCAAGAGCCCAGCGTGATGCTCTGCGCATTTAGAAAGAGGGGGAAAACCAATAATATATATGTAATAATCGTTCTTATCTTCATACTTCCAATGCGTTTAACTTTACAAAGGTAGAAAAAAGTTGGGAGTTAGGGGTTAAGAGTTAGGAATTTTTTGTACCTTTGCCGAAAAATTAGTATTTATTATGAAGTTTACCGTTATCATTCCTGCGCGCTATGCCTCGACGCGCTTTCCTGGAAAACCGCTCGCCATGCTGGGCGGGAAACCCGTCATACAGCGGGTCTATGAACAAGCCTCCAAGCTACAGTCACCCGTCTATGTGGCTACCGACGATGAGCGTATCTACCAGTGTGTCTGCGACTTCGGCGGACAGGCCGTCATGACGCGCAACGACCACAAGAGCGGCACCGACCGTATTGAGGAAGCCGTAGAGAAAATCGGTACTGATGCTGACGTCATCATCAACATTCAGGGCGACGAGCCGTTTGTGCAAGTGTCTCAGATTGAGGTGCTCTGCCACCTGTTTGATGACCCTGAGACACAAATCGGCACCCTCGGCAAGCCCTTCGAGAGCATGGAGGCCGTTGAGAATCCCAACTCGCCGAAGATTGTGCGTGACCGTCGTGGCTTCGCCCTCTACTTCAGCCGCAGCGTGATACCTTTTGTAAGAGGCAAGGATCAAGGGGCAGGAAACAAGATGGAATTCCCCTACCTCAAACATCTCGGCATGTATGCCTACCGTCGTGAGGTGTTGCATGAGATTACACAGCTGCCGCAGTCGTCCTTAGAACTGACCGAAAGCCTGGAGCAGCTGCGCTGGCTGGAAAACGGCTACCGCATCCGCGTGGGGCTTACCGACGTGGAAACCGTAGGCTTTGACACCCCGGCCGATTTGGAACGTGCCGAGCAGTTCCTTGCATCATCGGTTTAGCGTGCCAAGGAAATATCTTCGGTTTAGTGTGCCTTGGGGTTTTGCCCCAAGGTTCTTTATTATTCCCCTTCCAAGTAGTCCTTGCAACACTCCGCACAGCGCTCGCCATCGATACCCGCAGACACTATGCCACCGGCATAGCCTGCCCCTTCACCACAGGGGAATAATCCTTTCACACGGACATGCATCAACGTCTCCGCATCTCTTAGTATGCGGACAGGACTGCTGGTACGTGTCTCTGCAGCTATCATCACCGCCTCGTTCGTGAGGAACCCGTGTGCCTGGCGTCCAAAAACCTTAAAACCTTCTTGAAGTCGTTTTGTAACCCCCTTCGGCAGCCAAAAATGCAGGGGCGAAGAAATGAGTCCTGGCGCATAACTTGTACGTGGCAGGTCGTAGCTCAGCCTACCGTTAACGAAGTCGGCCATGCGTTGCGCAGGAGCCGTCTGCCTACGGTTGCCCTGCTGCCAGCAGTCTCTCTCTATTTCTTCTTGAAAATGAAGAACTTTTAATGCGGTAGAAAACTCGTCACTATCATTTCTTATCTCCGAGTTTATGTCTTCCGGCCTTATCTCCACCACCATGCCTGAGTTCGACCATTGTCCACCGCGATTACTGGGCGACATGCCGTTGACGACTATCTGCTCCTTATCAGTAGCCGCAGGAATGACAAAGCCGCCAGGACACATGCAGAAAGAATAGACGCCGCGTCCATCCACCTGAGTCACAAAGCTATACTCCGCAGCCGGCAGGTACTTCCCACGTCCATGCTTGGAGTGGTATTGTATCTGGTCAATCAGCTGCGAGGGATGTTCCAAACGCACGCCGACGGCTATGCCCTTGGCCTCAATCTCCACCTTTGCCTCAGCCAGATAGCGATAGACGTCACGCGCCGAGTGGCCGGTTGCCAAAATGACGGGACCCAAGAAGGGTTCTTCGCAGAGCGAAGCGTCAGAGCCGAGCGGAAGATATACTGCCTCTACGCCAATGACCTTGTTATCTTCCATAATCAGGCGGGTCATCTTCGTTTGGAAATGCACCTCGCCACCACAACGGAGGATGGTGTTGCGCATGTTCTCGATGACACGCGGCAGGCGGTCAGTACCGATATGCGGATGGGCATCGGCAAGAATGGCCGTCGATGCTCCATGCTGACAGAACACGTTGAGAATCTTCTCCACCGAGCCGCGCTTCTTTGAGCGCGTGTAGAGCTTACCGTCGCTGTAGGCACCTGCCCCACCCTCGCCAAAACAGTAGTTGCTCTCAGGGTCAACACGCTGCTCCTGACGGATGCGTGCCAGATCCTTCTTGCGTTCATGAACATCCTTTCCACGTTCCAGAACGATGGGACGCAAGCCCAGCTCGATGAGTCTGAGGGCAGCAAATAGTCCTCCAGGACCTGCGCCCACCACCACCACTTGGGGTGCATCACTCACATCGGGATATTCCGTATGCACATATTCGTCGTCCTCGGGCATCTCGTTGACATAAGCACGCACCTTGAGGTTGACAAAGATGGTACGCTGTCGCGCATCAATGCTGCGCTTCAAGATGCGGACGGCAGTCAGCGAACGCTCGTCGGTTCCGTACTCCTCGGCTATGTAGTGCCTGAGGCTTTGCTCGTTGGCCGCTACCTGCGGCAACACTCGCAACTGGTATTCCTGTATCATAACTGGTGGCAAAATTACGAATAAGCAAGAAGAAAACCAAAAGATTTTTGGATTTTCTCGAGCGAGAGTACTTTCGACGAAGTCAAAAATACGAAAAAGTTGAGATTTTTTTCTTCTTTCATCTTTCATTTTAAATCTTTTTATTACCTTCGCGCCATGATATTCTATTTCTCTGGCACAGGCAACACGAAATGGGCAGCCGAGCAGCTTGCAGCTGCAACAGGCGAAGAGCTTGTCTATATTCCTGACATGCTGCGTCGCGGCATCGTGAAAGTAACGCTCAGCGAAAACGAACGGTTAGGATTCTGCTTCCCCACCCACGGATGGCAGCCGCCCCGCATTGTCCGCGAGTTCGTACGCCAAACGACCTTCCACGTTCCCACTTCCACCTTCATCTACGCCCTGACCACTTGCGGCGACAACATGGGTGAGCTGATGACCATCTTCGAGAAGGAGTTGAAGGCAAAGGGGCTTTGGCTCGACACGAGCTTTGCCGTCGTGATGCCTGAGTCGAACGTCTGCTTTTCTTTCCTGCATCTGGACACACCTGAAAAAGAACAACAGAAGATTGCTGCCGCTGAAGTACGCATGAAGCACGTCAGCGAGGTCATCAAGAACCAGCGGAAGGGTGTTCACGAACTGGTGAAGGGAGCCATTCCACGTACCTATTCTTATATTATTGGCGGCTATTACAACAAGCACCTCATCAGCGACGAGAAGTTCTGGGTGGATGCCGAGGCCTGCATTAAGTGCGGACTGTGCGCACGGCTATGCCCTGTGGATGATATAGAAGGTGCACCCCCCGTGTGGATTCACAACGGACGATGCACCAACTGTCTTGCCTGTTATCATCATTGTCCGCGCCACGCCATTCACTGGGGCAAGATGAAACGCGGACAGTACGTGTTCAATAGACGCGAGGACCGAAAATCGTAGTACCCACACGCACCATCGTAGAGCCGCAGGTAACGGCAATGCGATAGTCGTGACTCATGCCCCACGAACGTTCGCAGAAGGCGGGGTCGTCGGCAAAGAAGTCGCGCTTCACCTCGTCGAAGAAGTTGCGGGCCAGCATCATCTCCGAACGTATCTGTTCCTCGTCCTCCACGTAGGAGGCCATCATCATCAGACCGCAAATCTGCACGTGCTGTAGCTCACGCCACTCACCGTCGGCCAGCAGCTGGCGACAGGCATCGAGCGTCAGGCCGTACTTTGTCTCTTCCTCGGCAATGTGTAGCTCCAGGAGCACTTTTATAATACGGTCGTGCTTCGCAGCCTGCTTGTCAATCTCGCGCAGCAGCTTGAGCGAATCCACCGCCTCGACCATCGAGATGTAAGGGGCGATGTACTTCACCTTGTTGGTCTGTAGGTGCCCGATGCAGTGCCACTCAATGTCCTTGGGCAGCCACTCCACCTTCTGACGCAGCTCCTGCTCGTGACTCTCGCCGAAGATGCGCTGTCCCTCGGCGTAGGCCGCCTCTATATATTCGTTGGGATGGTACTTGCTGACAGCTACCAGACGTACCCCCTCGGGCAAGTCGGACAGCACGTTCCTCAAGTTCTCTCTTACGCTATACATGAAAGATGAAATTAAGCCTTCTTCTCGTAAACGTCGAGGAACTTGGTCTCGCTGATGTTGGAGATGACGTAGTCACTCATCGTGCCAGCCATAGCCTCTTCAATGTTCTTCACGGCACCGTTGAGGGTAGAGGCCTGCACCAGGTAGGTGACGCTGGTGCGCTTCTCCTTCTCGGTCTTCTCGTCGAAAGTGATGAACTGCAGTCTTGCCTTGTACCAGCGGTCGTCGTTGCCGTTCTCGCTGAAAAAGATCTCATGATAGGTAGAGGGGGTGATATTCCTCACCTCAAACTCACCGCTGATGTAAGATGACATCTCCTCAGTAATCTTCTCTTCGGCATCGCCGAAGCTGAAGGCCTCAACGACGTAATACTCATTGACTTTCTTCGTCATACCGTCCTCCTGCATCTTGTCGTAGCGGATAACGGTTTCAAACCAGTTTGCTGTTTTGCTTTTCATTTTTTATATTTACCTTTTTACTTTTTTTACCTTACTTACCTTTATTTCTGCACTCCATAGTACTGGAGCTTCTTTTTCTTCTGCTCAGTCAGCGACTCCACAATTTCCGTGGCAATGAGCTGACTGCGGGTAGTGCTCAGACCTGCCTCGTTGCCGATGTCGTTCTGCAGCTTCAGCAGTTCCTCGTTGACACTCGACATCTCCGACAGGAAGACCTTCTCACTGGAGTTCATGTGTTCGTTGTCATAAATCTTTGACAGCACGCGGTCGGCTTCTGCCGTGAAACGCTTACGGAAAATCTGCTCTGCCTTGGCGTTGTACTCCTCCAGCGAACGGCGTTCCTCAGGAGTCATGACAAGCGTATCACCACTCACGACACCCAGTTCGGCAGGGTCAAAGCCTTCTTCCAGCAAATCGTCGTTAGGCTGCTTGGGGGCGGGCTTCACAAACTCCACCTCACTGGTCTCAGGCATTAGGTCGAAGTAGAGACCCACAATGAGTAGTGCCGCCACTACAGCGCCCAAGAGCATGAGTGCCGACTTATAGAATTCGCGCTTGTGCTTCAATGCCTTGCGCATGTCTTCCACGGTCTGGTAACGACCTTCGGGCTCCTCCGTCAACGCCTTCTTAATTACCTTGCGGTACTCGTAGGGCACCTCAGCCATCTTGAAGAGCCATTCCATCAGGCGTCCCAGCGAATAGATGTCGCAGCGGTTGTCGATGGTGCCGTCGCCGCGAATCTCTGGGGCAACGTAATCCTCCATTCCCTGATAGAGCTGCATCTTGTCTTTCATGCCCAAATAGAACGAGCCGTGATTCAACAGCATGGGAGCATGGTCTCCTTTGCGCACGAGGATGTTCTGCGGAGCATAGCAGACGTGCCAGATGTTCTGTTCGTGGAGATAGGCCGTCAGGTCCATCAGCTGGCCGATCAGTGCATCGATGAATGCACGGTCAGCCACCAGTGCTGGCTGTTCGTTGAGCAACTGGTCGAGTGTGGTATAGTTTCCGGGCTCCAGGTTCAGGGCGACAAACTCTCCCCTACCCGAGACCTCTTCCTCGAAGTGCATCTGGTTCTTGTGTTTCAGCTCACGGTTTTTGGCACTTTCGTTTTTCAGGCCTTCTACAAACTTGATGCTGTCGTTGAGCGTGGGGGTGATGTCCAACACGTTCTGGTATTTCTCGCCTACCAGCTTCTTGCTAAAATGACCGAGCAGCATCTTTGCTCCCTTGGTCTTGGAGGGCGATTTCGATTCCAATAGTTCTTCGTAGTTCATCGGTATAATTTACTATTTGACTATTTATAATATGATTTCTTGTCACTTGTTGACAGTCACGTTGATTTTAGCCCCCTTACTCTCGTTCTGCAGACGGTTGAGGGCAGTCACCACATAGACGTAGCGCTGGTTCCCGTCGCCCAAAGGCAGGCGGTAGAAAGGCTCGTTGGTCATTGCCACGATGTGCGAGACATCATTGGTATTCACCTTCTCGTCGGGACGGAAACGATAGACAATATACTTTATGGCTTCACGCTTCCAGCCGGAGCCACGAGGAGGAGTCCAACAAAGCACTAGCTCGTCGTCGGACATCCAGACAGCCTCCAGCTTACGCGGCTTGCGGGGCGAGGTCTTGCTGATGAACGGCATGGAGGGCTGCAAGGCAGGCAAACGCCAGTAGCGCTGCTGCAGCTGTGTGGCATAGCCGCCCACGTTGTCAACGGCAGCCTTGGCATACCACAATACCGTACCCTCCACGTTCGGACAATCCACATAGAGGCGCATCTTCTGCTCCTGCTGGCCGAACTTGACAGTACGCTCTATGTCCTCGCCGATGATGAGCGGACGGTTCTTCGCATGCTGGTTCCACCAATGTATCAACTCATTATAGTCGGCAGCACGGTTGCCAATCTCCCAGTATATCTGCGGCACGTTGTAATCAACCCAGCCCTTGTCAACCCAGAGCAGGATGTCGGCATAGAGGTCGTCGTAGTTCTGCAGGCCGTTGGTTTCCGAACCGTTGGGATCATTCTTCTTGTTACGATAGATACCGAAGGGTGACACGCCCACCTTCACCCACGGTTTGATGTCGTGTACGGTCTTGTAAATCTGCTTCACAAACAGGTTCACCTGCTCACGGCGCCAGTCGCCACGGTCGGTTATACCCTTGGAGTGGGCAGCAAAGGTGGCATCGTCGGGAATGGCAAGACCAGCAACCGGATAGGGATAGAAATAGTCATCATAGTGAATGCCATCCACATCGTAGCGCTTCACGATGTCAGCCACCACCGAGCAAATGTAGTCGCGGTTCTCCTGCATTCCCGGGTCAAGCAGCAACTGTCCGTCGTAGGAGAAAACCCGTTCAGGATGCGTCTGAGTGATGTGCGTCGTACTGACCACATTCGTGGTCTTCGTCTTCGCACGATAGGGATTAATCCACGCATGCAGCTCCATGCCCCTGACATGACATTGCTCCACCATCCATTGCAAGGGGTCCCAGTAGGGATTAGGCGCCTTGCCTTGCTGACCGGTCAGGAAGCGGCTCCAGGGTTCTATATTGCTAGGATAGAGCGCATCGCACTCCGGACGAACCTGGAAGATGATGACGTTTGTACCCATGCGCTGCAACGCGTCCAGCTGCTGTATCAGCGTTGCCTGCATCTGCTGTGTTGACTGACCTATCCACTGTCCGTTGACCGCCTGAATCCAAGCCCCACGGAACTCTCGCTTCACCTGCGCAGCTACGCTGCTAAATGATAAATGAGAAATGATTAATGATAAACCTATCACCATCATCATCCATTTACCGTTTTTAATTCCTATTGTCATATTCTTTATCATTTCTCATTTATCATTTCTCATTTAGGCCGCAGGCCGCAAAAACTTCCTTCGTCCAGTCGCTGCCATTCTCTGGGCAGAGGGTGAACATTCCCATCTGACTGGCAGCTGCCACATTGCGGGGTCCGTCATCCACAAAGAGCGTTTCCTCGGGCAGGATCTGCTCGCCCATCAGCATCTTACTGAAGATAAGCGGGTCGGGCTTCATCACCTTCTGCTGGAAGCTCAGGTAACAAGCATCCACATAGTATTCCAGCGAATGACCTTTTCCGTCAAAGCGGGGGCTATGGGTCAGTGCCGTCATAAACGGATTGGTGTTCGAGAGCAGGATGACGCGGATGCCCTCCTTGCGCAGACACAGCAGACAGTCGAGGTTACGCTGCGGTATGTCCTTACAATAGCCCTGCCAGGCATAGCAGCACTCATCGTAAGTCACCTCGCGACCCACGAGTTTGCTCAATTCGCTGCGGAAGGTCTCGGCATCAATCCTTCCGGCTTCCAAATCACCGAAGATACCACTCTGAGTATAGGCATCGAGTCGCTGGCGGGCATCCTTCAGTCCCAAAGCCTCAAAGCGCTCAATGGCCTGTTCCTGCGACAGCGTAATTACCACGCCGCCTAAGTCAAATACAATATTCTTAATCATTCTTCAAAAAGATTCAGTTTGTTCTTACGGGCCTCTTCCAGCGACAACAGCTGTTGTTGCTGCTGCTCATAGCCCGCACGTAGCTGTTCGTATTTCTCGTCCAGCTCGTGCTCCACCTGCTGTTCGTCAGCCATCAGGCGCTGAGCCACCAAAGCATTCTGTGAAGCATCTTTCAGCCATACCACAGGACCGCCATATACAGGAGCAATCTTCAGTGCCACGTGTAGCTCGCTGGTGGTCGCACCTCCTATCATGATGGGGATGTGCAGTCCCGCACGTTCCAGTTCGCGGGCCACGTTGACCATCTCTTCCAGCGAAGGTGTGATAAGTCCCGACAGGCCTATCATATCCACCTTTTCCTCCTTGGCCTTACGCACGATATCCTCAGCGGGCACCATCACACCCATGTCAATGACCTCGTAGTTGTTGCAGGCCATCACGACAGCCACAATGTTCTTCCCGATGTCGTGCACGTCACCTTTCACCGTAGCCAATAGCACCTTGCCCGCCTTGGCCGAACCTTCCACCTGACCTGCCTCAATATAAGGCTGCAGAATACTGACGGCCTGCTTCATGGTGCGGGCAGTCTTCACCACCTGCGGCAGGAACATCTTGCCCTGCCCGAAGAGTTCACCCACCTTGTTCATACCGGCCATCAGCGGCCCTTCAATGATATCGACAGCACGCGGATATTTCTCAAGTGCTTCCTTCAGGTCTTCTTCCAAATTGTCACCGATGCCACGGACAAGCGCCTCCGAAAGGCGTTCTTCGAGGGGAGCCCCACCAGATCTCCCTGAAAGGGGAGGCTCTCCTACCGACCCCGCAGGTAAGTCCCTCCTCTCGAAGGGATTTAGGGAGGCTGAGTCCTCTATCAGCCTCTCCGGTTTTCCCCTCAGAATAGCGTCCTCAATTGCTTCGAGCTGTTCTTGGGGAATATCATTATAGGTTACCTTCGTAGCGGGGTTGACGATGCCGAAGTCCATACCTGCCTGAATGGCGTGGTACAGGAAGACAGCATGCATCGCCTCGCGGAGGTAGTTATTGCCTCTGAACGAGAACGACAGGTTGCTGACGCCGCCGCTGACATGTGATCCGGGCAGGTTTTGTCTGATCCACGCCGTAGCACGGATAAAGTCGGCAGCATACATATTGTGTTCCTCCATGCCAGTGGCAATGGCGAGTATGTTGGGGTCGAAAATAATGTCTAGCGGATTCATGCCCACCTCTTCGGTCAACAGCCGGTAGGCACGTTGGGCTATCTCAATGCGACGTTCGTAGGTAGTGGCTTGTCCCTGCTCGTCGAAGCACATCACCACGACTGCGGCACCATAGCGCATGACGTCGCGGGCGTGACTGAGGAACACTTCCTCACCCTCCTTCAGCGAGATGCTGTTGACGATGCTCTTGCCTTGCACACATTGCAGGCCTGCAACGATGACGTCCCACTTCGACGAGTCAATCATCACGGGTACACGGGCAATGTCAGGCTCAGCTGCAATGAGATTGAGGAATGTCGTCATCTCTGCTTTGGCATCCAACAGTCCGTCATCCATATTGATGTCGATAACCAGTGCTCCGTCCTCCACCTGCTTACGGGCAATGGAGATAGCTTCGTCATACTGACGTTCCTTGATGAGTCGGAGGAATTTACGTGAGCCAGCCACATTACATCGCTCACCCACATTGATGAAAGGAAGCCTTTCCCCCCGCCCTTGGGGAGGGGTTAGGGGTAGGCTTAGCAGTTCCAATCCGCTAAGCCATAATGCCTCTGGCTTAGGTGCCGGCACATGCGGTTGTTTTCCCTCCACCAACGGCACATAACGCCGGATAAACTCTTCCGTGGTACCACAGCAGCCACCCACGACATTGACCAGCCCCTCGTCAATCAGCTCCCCAATCTTGGGTGCCATCGAGTCGGGTGTCTCGTCGTAGAGCCCCATCGAGTTGGGCAGTCCGGCATTGGGATAAGCAGACACATAATACGGAGCCTTTTCTGACAGTTCTTTCAGGAAAGGTTTCATCTGCAGGGCACCAAACGAGCAGTTGAGTCCTACGGAGAACACCGGGTAACTGCTAATGCTGGCAAGAAACGCATCGAGCGTCTGCCCGCTCAGCGTGCGTCCTGCCAGGTCGCTGATAGTGACAGAGAGCATAAGGGGCAACGTCTTCTCCCGCTGGCTGAAGACTGCAAGGGCAGCGTCCATGGCAGCCTTGGCATTGAGTGTGTCGAAGATGGTCTCAATGAGAAGAGCATCGACACCGCCTTCCACCAGGGCGTCTATCTGTTCGACATAGGCGTCGTAGAGTTGGTCATAGGTGACAGCACGGGCGGCGGGGTCGCTCACATCCGGACTCATCGAGCACGACTTGTTGGTGGGTCCCACAGAGCCACAGACAAAGCGTGGGTGGTCGGGAGTGCTATACTGGTCGGCCGCCTCACGTGCGATGCGTGCCCCCTCCAGGGCCAGGCGTCTGCTGTATTCTTCTAGATGATAGTCAGCCTGTGAGATGCGTTGCGAACTGAACGTATTGGTCGTGATGATGTCGGCACCCGCCTCTAAGTAACAGCGGTGTATCTGCCCGATCACATCAGGCCGGGTGATGTTGAGCACATCGTTGTTGCCCATGAGCACCTCATGGTGACGCAGCAACGCATATCCATGAAAATCTGACTCACACAGTCCAAAACGCTGGATGCGTGTACCCATGGCGCCGTCGAGTATCATGACGCGCCGTTTGATTGCCTCTTGGAGTGTCACTTGGAAAACAATTAGAAATTCTTAAATGCGCGGTCCATCTCACGGCGGTCTTCCTTGTCCTTGAGCGACTGTCGCTTGTCGTACATCTTCTTACCTTTCGCCAGGGCGATATCTACTTTGGCACGGCCTTTCTCGTCGATAAACACCAATGTGGGGATGATGGTATAGCCCACCTGTTTCAGGGCCTCCTGCAAGCGATAGATCTCCCGCCGCGTCAACAGCAGCTTACGGTCACGCTTCGACTCATGATTGGAATAAGAGCCATAAAAATACGGGGAGACGTTCATGCCCTTCAGCCACATTT
>JAEEGG010021981.1_pt1 | contig 12618 bp, 10 predicted proteins | sample 9134161 | NCBI WGS metagenome assembly JAEEGG01 (sample SAMN16246543, study PRJNA631951) | gut metagenome | biome: gut microbiome; feature: rumen; material: CR-attached | host: Bos | place: Iran: Karaj | collected 2018-10
ATGTCTCCCCCGTAGACCGGCAATGCAGAGAACTCATCAGACCCGGCCAGGTCGAGGAGGGCAGAATGGAGTGATTCGTATTGCTTCATATTGTTTCGCAAGTTCCAGAAACTCCATTTCTTTTCACTCCTTCATTCCAGGCATCCCAAAAAGAAATCGATGATTCCCTCCTCAACGGCCCACTTGATTTCGTCATAGTTGTGGATTTCATGCCGGTAGCCAGAGTACAGTTTCGTTGTGACTTTGTGTCCAGTCTCTGCCAGCCAGTTAGATGTCTGATAGACGCCTTCGCCCCAGTTGCCCACCGGGTCCTGGTCTCCGCCTATGTTATAGATTGGCAGCGCCGTCGGTACCTTCTTTGCCCACTCCGTTCCCTCGATGCATGTCATCATCTCGCAGAAATACATCATGGACCGGTTGTTCGTCGGCTTTGTGAAGGCATCAAACGGATCGGCGGCATGGTCATTCTGGACCCAGGGGCTGTGGCAGATCCACTCGTTTCCAAGCTTGACCGGCTCTTCTATGCGGGAGAACATGAATCCGAACAGCATGTTGGTGAAGGCCGGGTCAGCTTCATCGCCCTTGCCGGCGTCTACGGCTGCCCGAATGGCGGCAAGAGTATCAGACACCGATGCGAAAGCACCGCAGGTTCCGCAGAGCGTCACGCCGGCCAGTTCATCGCCGTACTTGGAGATGTAGTCCCTGGCGATGAAAGAGCCCATGCTGTGCCCGAACATGAAGTACGGAAGGCCAGGATACATTCCCTTTACATGTTCCGTCAGCTTATGTTCGTCTTCCATCATCGTGTGCGCGCCTTTGGTTCCCCAGTCACCCCAGGTGCCGTTCACGACTGCTGTTTTTCCGTGGCCGACATGGTCATCGGCTGCAACAATGAATCCGGCGTCCATAAAAGCCACAATCATGTGAAGGTAGCGGCGGGAGTGTTCACCGAAGCCATGGACAAGCTGGATGATGCCTTTGGGCTCGCATGCTGGGACATAGACCCACCCCTGGACCATGTCCCTTTCGTTGAATGACTTGAAGCTTACTTCGTGCAGCATGTCTTTTCCTCCATTCTTTAGTTTTTGTGTGTCCTATAATCAGAGTATACCACAGGGCTTTTCCACAATACAATGCTTTTGATCCGTTTTCAGAAACAAAAATGCCGCCCCAAGGGACGGCAAATATAGGAACCGGGAGATATCCCGGAAAAGGAGAGCGGGCAATGGCGGCCCGTTCCCAGATAGATTATATCAAGCGAGCATTGGATCGTCAATCAGTTTTTCGGACTGCTGTGCTTTATCGTACAGTGCTGGAGACAATGTTAGATATCAGTTTGACAACGTTTCTGTTGGCGTTGACATCCGTTCTATATTACGATAATATGACTTCAGTCGACCAGAACATAAGATTGTCAGAAGCGGATCACCTTTCATTTTTGCTCTGCGCGGCAAGTATAAAAAGATAGGAGCGTTATTATGGCAGCAGTCGGTAATTCCAACATCATCACGCGAAAGTATCTGGATTCTCTCCTGATCGAAACGCGGTACATGAACTCAAGTGTAGCAGATCAGAGCATCTGTCTTTGGGGAGAGCGATTCGATTCCCCGGTAATGACCGCTGCCCTCTCCCACCTGGATCATTTCATGTTTGAGGGAGCAACAGACATCTACGCTTCTGCTGCAGCAAAGACCGGAACTCTTCTCTGGCTCGGTATGGCTGATGACGACGAAGTAGAGCGCTGTGCAGCAAAGGGCGCAAAAATGATAGAGATCATTAAGCCTTATGCGGACAGGGACCTCATATACAGGAAAATCCGACATGCCGAGTCTTTAGGGCTCCTCGCTGTCGGCATTGATATCGACCATCCATTCGCTGATGACGGGTCTTTGGATATCGTGGACGGCTACACCATGGCTCCTGTAACGACAAAAGAGCTTCAGGATCTCTGTGCCAGCACTTCCCTTCCTCTCATTGTCAAGGGTGTTTTGAGCGTATATGATGCGAATGAAGCTGTGAAGGCGGGCGCTGGCGGGCTTGTTCTTTCCCATCATAACAACCGTATCGAATATGCGCTTCCGCCGCTTGCCGCACTGCCTGAGATTCGTTCGAAACTCATCAGACAGGTACCGCTGTTTGTCGATGGCGAAATACAAACAGGTCTGGATGTTTTTAAAGCACTTGCCCTAGGCGCAACCGCCGTGAGTATCGGCCGTCCTTTGATGACGGCGATCAAGAACGGAAAGGAAGCAGGCATGTGTGAATATCTGTTAAAAGTCAGGAAAGAACTTGCCAAAGCGATGTCATACACTGGATGTACCAGTCTTGGCAAAATGGATCCCTCAGTAATTCATTTCACGTCAGAAATTTCTTCCAACTGAATCATTCTCGCAGGACCTAAAAAGGAAACATTCAAGGGAAAGAACAAGCCGGTCATAATAACAGAAGGCACTGCTGCTGAGACATCAGCCTCCCGGCAATCGTGACAACCTAGTAACTACAAACATAAAAGCGGCCGTGGAAAGGGCTTGATGACCAACACCCCCTCCACGGCCGCTTTGCGCCCGGGCGCACAGATGAAAAGAAGATGTACTCAGTCAGGCAGAGAACCGTCCCCTGTCTCTTGCCGGTATTTGCCCTTTGGAGGTTCGTGGGAACTTGTCATTCACCGCTGGAATATTTCATTTCAAAAACGTCAACCGGAACCGGACGGCAGAAGAGATAACCCTGGAAAAGATTACAGCCCATTGCTGTAAGAATACGGAGCTGTTCTTCTGTCTCTACACCTTCTGTAATCACGTCCATACCCAAAGAATCTGCCATGGTGATAACAGACTTCAGGATGACCTGATTTCGTTCGCTATCCTTGATTTCCTGTAAAAAGCTCATGTCGATTTTCAGCACGTCAGCTCTAATGTCTTTAAGGAAACTCAGCGTTGAATTGTCTTTTCCAAAATCATCAATCTCCACAAGGAAGCCTCTTTGACGAAGCCCTGCAACAATGCTTTCACATTTTTTCGGCGAGCCAAGAAGCGCTGTTTCCGTGATCTCCAATCTGAGCATATGGCTGTCCACATCATATTTTTCGACAAGTTCTGTCATCACGTGAGCAACATCGATACTGTAAAAGTCCTTTGCGGAAACATTGACGGAGATTGTCAGATTCTGCTTTTCTGTCCCTTTCCACAAGCTCAGCTGCTTTACCGCAAGCTCCCACATATACCTGTCGAGTTTGTGGATCAGGCCTGCGGTTTCAAGAGTTTCAATAAAGTCTCCCGGCATGATCATTGAGCCGTCCGGCCTGTACCATCTGGCCAGAGCCTCTGCGCCAATCACACTTCCGTCTTCTCTGACCAAAGGCTGCAGATACATTCTGAATTGCCCGCTGTCAAGAGCTTCTTCAAAACTGCCAAGTACCGTTTGCTCCATAACGATTTTTTGAAGAATGGCATCGTCAAAATATGCCACGGTACGGGTCATGTCCTCGCGTATTGTGCGGAGTGCCGAATTGGCCCGCCCGCACATTACGGACACTGGAATAGATGAGTCGTCGATCTCGTAAACGCCAAAATGAATATGGAACTTGTAAATTCCGCTGTTATAGGTTTCCGCCAGCATCTGGGCTATGGATGTCAGGCGTTCTTCCTTATACATGCTGCTAGGAATGAGCACAGCGAATTGGTCTGAACCAAGTCTTCCGCACAAGCCTCTCGAAGCCTCCGAAACTTCTCTCAGCATCGATGCCGTTCTTGCGAGAACCTCATTTCCCTTCTGGTCTCCAAACAAAGTGTTGACCAATCTGAAATTCATAATATTTGAGGTTATCATTACCCATGATTTGCCCGGGCTGTTTTTAATCATCCCACGGGCAAGTTCATAGAATGCATCTGAATTGAGGACGTTAGTTAAACTGTCGTGATGAGCAAGGTAATGGGCCGCCCTGGTGCCGACATTTTCCGCTTCTCTGTTATTTGCCGCTACGTCGCTCTCTTTCTCCACATTCACCAATTCCACGACGGCATTGTATATGCTGCCGTTTGAGAGCTTCAGCTTTACAGGATTCGACTGAACGAAGTAATAGTTGTCTTTGAAATGCTCCGCCTTCTCCTGATGGCATCCGGTCCTACAGGCCAAAGCACTGGAACAGTTAATACACTTCTGCTCGGAATTCCAAATTCCATAGCAACTTTCATTCATGTTTATCCGGCCATCGTCCTTTAATTCAATGATCCGGCACTCGATTGGGTCTACCACGCGGGCAAGAGCATACTTTTCAGACATTTCCTTCAGGAAGTCTTTCAACTCTTCAACCGTATACTCGGCAGGACGCATCTGTGGGTCCGGTATTCCCCGTCCAGTTGTGGCAACGCGATTCTTCGCCCTCTTTGATTCATACATTTTTTCATCGGCTCTGGAAATCAGATTTCGAAGCATATCTGAATCAGTCAGCATTGCGCGGACGAATCCGAAGGCGAAACCTGCCTTTGCAGTATCATCAATGGCGGGCTTGTTTTGGTTTATAATTTCCAGCTTCTCATCAAACTCTGAACTCGAATAATCCGGCACGATAACAAGAAATTCATCACCGCCATACCGATAGCAATGTTCCTTTCCGAAGGTATCTGCGAGCAGTTTTCCGACTTCCTGAAGAACACGATCTCCCTCATCATGGCCACGAGTGTCGTTTATAAGCTTGAAGTCATTCAAATCCACTAGCAACACTGTGACTTCATGCCCCTTATACGAATCGTAGTCGCGTCTGAGTGCCAGACGATTCCCGATTCCGGTAAGCGCATCAATGTAGGCCATATCATTCAGGTTCTTGATATAGACATTCAGGTTCATGATGAGCTTTTTGAAGGAAGCAGTGAGAACGCCGACTTCGTCCTGCTTGTCATAATCCAGCTCGGTATCATAGTAGCCCTCGCTGATTTGCTCCGCAGCTTTTGTCAACTTCTGAAGAGGACTTGTAATTTTCCCTGTGAAGGTCATGATTAACACGAGAAAGACGACCAGCAGCGCAGCAAAGACAATCGCAATCCCTGCGATCCATTTTTGCCAGGCGGCATTGATCTCCTGAACGGGAACGGTGACATTAAGGCGCATCCCGTTGCTTAACGGAAGCCAGACTGCCTCCTTTTCAACGCCATCATAAGAATAGCGGATGAACTTATCATTGCTTAGAAGCCCACTTGGTACTTTGGGCTGCGTTTCCATTGTCGTAACGTCCATCTCTGGATGATAGATAATAGTTCCCTCATCATCATTAAGGAAGGCATATCCATGATCAAAGAGAGTGATGTGGTTCACGACTTCTGCCATTGTGGAGTAATCGATTTCAATACCAATGACACCGACGAACTGTCCATCGTGATACACAGGAACGTTATAGGAAATCACGCGGGCGTCCAAATTCTCCGTAATATAAGGCGGCAACCAGACGCCCTCTCCTGTTGCTTTGGGCACAGTGAACCAGACCAGTGACGAGGTGTCATCCGTGTTATATGCGGTAATATCCGTCACCTCGTGCTCCTGGAAGCCATTGTCATCGGTATTAATATACCAGAAGCCCTTGACATTCTGAGAGACTTTTGGATCGACCCGGTAATAATATGTCAGAACACCATTTGTGTTATACGCCAGCTTCTGAAAGACATCGCTGACCCGATCCATATGAGCCTGAAGATTTTCGTCATCTACTCCACCCAGATCGGCTTGGACAAATGCCGCAACCGTTTTTACCGACTGTTCTACATTCTGAAAATAGTAGTCCAAGTCTTTTTGCCCTGTTTCGCATAACAAGAGCAGAGTCTGTTCCGCATCGCGGTTTCCGATATCCCGTATGGCCGTCACGCCAAAAACCGTGGCGATGACCATTGCTATCACGATGACGCAGACTGTCATAGCAGTTATCTTGGTTTTGATTGAATGCATAAAACAGTCCTTCTTTCAGATTTCTTCACTTAACTTCTCTACGGGCATGGGCTGATAGAATAAATGGAAACAGCTCAACGTCCTATCTGACATGGAGATAGAATTCACGTAGTTATGCAGTTAGAATAGGGTGGAATTATACTGTTTACTATAATATTATAACAGCGTTTCCTTTGCTTTTCCATCGTAAAAGTAGAAAAATGTTGTTGATCTTTTTGTATAGGCTGAAGTCATGAAGTCATGTTGTGTAAAAAACATTTATTAGTCAATAATGTACACGGGTATAGGTAAACAGTCTTATAGGAATCGAGAGCAATCTGGATCGACTTTTGCAGGTAAAGGAATCCAAAGAAGAAATCATGATCCCCTGCGGCGAGCAATGCGATGAGCCGTATGGATGCTGGTATAAGGTCTATTGCAGGGGTCTTCGGAACAACAATTAAGCATTAAGAAGCCATGGAAAGCAGCGAAAAACTACACGTTTTTCGCTGTTTTTTTGATCAGCACTGAAAAAAGCTCCTATTTTCAAGGCTTTGATACCTAAAATAATTCCTTTGAAATTCCTTTACAAAACCAGAAAACGGCCTATATGTCCCATTACAGGGACACTTAAAGGGCATATTTTACTAATAATTTCCTTTATTTTTCCTTTACCGGATCAAACTAACCATGAAACAAATTCTAACATTATTTACACAAATATGGGTATAGATACCCGAATATAACAAAAAACAGCCACTTTTTGTGGCTGTTTCTTGGCAGGGGTTGAAGGGATCGAACCCTCGGCCTACGGTTTTGGAGTGATAGCCTCACAAGTGGTTCAAACGATTGATAATTCAGGAAAAAACAGTTCGTATTTTATCGAAATTCCTTTATAATGCCTTTATGTCATTTTGGAGCTCTTTCAATTTCTGCCTCATTTCCACTCTTTTACGCAGCGCATGAACCGATTCTCACAGAGCCGGATGGCCTCAACAACCGGCGTCATCCAGTCGTTCGGCGGCAGTTTCCGGTTGCCGGACAGCAGCAGAAGGTCGGCATCGGAATTGTCGTCCACTCTTATCTGTCCAATAAAACGGATAATAAAAGCGCGATCCCCCTGCATTTTTTGGCAGTGGGACCGTGCCTTTATTTATTATGTAAACTATTCGACCGTCGTTATTCTTTGTTTACAGCGGTGCAGAGAATCAGCGTCCGCCCGGCCATCTGGGTGCGGAGAAAAGTGCTGTAAACGTATATAGTGAATGATGCCGACGGCAAAATTGCCGTCGGCATCATTCACTGCGCTCATTCGGTGTACTTTTTCTTGGTTTTATGATAGAATAAGGAAAATAAGAAAACAGAACAGGAGCAAACAGCAGTGATCGCAAACTACCATACCCACACTTACCGCTGCCACCACGCTGAGGGCAGCGAGAAAGAATACATCGAAAATGCTGTCCGCGGCGGCCTGAAAATGCTGGGCTTTACGGACCACACCCCCTATGACATCCCTTTTCCGAAGCCATTTCGTATGACGCCGGAGGAGCTCCCGGGCTACGTCCAGACGCTCCGCGCCCTGGCCGGGCGCTATCGGGACCAAATCGAGATCCTGACAGGCGTGGAAGTGGAGTATTATCCGAAGCATTTCCCCGCGCATCGGGAGTTCCTGCGGGAAAACGGCGTCCGGTACATGATCCTCGGCCAGCATTTCCTCGGCAATGAGTTCGGCGAACCGTCCTGCGCGCAGGTGACGGAGGACGTCAGCATTCTGGAGCGCTATGTGGAGCAGTCCACCGAGGCCTTGCACACTGGCGCCTTCACGTATTTCGCGCACCCCGACCTAATCCACTACACCGGCAGCGGGGACGCCTACGCCCGGCAGATGCGGCGTCTGTGCGAAGCGGCAAAGGAGACCGGCACGCCGCTGGAGATCAATCTGCTGGGCATTCGTGACAGCCGCCATTATCCGGACGAACGCTTCTGGGCGATCGCGGGGGAAGTGGGCAACGACATCGTACTCGGGTGCGACGCCCACAGACCAGCGGATGTCTGCGATAAAGCCTCGGAGCGCGTAGCGCTCGAACTGGTGAAAAAGTACGATTTGCATCTGCTGGAGACTGTGCAGCTGCGCCGTATCTGATAGAAAAACCGCCGTGGAAATCCGCGGCGGTTTTTGCTGTCAGCGGAGCTCCTCCGCTGTCTTTTGATAGTCCGACGGGCTCATGCCCACGATCTTTTTGAAGGTGGAGCTGAAATAGGTGATGTCCCGGTAGCCCACCTGCTCCGCCACCAGATAGACCTTGCTGCGGCAGTCCCGCAGCATTTGCATGGCCGCGCGGATGCGGGTCTGGGTCAAAAAGGCGCCCAGGGTCTGGCCGGTCTCCTCCTTGAAGAGGTGGCTAAGGTGTCCCTCGCTGAGGCCCAGGTGTTCCGCCACGGTGCCGACGCCGATCTCCGCGTCGCCGTAGTGCTCCTCCAGATAGCGGATGGCCTCCGCCACGTACTTGTTGCGTTTGCCGTCGGTGGGGGGCGCAGCGGGCGTCGATTCCGGCGCGGGCCGGGCGGTCAGGCGCTCCACCGCGGCCTCCAACTCCCCGTCGTGAAAGGGCTTCAATAAGTAGTCCGCCGCTCCCAGCTTCAGCGCCGACTGTGCGTAGGCGAAGTCGGAATAGGCTGTCAGGAAGATCACTTTCGCCGTGCTGCCCTCGTCGCGCGCTTTGCGCAGCATCTCCAGCCCGTCCATGACGGGCATTTTGATGTCGGTAACGATGAGGTCCGGCTGCTTTTCCCGAATGAGGGCCAGGCCTTCCTGGCCGTTTTCGGCCTCGCCCACCACCACGCAGTCCACCGACGCCCAGTCCACCGCCAGTACGATGCCGCGGCGCACCAGCGCCTCGTCCTCAACCACGACCACTCTCTTCATCTGCTGTCGCCTCCTTTCGCTCCGCCGGAAGCACCGCCCGCAGGTGTGTGCCCCGGGGCATGTCGTCGATAAGCTGCAGGTCGTGCGCCGGTCCGTAGACCAGGCGCAGGATCGCGTCCACGTTATATAGTCCCAGGTGGCCCTGCTCCGGCTGCGCGCCGGGGGCCTTGGCCGCCAGGAAGCGCCGTCGGCTCTCCTCCGACATGCCGCAGCCGCTGTCTTTTACGTCGATGACCAGGTTTTCGCCCTCCATCCGGGCGGAGACCACGATCTCGCCGCGGCTGCCGTCCTCGAAGCCGTGGACCACCGCGTTTTCCACCAGCGGCTGGAGCATCAGCTTGGGGATCAGCAGGTTCAAGGTCTCCGGCTCCGCCTCCGCCCGGTATTCGAACTTGCCGGGGAAGCGGATGCTCTGGATCTCAATATAGCGGTCGATGGTCTCCAGCGCGGTGGCCAGCGGCACCATGCTGTCCGCGGAGATGCTGCGCCGCAGGATGTCCGCCAGGTCCGAAGAGATGGTCGAGACCTCCGGGACCTTGTGGATTTTGCCCAGCCACTTGAGAGTGTCCAGGGTGTTATAGAGAAAGTGCGGGTTCAACTGCGCCTGCATCATGCGCATCCGGGCCGCCCCCAGCTCCCGCTGCTGGCGCAGGGAGTCGTCGAGGTTCTGTTTCAGGCGCTGGGTCATGCCGTTGAAGCGCCCGGAGAGCTGGGCCAGCTCGTCGCTGCCCCGCAGTTCGGCGCGGGCGTCGAGGTCGCCCTCCTCCACCCGGCGCATGGCGTCGTTGAGCACCTGCACCGGCTGGGAGACCCGGCGGGACATGCGCATGGCGAACCAGAAGCACAGCAGCAGGCTCAGGACGATGGAGCCCAGGGCGATGCCGTGCAAAAGCAGCTGGGTCTCGCCGGCCAGGGGCTTTTCCTGGAGCAGAATGAGCGTAAAGCCGCTCAGTTCCTCCTGCGCCGCTAAAAGCCGGGCGTCACTGTCCGGGAGTGTCGGGCTGCCGGAGGCCAGAAGCGAGGCCCGCAGCGTTGCGGCGGTGGCCTCCCCCTGCAGGGCCGGGGAGCAGACGATCTCCTCCCAGAAGCGGTCCATCAAGAGGTACTCGCCCTCGCCGTTCCAACCCTCGAAAAGCGTCTCCAGCTGCCGCTCCGTCACGTCGATGACGGCGTAGCCCACGGTCTCCCCGCCGGACAGAACCGGGCGGGCGATCTGGATGGCCGCGCGGTCGGATGCGTCGTCATAGGGCGAGACCCGGCGGAACACGGTCCCGGCGTCCTGCCGGGCGGCGTGGAGCAATCCCCAGTTGACGGGTAGAGTCTCGCCGGGGCGCCCGGCTGTGGTGGTATAGAGCAGACTGCCCCCGGCATCATAGAGGGAAAGCCCCGCCTCCGGCGTCAGGGCGCCGGAGGCCCGGTACAGTAGCGCATAAACCGCCGTGTCCCGCTCCGTGCCCTCCTGGAGGGTCTTTGCGACGGTGGGGTCCTCAGCCACATGCTGCAAAGTGGTTTCGCAGAGCTGCGCAAAGCTGCCGAGGCCGTGCTCCATAGCCTCCAGCCGGCGCTGGCCCACCCCGGCGGCATAGCGCTCCACGGAGGTCTGGAACAGGCCCAGGATGAGGACCACGCAGATGAACAGCGGGACCACGCCCGCCAGAAGAAAGCTGTGCAGCAGCCAGCGGCGGTAAGAGCGTTCCTTCATCCTCACGCCCCCTCCCGCAGCGCCGCCCAGCGGCGCAGAAAGTCCGCCTTGCGCGCACTTGCCGCGTCCACATCATAGTCCACGACGGTGAGCGCCTCCGCCGGCGGCAGCTCGTCCCGGTCGGCCACGTCCGTGCGTACCGAGCGCCGGGAGAAATCGCTGACCACCAGCTCCTGCACGTCCGCGCTCTGGACGAACTCCAGGAAAGCGACGGCGTTACTGCGGTGGGGCGCGCCGGCGATGAGGGCCGTGCCGTCCGGCAGGATGCTGGTGCCCTCCGCCGGGTAGACGATGCCGATGCTCTCCCCCTGGGCGATGCGCTTGAGCGCCGTCTCCTCCAGTGTGACGCCCACGGCCAGGGTGCCCGCGGCGACCTCCTCCGGCACGGCGCCGCTGTCGGGCAGGACCTTCCCGTCCAAATTCGCATAAAAGCGCTGCATGATCTCATTTTCATCCCCGCCCAGGGCCGTCAGCATGGTCATCACGGCGGTGTAACTGGAGCCGGAGACGGCGGGGTCGGCAAAGGCGATGTTACCCCGCCAGCGCTCGTTCAGCAGGTCCGCCCAGCCGGTGAGCTCCCCTGGCTGGACCAGGCGGGTGTTGTAAATGAGCACGATGGGCAGGGCGGAGAAGGGCGTGCAGAGGTCGCCCGGCTGGCGCAGGCCGGGCCGCAGCATGTCCGCCTCCGGACCCGCCCAAGGCTCGAAGCAGTCGGCGTAGGAGCGCAGGCTCTCCACGCCGCCGCCGAACATCACGTCATAGAGCGGGGTGTCCCGCTGGCCGGAGATGCGCTCTAAGAGCTCCTCCGTCCCGCCGGTGACCACCTCCACCCAGATGCCGGTGCGCTCCTGGAATTCTGCGATAATGGGGCCGTAGACCGCCTCCTTGTGGGAGGTGCAGACCGTGAGGCGCTGCGAAGAATCGGGGGCATAAGCGCGCAAATCGTCGACATGCGCGCCGCAGCCCGCCAGCAGCAGGGCCAGCGCGAGGCACACAGCAATGCAGCGTATTCGCTTCATGACCGGCCTCCTTCCAAAATGCGCTCCAGCAGAGCGGCCACGTCGTCACAGTGATTGGGGTAGCGCGCCGTCAGCTCCGGCGCGGCGCTGGACATGATCCAGGGCTGGCCCACCGCATCTAACATCGGCACGTCATTCCAGTTGTCGCCGATGGCGGCGACCTCCGCCGGGTCCACGCCCAGCACTGCGCAGAGGCGCACGAGCCCCGTGCCCTTGGTCTCCGGCGTGAAGTCCAGCCACTCCGCCCCCGCCACCGCCACGTACAGCCGGGATTCCCAATCGGGGCGCAGGTCCCGCTCCACGGCGGCGATGGTACCTGGGCAGTATGCGGCGATCTTCACCACGGCCTCGGGGATGTCCTCCGGCGTGTCGAACACAGCCACGCGGTTGCCCACATAGCGCTCGATGTCCCGGCGGAGGTCCTCCTGGTCCCGGTGGACATAGCTGGTGTTCAGCCCGGAGACCACGGGCTCGCAGCCGGGGTGGTCCCGAATGGCGCGGACCAGCTCCATCGCCGCCGCCCGCGGGATGGCGGTTTTCGAGAGCACCGGGGCGGTCTCCTCCGGGCCGGGCCCGAAGAGGATGCTGCCGTTTTCGCAGAGATAGCACATATCGTCCGCCACGGGGGCGAAGAGCCGCCGCAGCGAGTGGTACTGCCGCCCGGAGGCGGGGCAAAAGAGGACGCCCCGCTCCGTCAGGCGGCGGAGCAGCGGAAAAACGCGGGCCGGGATGTCGATCTCACCGCGCGGCAGCAGCGTTCCGTCGATATCTGAGGCGATCAGTTTCGGGGGCATATCCATCGGTTTCTCTCTCAAAATGTAATAATAAGGGCGCCGGAAAACCGGCGCCCCTATTCTATCACATGATTACTCGATGGTCAAACTTCCCTGGGCGATGAAGCGGCCGTTCTTGCGGCTGAACAGCACGATGTCGTCTCCCCGGAAGCCGCAACGGACCTTCTGGCCCAGCTCGTAAAGCACGCCGCCAAAGACCACGCCGGTAAGCAGGAACTCGCCTACCTGTACCTTGACAGTGGTCTCCATGCCGGTGGGCATGGC
>JAEEGG010021991.1_pt1 | contig 12612 bp, 9 predicted proteins | sample 9134161 | NCBI WGS metagenome assembly JAEEGG01 (sample SAMN16246543, study PRJNA631951) | gut metagenome | biome: gut microbiome; feature: rumen; material: CR-attached | host: Bos | place: Iran: Karaj | collected 2018-10
GGATTATCAGGACAGCATACTTCGAAAGATCCACCAGATGATGAATAAAGATCATCTTCGCGAAGTAAAGGAAGGTTGACTCTGATGTTATCAGTCTTCAGGAAGAAATCAGATTGTAAAATATTATTATTGTTCAGAATATTACCGATCTCTTCAAGTGAAGCACCGGAGTCTGTATTTTCGTCAGATACAAGGGCATTACATATTTCTGATGAAAAATTCACCCAACATACAAAGTTGGCATTTATAGATTGTCGGCAATTATCATTAGTATCATAGAAAGAAAATTTTCCATCATGATTGACCAGCAAATACAGATCACCATAATTATTAACCGCAATACAATCAGATAATTTCTCCAGGTTTACAATATTTTTCAGCCAATTTATCGCTTCAGTTGCAGGCAACCATTCAACATCAACCTTTGAATTTCTAATTTTTTGTCTAATTATATTTTTATTATAGCTTTTATAATCTGTATGGTTTCTCTCACTGCAATAAAAAGACTTATTTGGAAAAGATTCAAATGTAAAATCAAAACAATCTGCAGAAACATTTTTAAAGATGTGAAACAATACATTATTGACAAAGGATCTAAAAAAATCGCATATAATTTTCTTAGAAAAGACATAACCTCCGCTCAACTTTGGAGCCAAACATGATTTTACTGCAACCCAGCAGCCAAGGCGCTCATTGGAATATTTTTTCAACAATCGTAAATTTGGATTTTTGGCTATAAATTCTGCGTAGACTTGGGAGTTTAAAATAGAGGAAATAATATTTCGATTGACATCATGGACAGATTTATCAAAATTACTATCCTCCAATTTACTCAATTCCTGTTTTTTTGAATTTTGTCGTAAAACGGAAAAATTCTCGGTTACAAGTTTTTCTGCCAGATGTTTAGAAATATACACAGTTTTTGTTTTCATACGCAATCATCCCGTATTATTGTTATTTTTAAAAGCTTAACCACGCAATTGGTAGGTTTTCAAAACAAACAAACCTAACAAACAATAGGCTTTACCCAGTGATCACCTTTCACATTTTTTAATCCTGGGAACAAGACCTTACTGACGCAACTGGGAACAATTGGTCCTGCAAGTCTTGAAAATAAATTTGCGTCAAACCTATCACCAATATGGGGTTCATATACAGAAAGTTCAGTACCCGGATTAGCACGGTTATAGTACTCAACCATAATTCGAAGAAGCCGGATTAATTCGTCCTCACAAATTTGGTTAGTTGCCAAAATTTCACTGTGTACGGCCTGCCACAAACTCTTCAATCGCTGTAGATTTCCAAACTGGGTTAATAATACTGACAATTCATCAAAAGCAAGAATCCTTAAACACGATAAATTTTTCAGCGATATAGGCAATCCATTTACAAAATTATTAATTTCTTCAATTCGGGAAAAATCAGAGATCTCCTCCAACCGTTTGTCCTGTTTTTGTTTTTCTTCGGCAAGAAAATCTTTTTCTCCGGTCAATTTGGTAATCAAATTATTCTGATCTTGTAGTTGATGGTTGGCGGCTTCTAGTTGTTTGCATCTTTTGCTCAAATCGGACTCGAGCTTGTCTTTTTGTAGGTTAGCAGCTTCCAATTGTTCACTTCTACTGCTCAAATCAGATTCGAGATTCTTTTTTTCAGTTTCCAATTGGTCGATTCTCTTTCCAAGATCGGACTCGAGCTTGTCTTTTTGCTGGTTGGCTGCTTCCAATTGTTCACTTCTATTGCTCAAATCAGATTCAAGATTCTTTTTTTCAGCTTCTAGCTGAACGATTCTCTTTCTCAAATCAGACTCGAGTTTCTCTTTTTCCTGGTTGGTTGCTTCCAATTGTTCGCTTCTATTGCTCAAATCAGATTCGAGATTCTTTTTTTCAGTTTCCAATTGATCGATTCTCTTACCAAGTTCGGACTCGAGTTTGCATTTTTGCTGGTTGGATGCCTCCAATTGTTCGCTTCTATTGCTCAAATCAGATTCGAGCTTCTCTTTTTCAGCTTCTAGCTGAACGATTCTCTTTCTCAAATCAAACTCGAGTTTCTCTTTTTCCTGGTTGGATGTTTCTATTTGTTTGCAGCTCTTAATCAAATCCGATTCTGAAACCGAGCTTGAAGGAAGAGTAGAATTATCCTGATTAAGGGAATTTGCAATCGGCTCCTTATCCCCGAGAGTTCCAAGAGAATTAATCAATGCTGTTACATTATCAATTTTCCTCTGATCCCAGTTCAGAATCTTTAGTAGAGCATTTAAAAGATCTACAGTCTGATCACTCATTCAGCCCCCTTATTTTCCCCAAATTATAATGATAGGCATCATCCTCAAAGTAACGACTATTCAGGACTTAAACACAAATACAGTTTTACATCATTTATTTATCGCCTTGCATACTTTCAATTCAGCGTAAAGTTTATCGAGCAAAGCATTGAATCTTTTATTTTTCTCTTCAAAAGAAGCAACATTATTTTTCAAAGATTGATTCTCACTTAATAATACTTGGTTCTTGTTTCTGAGGTCAGTCAGTTCCTTATTAAGAGCATCATTTGTTTGATCATTTTGTGAATTAATTTTTAACTTGTTTTTCAAAGATTGATTTTCATCCACAAGTGACTGATTAGTGTTTTTAAGTTCAGAAATTTCAGTTTCCAAAGATTCCACAGATTTATCGCCGAGCCTGCACACTGCTGCTGTCAGCAAAGCAGTAACCAAAGCTGTCGATAACACAGTTATAAGCGTTCTAACAGTAAGCTTCATATTTCACCCCTTTATAAATAATTACACCCATTCCGAAAAAATTTGATAATAAAAAGATTATCGTTGAACAGAATCAATCAATAACCATGCGTTTTTCAGTCTTATAAACATCAGCCTTATCTCTTATTTCCTGTTTTCCGTTACTGTTCAGTTGTTCTACTTTTTCTTTGATCTTGCAAATAATATCCTCATTAGAAAAAATTTTATCGCTGAAGCCAAAATACTGCGCAATCAAATCTAAATCATGCAAACCGTTAAGACAGTGGCAGGCAAAAGCAACATCGAATGAAGAACAGTGGTAAGATTTCAAAACATTTAAGGCATAAATTTTTAAATAATTTCTGCTGAAGCTAGAACCTCCACAATAACTGAACAACACGTTATTCTGATTAATATGGTTAAGAGGTTTAGAAAAAACATCATCCAAATCTTTGAATATATTTATTACTGAATCTTTTACTTTAGTGCAACGGAACAATTCAAACTTTTCTGAATGTTGCTCTTTACTGACTGTTGCGCTAATACTGGACATCTGACCGGAATCAGTTTCAGAGATAACAGGCTCAAGATAAACAAAATTATTTCCTTCACAGAGCTCAACGTGTGGAAGCTTATCTTCGACTAAGTAAACTTTATTGCAGAACTTGAAGATTCCCGGAGAAATAATTACAACATTTCCTTCAACACTGAGATCGAGTCCGGAAATAATTCCATCACCATACTTCGAAAAAAATATATCTAAAGCTTTTCTAGGGAAGTCTCTCAAAGCTACAAGCATTTGTTTCTTTAGAATTGTGCCATCATCAAATGAAGGTATCAGCATACAAACTCCTATTTTTTCCCATCAAAGAATGATTCCATCATCTGTTCAGTTTCAAAAGAGATGAACACCTCATCTCCGCGATAAACTTTTGCACTTTCATCACGGTAAATAGGAAGAATGTTAAATCCCCATTTTTCTTTATTAAGATATACAAATGCATATTTTTTATCCTCAGGCAGATGATCTAAATCTTCTGTCTGGCTGATTAATCGGTTGGAAATCTTTTCAATATCATTAAATGAAGTTTCCTGCCATTTAATATTTTCACAATCGAATTTGTACGTTTTACCACACTGCATGTCAGAAGATCTCATAATAAATGTAATTTGTTTGGCTCCCTTCGTTATCCTATTTTTTTGCGATGGCTGATCCCATTGAGTTCCCTGCTCAATCAGCCTTCTTTCTAATCCTTCTGGATTCAGTGTATATACGGAAATAGGAATGTTATTAGTTTTGTTTTTAAGTTTTCCTTCTATCGATGAATTTTCAAGTGAATGTATATACATAATAGCGCCCTTTATACACATCAGTTTAAGTTCTACAGCGCCTCTTTCTTTTGAGTTGCTTCTACCAATCTTTCTTCCAGGTAGAAATTCTTTCAGGCAGTCCATAAAAATATTAATTTTAGAAGTCTGACCTGATAGTTTAATCTGATCATAAGACTGAAGATTTGTTTTTTCATTCTTGTCTTCATACAAATCATTAAGAAATTTTCTAACCAAATTGTAAATATCTGCTCGAATCAGCTTATCAATTTCCTTGGCATTAAACGTTACTTTCGGGAACTTCTTATCCTCAAAAAAAGGGGTAGATTGATCATAACTAGAGCAATGGTATAACTTCCAAAACCGATCATTATAAACACAAAGATCTACATCTTTGTTCTTTTCATCTGTGAAAGTATAGCGGGAAATAGAATTGGTTCTATAAAACTCTTTTTTCATTCCCTCAGCAAGTTTCCACAAAAAATAGAAATTATTTTTAATTCGGTTATACTCTTCAGAGGTGCTGTTCTCATACTTAATAAACATGGTAGGTATAACAGCATCTGCCTTTATGTATTCCTCCTCTAACTTGCTGTAGATATTTTTATATTTTTGACTAAATGTCTCACCATCCTCTGTGTTTTCCATATAAGAAAATATGGATTCACTGTCAGGAGAAATAAGAGAATCGATTGTTATTCGCCCCTTATGACAAAACTCTCCGGCATATACAATCTTCATAAACTGCATAATACGATAAGTGATGTTATTACCGCCGAAGTTTATATCCCCGTTAACATACTCAGTGCTTACATTGTAGTCGACAACTCCATCTGGATCTTTTTCAATCTTATACTCACAAGAAGCAAGATCTGAAGTTCCACCGCCACAATCGATTATCAGAACTTTCCTTACCCATTCCTTCTTTCCCAAGTCATTAAGCTTTTCATATTTTTTTTCTTTTATATCCCTGTCAATAATACTGTACAGAACAGAAATTGCTTCATCTATAGCATGCTCTTTTTCAAGTTTATAACCTATACTGTTAAGAATACTGTCATACAGTTCTAGTGTCTGTTTTTTTAATTTGACCGGAGTTGACATGTGAATACGTTCAAATTTACATTTGAACTGATTCTCAGCTTCACGGATAATAAAACTGAAATACCTAGCGACTACATCCCTGCGGCAGATTTTTATTTTATTTCCTTCGGGATCATGAATTTCCTCTATCCGATCAATATCTGTTATCCATCTTTTGATCTCCATAAAGCAACTTGCCTTAGGACAGTAACCGTCATTATTAATCAACTTCATTGCTTCATAACCGAAAGCAAAAACGACAGAATCAGGGTCATTATGATTTTTAACCTGTTTAACATACAGCACTGTCGGTGACAACTCACTGAAAGAGAGATTTTGGTCAGAAAAAGTATTAAAAGAGACTAAATTTTCGCTATCAGGATTAATCTGCCCGTTTATCTTTGCAAGATTGGAAATTTTTTCCACATAGTGTGAGTCAAGAAAGGCACCTGCTGTAGTATTGGATGTTCCAAAGTCAATGCAAAGATGTGTGCCGGTGGTTTCTGTATCCCTGAAGTCCACCTCCACGGCTGCCTTTACGTATTCGGTTTTATTATTTTTATTTCTTGGAAAAACAAAATAATTATTCGAATATTTGATATCATTGAAAGAAATATTATCGGCCGAAGCAACGAGAAAATATTTTGCAGTCCCGTCTTTCAAAGTGCTCATCAACGAAAAAAAACCGACTACAACATTATCCTTGTTATAAGAATCACAGTTAACCAGCATTACATTAGAATCAAATTTGAAATCGCGCGAGCTACTCATACCGGTGCAACTGAAACGTTGGGGATTGAAATTTTTTACATAAACATTGTCCTTTTCAGTTATGTCCAATCCGGAATACAATTCAATCCTGTTTGGAAGTTTAAGTTCACATGTCTCAACAAGCTTTATTGGTATTTCAAAAATTGAGTGTTTAATTTCAGCTTCATCCTCCCCTATCGGTTTACCATTTTTAACAGCAACCATCCCATCAATTGATTCAGCAATTTTTGGATTTTTAAAAGCAATGGGGTCAATTTTTAATTTAATTGAATCAGTTTTTACCCGTTCTCCCTTTTCACCTGATTCAGTTTTTTTAGACAGAAAATCAGATAACTCAGATAACACAGAAATTACATCTCTATCCAACAGTCTTTGATTCTGCTTGTTTGAATTACCTTGTGATAAAGGATTATTTTGATCAATATTTTCGTTCATTCTCAGTTATCCTCTCTGCTTATAATTTAATCTACAATCTGTATTTTGCCGATCAGCATTGTTCTGTTTTTTCCTATAATGCCGTAGTGATAATCCCAATATGTTCGCAACTTCAGATTTCTATCCCAGAACATTAACTTCAATAATTCATACTTTTTTAAGTTATAATCAGTTCTCCGTTCTCCTATATATAGGAAATATGTTGAGGTTGATTCTTCAAACTTCAGCAACGAAGTTGAAAACAGCCGCTCAACAGCCTCCGTAAAATAGCTTTGATCCTGCTTCAACAGTTTTGAAGCAACAAGATAAAGAAATATATTCTGTTCTTTTATACTAAGTTGTTCATATAACGAACACACCTTTTCACCGAAATATTTATTCTCAACTTCCTGTCTAACCTTCTCAATTAACATTTGCCTGTAGTTCAGGCCGAAAGATTTATCGAGCATTGCCAGATAATTGAAAATTACGCGGTAAAAAGGTTTTTGAATAAAATGTTCGCAACTCGACGTATCCAGCTCATTACCTTCGTTCAACTCATCAGCTGGGTGATTACCGGTAAAAATCTGATCAAGAGCATTAAAAATTTCTGAGAATCTCAAAAGCGGATTAACTGATATTTCTTCCGGATTATCCGAGAATACTTCAACATAGGGACAAAAACTCTTTTTGACAACAAAATTTGCCAAGTTATTATTCTCTTTTAAAAATTCCCAGATATAGGACATTATTTTTCCCCCGCCCATTCAATTTCAGGATAAAACCACTCCAGATACTGAAGAACATAATTTATGTAATCATCTGCAAAATTTAACGCGGATTTTGAATTGAATTTTAAATGTACTGTATCGGTTTTCTTAAAGATCCGTTTTCCTTTCAAATCAGGACGGAACTGCGCTGAATAGCGTTTTACAATGTGTTCATGTTCGCAGCCGTTGGATATTTCTGCATTCAACCAGGTTTCATTTCTCCTGTATGGAGCAATTGCATGTTCAATATCAGCATCAGAAATAATTCTTTTATTTCTAAAACCGCTGAATGTTTCATCAAGAGAATTGCAAAAGACCTTTCTTACTTTAACATCTTCATCAAAAAAGCTTTTATCTATAGACGCATATTCGAGCACTCTGAAACAGCAGGTACCACTACTTATAGAAATTTCAACACTGTCACAGTTAACCCTGATATCATAAATCAATACATCCTTATCAATTGGTAACGGCAGGCAGTAATGACCATGTCTGTTTTTTTCAAACACGTAGGTATATTTCACATCATTCCCGTATGGAATTTTCGTATCATAAGTTTTTTCTTCGGTCTCCCTTATCATAAAATTCCAATACATTTCATAATTATCAGCAATTACATCAATGCCGTTCTTGCTGAAACAGAAATCCAGATTTTCATCAGCAAGAGATTTTGGATAGACAACCAAGAAAGATTTATAGCTGTATGGGGAAAAAACTACCGGATTAACAAAATCATAATAACTCGCATACTGATACAGAAGTTCATGTTTTTCCACAAAAGTTCTGTCAAAAACAAGATGGTAGGTAAAAGTATGTTCTGCACCGTTAGTACTGTACTTTCCGGTATATTTTCTTAATTCAGCAGCATCATTCTGAAAATTTTTAAGTTTGTCATATTCAGCATTTACAAATATTCTCCGGTAAAGATATTGCGATTCTGAAATAGGCGGTAAATGAAAATCGTTCGCCGGTTCATCTATATCTGCCATTGGTGACATTCCGGCATTTTTATACTGTTTGAGTTTCATTTCATCATTCTTATCGACTAACGAGACATAAACCGCACCGATCATATGTGAAGAATCATTGGATACACACTTATCTATAATTGATTTATTTACATCCTCACTGTATTGGCAAAGTTCATCAAACAAAGATTTGAAGGATTGCTGGATTTCATAATTAATTTTATCCTGCTCAGAATATTTTAATTTATCTATACACTGATGTAATTCTTTCTTATTGATCTCGTACATACTAATCTATTCCTACTCCAGAGTTGCCCTTGATATTGACCTTACCACCTTTTATTTCAACTTTTTCACCTTCAATGGAAACTTTTGATTTTCCTTTTGCTACAACATTTTCGGAATTAAAGACTAAAAATTCATCTTTAAGTTGAAGAGTTGAATCAAAAACTTTTGCATTCAATTCATTCAGGTCTATCTTTACAGTGATCTTATCACCGCTTTTTACAATAATATCTTCGTCGTGAATCTCGATTCTGTTCTTGCCTTTCTGAAGCACAATTCCTTTATTTCTGCCGGAACTGTCATTATCAAACTTAATATATCTTGTATCATCGAAGACCAGGTACTGATTGTCAGCTCCTTTCACAATCTGATTAAAAGCATCAGTCCTCAGACTTCCTGATACCACCGCCCTACCGTTATAAATCCTCACTAGCACCTGATCTTTTTTGGCAGGAATAAACACAGCTCCGTAATCCCTGGTTGCAAAAAAGCTTTCTGATTCAATCCAGCATGGTCGATCCTGCATCGGATCTTCAAAAGGTTCATGCTCAAATGACAGTTGCAAACGCCCCAAATTTTTTTCATCTCTGTTGTTAATTACAGAAGCATAGAGAGTCAGATTATTTATAACAGCAATCTCAGATTCAGGATCTTTTACTTCATACAATTCGTATTCATAAAAATAAGAGCAATGTTCCAGGAAAAATCTTTTTTTACGTATAAATAACTGTGAGCCTTTAAATGTAACAGTATCACCAAGATGAAAATTTTTTAGCATTCTGCAGATTAAACGAGCACCTTCAGGTGTTTTACCATAACGGAAGGAAACTAAATCATTTTCATCAAGGGTACCTTTATCTTTTCCTTTATTGGAAATAAAAGTATCCTCCCCGGGGAAAACAAATTCCCCTGCCGAAGTCGCAAGTTCGATTGCAAATTTCCAGTCGGTAATTCTGTTCTGTACCAGAATTCCAGGAATTTCAGCTTCACCTGAAACTCTGTTATGAACATTTTTCATACTGGAAAGAAGTTTAAGCACATCAGAAATTTTTTTGTCCGGATCTTGAAAAACTCTGCATTTCGGTTCTCTGTCGTAATCACGGGATACACCCTCAGCAGTAACCATCAGTACAGAACCACTGATATCCTTTGTAAAAGAGATATCAACAATACAACCCTTGAATTTAAATTCACCATCTGCAAAAGAGCATTCGGTATCTACTTTATTCATCAGATTATCCAGATCATTCTCAGCAACAGAGCAGGAAAAATGACACTGTTCATGTTGATTAACTTCACTTAGATATTCAAATTCATCTATACTGATGATTTTTTCAAAACCGGAAATTTCCATAATCCAGACGCTATTCTACCTTTATCGTTTTTATTTCACCTTTTCGCTGCTTCATTTTGAGACAGAATTTTCCCCATGAATGATCATCATCATTTTTTGCATCGCTGAATTCCTCCTTGTATGAAAAACAGAACATGCTTTTTAAATACAAATCTCTCTCCGGTTCTTCGTCATCATCACTACGTAAAATTTGAATCGACACTGTTTTGTACACACTAGCTGAATCTTTTTTTCTAGACCAATCACTAATTGCCTTAACTGCCTGTTTATTTTCTTTACATAACTCACCGCAAATTATTACATCCACGTATAATTGATCTGATCTGTCATTGGCAAGCCTCTCATCCTGATATAGATTGAACTCTACAGTTTTAATTGAATTCTCACCACTCATCTCAATCTTCTCACCACTATCACCTTCAATGCATAATTTATAGTACATAATTAATTACCTCCATTGTTATCTTCTGTCTGTTCAGTAAATACGATGTCATCACAGATTTCAGTATCACCGTTAAATGTGAATCTGAGATTAAGTTTTTTGGCCACACCTTCAACGAGATCTATTGATTCACCATCTAGCAGAATTCGGTTATCGAACCTCTTGCTATCATCCTTGCTATCTCGTTTCCAGGAATCCAAATACTCTCTTTTAAACATATTAAAAGTATTGCGGCTTAAGTTATCATCAATGGAACGAAGCATCTGATCTACAGTGTTTTTTACCAAAGTCCAGCAAACAGGTTTATAAATATCCTTGTCATTCCTTTTAAGGGTTCGCTCATTAATGACATAACTATTATTGAGAATTTTATCTTTGTAGATAATTCGGTTATCAGCAAAAGCAAAACCGAATCGATATTCTGAGATAGCAGCTTTTGTTTCCTTAAGCATTTCAGTGGTAGTTTCGCGATTAAGATTGGTGGTTACAACCTTGCAGTGTTCTCCATCTTCAAGACTGAAACGGACACAAGGAAATCTACTGTCAACGTTAAAACCTTTACTTTTTAAGAATTCGTAATTCTGAATACCAACTACCATGCCGCATGCAACGTAGGAACTGTCCAGGTACACTCCCGGGAGCTCACAATATTCATCCCGTTTAGAATCAGATTCGAGCTTATAACCAATTTTTACAGCAGTTTTTTCTTCGGGCAGAATGGTAAAATTAGGATAACAGAACACTGCATATTCACTGTTCACACTCTTCAGAGCATCATCATAATCCCTGACTTTATCTGCATTTATGCTCACAAAACCTGTATCCTTTCCGGCTTTATCATTTGTAAAGGCCATAATTTTGGCATCAGTAAGAAGAGACAGCATTTCCTTCAGACTATCAAGCTGACTACCACTATCATCCATCTTCTTCACTTTATCTGAAGATGGATTTATCTCGCCAAAAGCACCTCCAAAACAGGTGTTATCGACAGATGAATCAGATCCACAATCGTCAAATCTGACAGAAGGGACAATACCAAACCAAATTCTGTTAACATCCTTTTCATTGCTGAAAGCATTGAAATAGAACTTAAATCGATCCTTTGCTACATCGTCAGCAAGTAATTTATTATATTTACAGTTAGCCACTATTAATTTAATGTTTCGTCCAAGTTTTCCTTTATAGGCAGCATGATCAAAAAAACTCTTTACCCCGATAAACCTCTGAACAATATCAATAACAGCTTTGGCAAAACTTTCCTGAGAGTCCTTATAAATATCTTGAAGTTCAGCTTTTTCTTCTTCAATTTTAATAAGATCTGTGGAAATTACTGTTTTACCCCCACCGCCAGTATAGGCGTCGGCTATCATTCCTGCGACAAAATTATTATCCTTATATTCTGCAGGCGCATAAGTTTTAAAATCATTTTTAAGAACTCCGGCAACAGTCTCCAGGTACGTTTGCTCCTTACTTTCAGCAGGAACTTCTACCTTATTAGCTTCATCTTTATCTTCATATTTTTTATATCCTATATTTCCTTTTTCCGTGAATACCGGCGTACAACGGATTACTTTAGTTTCTGATCCAAGAGATCCGGAGACCGTATTCTGTTGCTCGTTAAAAAAATCAATCTGCCTCTGTTTATCAGCAATTAGGATTGGTAGCAAATTTAAAGGACTTTTGTTATCGTATTTATCTATTATTTTTTTTCGTATCTCTACAATGTTTTTTTCAAGTCTTTTAATTTCAACACTAGGTATACCGGATTCAATAAGTTCATTATACTGCTTAGTATTAACAAGGAGTCTTTTACGAATTTTTTTGCACTCTTCTATGCTTTCTTTGGGTGATAACGCCTTTTTAAACTCATCGTAATTAAAATCAAGGTTTGCGTTATCTGAATGAGACTTTCCATCTAATATATTTTTAATCATTTTATAAAAGGCATGATCTTTAAGATTTATTTTTGTAAAATCTCCATGCTTAGGTTTGTCAAGTTTATATACAAATTTTGCTTTACCATTAGCTAATACCATGGTTTCATATATAATTGGAGAAAATTTTTCCTCAAATTCACTGAATGACTTGACTACCAGCTCCGAATTTTCTCCCATTATCAGATTTCTAAATTTTTCGATAGGAAGCTTCTCATCATCTTTAGTAAGTAAAGTTATTAGATCCATCTTGTTGTCAGCGGAATCAAATTCTTCGAAAATAATAGTCGTTCCTGTCTGTTTAACTATATCCATCGGGCTTAAACTCATAGCATCATTCCTCATCATCAACACTGTAAATATAAAAACCTGTAAAATTACTATCACGTAACGCAGTAGCAATTCTTTCCGAAATTATTATTTCCGGGTTCACAACTCCGGCTAGTTTAAAAATCTCATATCTGCCTGTTTTATCTTCTTCAATCTTTATACTTTTAGCTTTTCGCCTGGCATGGATTTCACTGT
>JAEEGG010021995.1_pt1 | contig 12612 bp, 9 predicted proteins | sample 9134161 | NCBI WGS metagenome assembly JAEEGG01 (sample SAMN16246543, study PRJNA631951) | gut metagenome | biome: gut microbiome; feature: rumen; material: CR-attached | host: Bos | place: Iran: Karaj | collected 2018-10
CGAGCTGAACCTTGCCGCCGAGACGCTTGGTCATTTCCACCCAGCCGTCCCAGTCGTTCTCGCCCAGGCCGTCTTCGATGGAGATGATGGGATACTTGTTGACCAGGTCTTCCCACATGTCGATCATCTCACCGCTGGTCATGACGGTGCCGCGCTTCGGCAGGTGATACTTCTTGTCTTCCGGATTCCACCAGTCGGAGACGGCCGCGTCCATGGCGATGCGGAAGTCCTCACCGGGCTTGTAGCCGGCCTTTTCGATACCGGCAACCAGCGCCTTCAGGGCGTCCTCGTCGCTGGCCAGATTCGGGGCATAGCCGCCCTCGTCACCGACACCGGAGGGAGGAACAACCTTCTTCAGGGCGTGGAAGACCTCGGCGCACATGCGCAGAGCCTCGCGGAAGTTCGCCGCGCTGACGGGCATGATCATGAACTCCTGAATGTCGACGCTGTTGTCGGCATGGGCACCGCCGTTGAGGACGTTCATCATGGGCACCGGCAGGGTCTTGGCATTGACGCCGCCGATATAGTTGTACAGGCTCTGACCGGTTGCCTCGGCAGCGGCCTTGGCGCAGGCCAGGGAAACACCCAGAATGGCATTCGCGCCGAGACGGGTCTTGTTGGGGGTACCGTCCAGCTCGATGAGCAGATTGTCGATGGCGGTCTGGTCCAGAACATTCAGGCCGACCACGGCCTCGGCGATCTCGCCGTTGACGTTCTCGACGGCCTTCATGACACCCTTGCCGTTGTAGCGCTCTTTGTCGCCGTCACGGAGCTCACAGGCCTCATACATACCGGTGGAAGCACCGGAGGGAACAGCGGCGCGGCCGATGGTGCCGTCATCCAGCGTAACCTCGACCTCGACGGTCGGATTGCCGCGGGAGTCAAGAATCTCACGCGCCAGGACATCAACGATTTCAAAATATTGTTTCATGGGAACAACCTCCTGTTCGAATCTGGCAAGATTATAAACCAAAGCGCGCCAAAAGGAAAGAGATAGTTTTCATCCCGCTTTGCAAATCGGTGTTTTTGTAAAAAATGACCAAGCACGGAGGGCCTTTTCGTCAGGAAAAGGCCCGGAATTGTGCAGGTAGATTGCGAAGCGGCGGAAAATGTGATAGAATGCCGGCAGGAAAATGCGGATGCGGAGAAAGGAGGACGGAAAATGAAGACTTTGAAAAAGATTCTGCCGGTTCTGCTGCTTTTGCTGGCGGTTCTGATTCTGCTTCCTCCTGCCCGTGAAACCGGAGGGCCTGCCGCGCAGCCGCAGACGCAGCAGTCGGGTGAGCTCCAGCTTCTGCAGGACGGCGGCACCGCGGCGCCGACAGAACAGAAAAAGCTTCCGGAGGACGGAAGCTATACGACGAAAGAGGATGTGGCGGCCTATCTGATTCAGTACGGGCATCTGCCCGGGAACTTCGTCACGAAGGCCGAGGCGAGAAAAGCCGGCTGGATCGGGGGAAGTCTGGAGAAAACCCTGCCGGGCAAGTGCATCGGCGGGGATTCCTTCGGGAACCAGGAAGGGCTTCTGCCGAGAGCAAAGGGGAGAAGCTGGCGGGAATGTGACATCAATACCCTCGGCAAAAAGAGCCGCGGTTCCGAACGGCTGATCTGGTCCAACGACGGGCTCATCTATTACACGGGCGATCACTACGAAAGCTTTACGCTGGTATACAGTCCCTGAAAAGCAGAGGGGACAGCGGAGAAAGGAAGCGGAGAACATGAAGAAACGGATCATCTGCGTCAGCCGGGAATTCGGCAGCGGCGGGAGAGAGCTCGGCAAACGCCTGGCCGACAATCTGGGCTTTGCCTATTACGACCGCGAGATCGTGCTGAGTCTGGCAGAGCAGACGGGCATGGACGAAAACAGCCTCGAACAGCAGCTGGAAATCGCAGCACCGGTCCCCTTTGCCATTCACTTTGCCCAGAGCTTTACGGACAACCTGACCGTCAACGATACCACGGTGCAGCTGCTGTCGCTGCAGACCCGCCTCATCAAGGAGCTGGCTGCAAAGGGCGACTGCGTCATCGTCGGGCGTGCGGCGGATTCCATCCTCGAGGAGGAGTTTCCCTTCCGCCTCTTTGTTTATGCCGAAAGCGAGGCCAAGCTGGAGCGCTGCCGCAGCCGCGCGACGGAAGGCGAAGGGCTTTCGGACAGAGAGATCCTGCGCCAGATGAAGCGGATCGACAGACGCCGCGCCGAGTTTCATGACATCATCTCGCCACGGCCCTGGGGTGACAAGGAGAGCTATGATCTCTGCGTGAATACGACGGGCACGGAGATCAAGGCTGTCGTGCCCGCCGTAGCGGAATATTACCGGCTCTGGGCGGCTGCCACAGACCGGGGTCGGTAACGGGCGTCAGTAATAGATGCCGTTGCTGACGACGGGACGGTAGTCAGGGTCGTTCCAGCGCACGCTGTAGTTCAGGGTGTCATATTCCATCTGGTCCCGCAGCAGGGCATAGCGCGGCGCATAGTTCCGGCGGTCTTCCCGGTAGTACGGCTGCTGCATGTACCACTCCAGCGCCTCGCCTTCCAGACAGGCGGCCCGGCGCCAGCCGGCTTCGGAGCTCTCCCAGGCGGTGTCGTCGACCTCGCAGTCGGGATGGAGCTCGCGGTAGTGGGCGATCTGCTCCGGCGGAACGGGGCAGAAGTTGGAAATGCCCAGGTAGAAACGGTCCAGGTCGAGATCGTAGATCGGCGAAATGTCCGTCAGATACGGACAGTGGCCGACGTTCAGGTGCTTGAGGGTCTTGAGGCCGCTGAGCGGGGACAGGTCCGAGGTGTTGGAGTAAAACAGCTCGAGATACTCCAGGTGCTTGCAGTTGGCCAGAGGGGACAGATCCCCCAGCGGGTTCATCGCGATGATGAGCACCTCCAGATCGGGCATGTAGTTGACGACCGAGAGGTCCGTGATGCATTCGTTGTGGCCGATATCCAGGTATTTCACCTTGGTGCAGTATTTCAGCACTTCCAGATCGCTGTTTGTGACGGTACCGCCGATGGACGGACTGGAGGCGAGGATCCTCTCCACATTGGTTCGGACGGAGTATTTCAGCCCGAAGCTGATGCGCCACACGACCTCGGTATCCGGCAGCGCGTCCCGGATGACCTCCATATCCTCGTTGCGGATGCCGCAGCTGTCCATCATCAGGGTTTTCAGGTTCGGCATGCATTTCGCCGCGGCCAGCACCTCTTCGCCGCGGTCTGGGACCGCAAGATAATTGAGGTCGATTTCTTCATCCTCCAGCGTCAGCGGAACGCCGCAGAGCGAGAAGCGGTAATCGATTGTCGCATTCGGCGCGGCGGAGCGAAGGGCGAGGATGTCCTCCCAGGTCGGATGGTCTTCCCGCTCATCGCTGCCGAGGCGGATTTCCTTCAGATCGCGCAGGCAGGCGATGGTGCTGAGGGCGATGCGAATCCGGACAGGCGCGACATCGGAGAGGTCGAGCACGGTTTCGTCCAGCACGCTGTCCTTCCCCAGAAGGCGGCAGTGATAGGAAAAGGCAATATCGGGATATGCATCCCGGAAACGCAGGGCGGCCTTCGGCGAGAGGCCGTCCTCTTTGCTGCCCAGATTGACCTCTTTCAGCTTCGGCAGGAGGGCGAGGGCCTCGAGGGCCTCCTCGGCGTCCCGGGTTTTCAGGCCGGTCAGGTCCAGGCTCTCCGCGTCGGGTTCGGCCGTGACGCCGTTGGGGAAGAGGACCGTGCTGTCCGCGGGGGCTTCCTCTTCGCTGCCCGCAGCATTCGGCTCCGGCCTCGGCATCTCCGCCGCGTCGGCATCGATGCCGCAGCCGCAGAGAAGCGGGAGCAGGAAAAGCATGACACAGAGAACAGCGGCGTTGATCCGTTTCATCCGTGACCTCCTTCAGAATAGAGGGGCGAGTCCCCCATTTTTACGATCAGCATGCCGTCCAGCATCTGCATGCTTTCGGCGTCGGGATAGCAGGGCATGGCGCTTACCCGTGCATCCTGCTGCATCCGGTTCCAGACATCGGAATCGGCCAGAACGGCAGGGTTGTTCAGAATATAGCGGAAATAGGCGGCATAGATGTGATAGTTATACGAGGTCAGGGCCTTTTCGATGGGGGAGGCTTCCTCGCAGCCGGTGATGTCGTAAGTCGCCTCAAAGCCGGGGAGCTGTTCCTGCAGCTGATCGCTGACGCCGGCGAAGACCACGGCCGTCTCGCCGGGGACATAGTCCTCCCGCTCTTCCATCCGGTACAGCACCCGCGTCATCAGGGAGAGCGCGGCATTCTGCTCCAGGCTTTTCCGGGTATAGACGACGTTGGCCGTCTGGATGTTGGCGCAGAAAAGCGCAAAGAGAAGCAGCACCGAAAGCGCCCGTGTAAGCCCCAGCGGCTTTTCTTCCGGCAGGAGAAAGACCGGGAGAAGGAGCGCCAGCCCGGAAAGCCAGAACGCCGTTTTCATCAGGTCGTGCACATCCCGGGAAAAGCTCAGCTGCGCGGTGTTCATCCCCAGCGGGAGCAGCAGGACCAGCGCGCACAGCAGCAGCTTTTCCTTTCCCCCCGCCTTTCCGCACTTCAGCCAGACCAGCAGGTGCCAGAGCCCGAGCAGCGCAAGGGCGATGTTGACCGCCAGCACAAAAGGCTCCACATGGCTTTTGGCGGGCTGGAAGAAGGCCGCCGCCCAGGTGGCATACACGTGCGCCAGGCGCCCGAAGAGGGAAAGCGAGCTCGTCTGTGAAACGTTGTTATAGCTGTCCATGGCCAGGTTGATGCCCTTCCAGGAGCACATCAGCCGGACCAGGACCCAGTACAGCAGGCCGCCCAGCGCCAGCATCACGAGTGCGCGCAGACCCTTGCGGAAAACGGCGCGGAAGTCCTCGCCGCGCAGAAGCGCGGCCATGCTGAGCAGCATGATCAGCGTGATCGGGACCGAGACCATGCTCTGATAGGTGCCGACGCAGAAGCAGATGAGCAGAACGCCGGCGAAGGCGCCCTTCCAGCCGCCCCGATCCCAGAGCCAGACGGCAACAATACCGACCAGCATCGCGAAGAGGTCGGCGTCCATCTCATAGAGGAAGGTGGCCGTCATCGCGATGAGCGAGAGGTTCGCCGTGAGGATCCCGGCGGTCAGGACCGTGAACAGGCGGGAGGGGATCCGGAACAGGCCGGTGATCAGAAAGCAGGAAAGGCTCAGCCATACCAGGCTCAAAAGGCCGAGCTGCCAGGGTGCCGCGATCAGGCCCCGGAGAACGCGCCGGTACAGAACGATGCCCGGCCGGCCGAGCTGCATCTTCCAGTAGGTCTCCACAGGCGTGACCACCAGGGCGTTGAGCATGTCATGCGAGAAGCCGGCGCGAAGAAAGCCGTAGGCGTGCGCGGCAAGGCCGAACAGAAAAACCGCGGCAAAACAGAGCAGAAGGCGCTGCTGCACGTCGCTGTTCCAGCGTTCCTGCAGGCGCTCTGCCAGGCTTGTTTTTCCGATTTCCGCCATATTCCCGCCCCTTTCCGGAGAGAAAGTAACATAAAGACAGTCTACCACAGGGCAGGGAAAAAGACAAGGGAAGCGCTTGACTTTTCGGGCTTTCCGGTTATAGGATAAGAACAGGCCGGGCGGGAAAGACCTGTGCTTCCCGCACGGCGGGGCGGAGGAGAAAGAGAGGCTTCCGAAAGAGGAGGTGCTGCATTGAAAAAGGTCATCATTCTGATCGGAAACTACGGTTCCGGGAAAACAGAAATCGCGCTCAACATGGCGGTCAGGGCGGCTGCGGAGGGAAAAAGGACCCAGGTCATCGACCTGGACCGCATCAACGACTATTTCCGCATGTCGGACCATGTCCGGCTGCTCGAGGACCGGAACATCAACCTGGTTTCGCCCACCTTTGTCGGGGCCGGGATTACCCAGACCAACATGCCGGCGGCAGTGGGTTCGGCCTTTGCGCAGGACTGGGATCTGGTGCTCTTCGACGTCGGCGGCGATCCGGCCGGGGCGCTTTCCCTGGCCCGCTATCACATGGATTTTGCCGCACTGGAGCCGGGTCAGCTCGAGGTCTATGACATCGTCAACATCCGCCGGCCCATGTCCGAGACGGCGGACAAGATCCTGAAGCTGAAGGACGAGATGGAGGGCTTTGCACGCCAGACCGTCACGGGCTTCATCAACAACTCGAACCTCCAGACCTGGGCCAGCGCCGACGACCTGCGCGACGGCTATCCCGTGGTGAAGGCAGCGAGCGAGCGGAGCGGCATCCCGGTGGTTCACACCACCGGGCGGAAGGAATATCTGGATGCCTTCCTCGCTGACGGAACCTGGGAGGAGAAGTATCTCGGCCGGCCCCTCGCCCTTGAGCCGTATATGCGCCGGGAATGGGACAATCTGGGAATATAAAAAAGCAGCCCGCCGAAAATGGCGGGCTGCAGATTCTTTCTGCAGGGATCAGGCAGCGGAGGCGTTTGCGCGCCGGGAAGAGATGATCTGCCAGGCGAGCGCGGCGGCAAAGACGACGATGCCGATCAGGTCGGTCATCGTGCTCGGATCCAGCATCAGCAGGCCGCCGGCGGCAAAGAGGATGCGGACCAGCGGGTTCATCGGCCGCAGCAGATAGCCGTTCAGGGCGGCTGCCACGCCGAAGATGCCTACCAGAGACGTCAGGACGACCGAAACCACCTGCAAGGCCGTGGTGTTGATGAACAGCATGGCGGGATTCATTGCGAAGATATAAGGCACGACAAAGGCCGCGATGGCGAGCTTGGTCGCGTTGACGGCGGTCTTCATCGGCGGGGCCTTGGCGATGGCCGAGCCCGCATAGGCGGCCAGGGCGACCGGCGGCGTGATGTCGGCGACGATGCCGAAGTAGAAGACAAAGAAGTGGGCGGCGACCTGCGGGACACCGATCGTGATCAGGATCGGCGCACAGGTCGAGGCCATGATGCAGTAGTTTGCCGTCGTGGGCACGCCCATGCCCAGCACGATGCAGCAGAGCATCGTCAGCACCAGCGCGATCATGACGCGGCCGCCGGAGACGGTGACCACCGCCGTGATGAGCTTGGAGGCCAGACCCGTCGAGGTGATGCAGCCGGCGACAAGGCCCGCCATGGCGCAGGCGACGGCGACGGTGATGCAGCTCTTGGCACCCGCCTCCAGGGCGTCAAGCACCTTGGTCAGGGTCAGGTTGTCGCTGGTATCGGGATTGTGCGTAACGCGGTTGACGACGTTGTTGACGATGCCGACGCCGATCGTAATGAGAATGGCAATGGCTGCGGAAAACTGCATGGTGTGACGGTTGGTCGAGACCAGCACCACCAGCACCACCAGCGGCGTCAGCAGGTAAAGCTTCGGCAGAAGCTCCATGAATTTCGGCAGCTCCTCACGGGGGATGCCGCGCAGGCCGAGCTTTTTCGCCTCAAGATGCACCGCGATATAAATGCCCGCAAAGTACAGAACCGCCGGCAGAATCGCCTTCAGGGCCACCTGTCCGTAGGGGATGCCCATGTATTCGCTCATCAGGAAGGCGGCGGCGCCCATAATAGGCGGCATGATCTGACCGCCGGTGGAGGCGGCCGCCTCCACGGCGCCGGCAAATTCGGCCCGGTAGCCGGTCTTCTTCATCATCGGGATGGTGACGGAGCCGGTTGTGACCGTGTTGCCCACCGACGAGCCGGAGACCATGCCGCAGAGCGCGGAGGAGAGGACCGCAACCTTGGCCGGACCGCCGGATGAGGAACCGGCGATGCAGTTGGCGAGATTGATGAAGAAGTTCGAAATGCCCGTCCGTTCCAGGAACGCACCGAAGATGATAAAGACCACGATGTACTTGGCGCAGACGTTGATGGGGGTGTTCATGAGTCCTGTCGTGGTATAGAACAGGTCATAGATCACCTTGCCGAAACGGACGTTTGCAAAGGTATAGATCAGCAGCGCACCCACCACGCAGAGGATCGGGATGCCGACACAGCGGCGGCAAAGCTCCATATAGGCCAGGATGGCACAGACGGCCATGGCGACCATGACGGGGTTCTGGGTGACGCGGGTAGCGAGCTTGATAATGGACTGGGCATTGGCCGCGAAATAGAAGAAAGGAATCGCGCCGAGCAGGATGATGACGATGTCATACCAGGGGATGTAGTTCGGACGCACATGACTCTTCTTGATGGGATAATGCAGATAGCCAAAGACCAGGATCAGGCCGAGGAAGATGTTCAGTTTGACCTCTGGCATCATCTTTCCGAAGAGCGTTACAAGGATGCAGTAGATCGAGAAGGCAACGCCGAAATAGCGAAGGACCAGCTTCGGAATCCCGTTCCAGATGCGGACATTGGATTCGCGGTCGTACTTCTTCATCATTTCTTCGACATCCTGGGCGGTGCCGACGTCAACGTTCTGCGGCGGGATCGGTGATTTTTGCTTTTCGGACACGTGCTCATCTCCTCAGGAAGTTTGTTCGTCTCTCCCGCCGAAGGGAAGGAGAGACCTCATGATAAGGAAAAGCAGGGCGCCGACAGAAGGCGGCGCCGCTGCATCAAAGGGACGCGGAAAAAGGAAGCTTACTTGGTTGCGACGGAGAAGCCCTTTTCGGAGAAGTACTTCGCAGCACCGGCGTGATAGGGAACGCTGGTGACGGAAGCGGCAAAGTCGAGGGAAAGCTCGTTGGCCTTGTCGTGGGCCTTCTTCAGCTCGTCAATGTTGTCGAAAATGCCGGAGACGAAGTTGTAGACGTCCTGTTCGGGGACATCGTCACGCGCGATGACAACCGCACCGACTGCCACGGTCGAGGCATCCTCGGGCATGTTGTAGGTCGCAGCGGGAACCACGTACTTGCTGTAATAGGGAGACGAGGCGATCAGAGCGTCGATGTGCTCGTCGTCCAGGCTGACGAGGTAAACCTTCTGTGTGGCGGCAAGCGAGGTTACGGCGGTGGTGGGGGCGCCGGCAACGACGAAGGCGGCGTCAATCTGGCCGTCCTGCAGAGCCTCGGTGCTGTCGCCGAAGGACTGATAGGTCGGGTTGATGTCGGCTTCCGTCAGACCGTAGACGCCGAGAACGTCGATGGCGTTGAAGTAGACGCCCGAACCGGCAGCGCCGATCGAAACCGTCTTGCCCTTGAGGTCGGCAACCGTCTTGATATCCGGGTTCAGCGTGACGATCTGGACCTGCTCCATATAGAGCGCGGCAACCGTCGAGAAGTTGCTCACGGCACCGGTCTCTTCAAACAGACGCGAGCCCTGATAGCCGTAGGCCATGACGTCGGACTGGACAAAGCCGAACTGGGCGTCGCCGGCCTGCAGGTTCTCAATGTTGGCCTTGGAACCGCCGGAGGTGATCGCCGTCACCTTGGTGCCGGTCTTTTCCGTGATCTTCTGGGCGAGAACGCCGCCGAAGCCGTAGTAGGTACCCTGGTCACCGCCGGTGGTGAAGGAATACTCCTTGGGCGCAGCCGTGGTGCCGCCCGTCGAGCCGCCGCAGGCGCAGAGCGCGAAGACCATCACGGCAGCAAGCAGAAATGCAAGAACTTTTTTCATTTTGTTATCCTCCTGTATCTTGCCGGAATATAAAATTGCTGTATAATTAAAACATACTTTGAGAAAGAATGCAAGCGTTAATGTGTAAAATTATGAAAATATATTTGTATACAATTGCGCTGCGGAGAGACGGATGAACATTCGACTGATCGCCTTTGACCTGGACGGGACCCTGCTGGATGACAGGAAGAATCTGCCGCCCGAAAACCTGGATGCGCTGCAGGCGGCTGCGGCCGCGGGCGTGATGCTGGTGCCCGCGACCGGACGGATTCTGAAGGGGCTTCCGGATGGCTTTGTGAATCCGGGCCTGTTCCGGTACTTCATCTTTGCCAACGGCGCCGAGATCTATGATCTGCAGGAGGAGAGATGCCTCCACCGTGCCGGTATCGAGCCGGCACTGGCCGCAGAGGTCTGCCGCTACATGGATACCCTGCCGGTGCTGTATGACTGCTACCGGGACGGGATGGGCTATATGACCGCCTGGATGTATGAGCAGGCGCCGGACTACTTCGGCCCGGAGCCGGAAATTCTGAAGCTGGTGAAAAGTCTGCGCAGACCCGTGCCGGAGCTGAAGGAGGACATTCTCCGCGTAAACAGGCCGCTGGAGAAGCTGCAGATGTATTTCCGGCCGGAGAATATGGACGAGCGGGAAAGACAGCTGAAGGCCCTGCCGGAGCGCTTCCCTGCCCTGAAAGCCTCCAGCTCGCTGAAAAACAATATTGAGATCAACAGCGTATCCGCCGGCAAGGGGAAGGCCCTTCGCCGGCTCTGCGAACTGCTCGGCCTCCGGCCGGAGGAAAGCGCGGCTTTCGGAGACGGCCTGAACGATATCGAGATGCTGGAGGCGGCCGGCATCGGCTGCGCCATGGCCAACGCCGGTGCGGCGGTACGGGCGGCTGCCGACCGGATCGTGGAGAGCAACAACGACGCCGGTGTCGGGAAGGAAATCTTCCGGATCCTGGCCTCCTGACGGGAGAACGATGAGAAGAGAAGACGCAGCCATGATGCAAAACGTTGAAAAGAAAATCCCGATTGTCATCGGTGTATCTGGGCATCGCCGCCTGCGGCCGCAGGACCTTCCGGCACTGCGGGCAGCGGTGCGCGAGAGGCTGGTTTCTGTGCAGGCACAGAACCCGCATTCGCCCCTGGTAATGCTCTGCAGCCTTGCGGAAGGGGCGGACCTGCTGTGCGCCGATGCAGGGGAAGAACTCGGAATCCCGCTGATTGCTGCGCTGCCCCTCCCACGAGAGGAGTATGAAAAAGACTTCAGTCCGGAGGGGAAACGGCGACTGGATCATCATTGCACCCGGGCTGACCAGATCTTTGTGCCGTCGCGGAGCGAAGCACTGCCGCCGGAAGCAAGCAGCCGGAACGACGCCTACCGGCAGACTGGGATCTATGTATCGGCCCACTGCCACGTTCTGCTCGCCCTTTGGGACGGCAAGCCCGGCAAATACGGCTGCGGCACAGCCGAGGCGGTGGATTTTGCCCTGAAGGGGAGTTGCAGCCCCGAAAACGGCCTGCCGGTCCGCTGCTCTGCCAATACCCTTGTTTGGCATGTCCTCACCCCCCGCGGGGATGACGAAACCGGACTCGCAGGAGAGATCCGTGTGCTGGGTAATCAGCAGGCGGTACAGGAAATTCTGAAAAATACGGACGAGTTCAACCGGCTTGCCGAAAAGACAGCGCCCTCCGCACAGAGCCTGCTGCCCGAGGTGGAAACAGACGACTCGATCCTTCGTCGCATGCTAAGAGTCTATGAGGCAGCAAGCGAGCTCACAGAGAGGAATGCACGGCAATATCGGCAGATTCTCGCTGCGCTTGCGGTGATAAGCGCACTGATTGCAACGGCCTTCCTGCTGTATGACGAGGCAGAGGCAATCGGACTGATTCTGGTCATCGGTCTGCTTCTGTTGCTTGCATGGCTGCTTCAGCGTTATGCCGGCCGCTCCGACTGCCTGCGCCGTTATATTGAATACCGCGTTTTGGCCGAGAGCCTGCGGGTCAGTATTTACCTCCGCTACGCCGGAAGTGGCATCCGGGCAGAAAATCTGCTCTCGTGGACCCAGCAGGAAGAGACCGCCTGGGTTCTGGACGCGCTCAGCGCGCTCCGTGCCGGGTGTCCGCCTGAGCGCGAACACGAGATCCGCGAATGTTGGGTCGAACAGCAGCGCGCCTATCACCAAACCGGAGAGAAGAAAACGCGGCAAAAAACCCGCATCAGTGACCGGATTGTCCGGACCGCACTGCGAATAAGCATTCTGCTTTATCTCCTGGCCCTGCTGTTTGAGCTCTTCTGCGGAGGGGTTCTGACAGATCCGCTCCTGTCGGCAGCAAATGCCGAAGACTGGCGAACGCTGCTGAAAATCGTACTGGGCAGCATCTCGGCACTGACGTTGTTTGTAGCCAACTATTACGGCCGGCTTTCCCTGTCGCGGGTCCTATCGGATCACGGCAAGATGGAACGCTTTTTTGCACGGATGTCCGAAAGGCTTCTGGAAGAAGGACAGACCGACGCGCTGCTGACGACGCTGGCGCGGGAAGAACTGATTGAAAACGGAAACTGGAGTTCTTACAAGCGGGACAATGCACCCGAGATCAGCTTATAAAGGTAAAAAGATCCCGAGAGATCAAAAACCTGTTACATTTTTCAGGAACAGGATAAAAGCGGTGTTTCTGAAAAATATAACAGGCTTCTGCAGGAGGAGGGATAAGCGGAACCGGAACGTCCTACAGGCAGAACCCCATATAGGCAGGGAGATAGATGATTCCGTTTTCCTCCTTATAGCTTTTCGGATGGATAACGTATGCATGCTCGATTTTTTTTCGGCCGAATTTTCTGGTAAAGGCGGTAAGAGATGTCGTTGTATAGTTCTTTGACGATTTCACCTCAATGGCGCTGAGCTTCCCGCTGATTTTTGACCCTTCTGAGATCAGGAAATCGATTTCCATATCGTTTCGGTGCTTTTCGTCTGAATAATGAGTATAGAAATACAATTTGTGTCCGCTGGCAGTCAACATTTGAGCAATGGCATTTTCATATAGCATTCCTTCGTTCAGTGACAACCTGTCATGAAGAATTTGATTGTAAACATCCTCCTCAAGTAACTCGTTTTCATCAAAGGCGTG
>JAEEGG010021996.1_pt1 | contig 12611 bp, 9 predicted proteins | sample 9134161 | NCBI WGS metagenome assembly JAEEGG01 (sample SAMN16246543, study PRJNA631951) | gut metagenome | biome: gut microbiome; feature: rumen; material: CR-attached | host: Bos | place: Iran: Karaj | collected 2018-10
ATTCCAGCCGCACGCCGTTCGGGTGGCCGGCCATCATCGAGGCGGCGGCCCAGTGGTCCGCCATCCGCGGCGCCACCTGCCACACGCCGTCGCCGCCGGCGGAGTAGCCCATCAGGTACACCTTGTCCGGATTCACATCCAGGAACACGACGGCCATCTGGATGATCTGCTCATAGAAGGCGTCCGATTCGGGACGGAAATGCAGGTCCCAGGTGTTGGTGATGGCCCGGGGGCACAGGTACACGCCCTCGGACGGAGTATAGAGCTGTTTCTGGTTCTCCCACTGCCCGTCGTTCTCCGAAGCGTCGGTCGCGCCGCCCCCGTGCAGGGAAATGTACAGGGAGCGTCCGTCCGCCGGCTTGTTGCCGTAGACTTTCCACCAGATGGGCATCCTGTTCTGGCCGATCTTGAGGACTTCGCCCTGATAGGCGTACGACAGGGCCGTATGGACGGAATCCCGCCACTGGCCCTCGAGGGTGCCCAGGTCCGGCTTGTACGGGTCCGGTTTGGCTTCCTGCCCGGCATCTTCCCCAGGATTATCCTTTGACTGGCAGGCGCAGGACAGCAGCAGGACCGGCGCCAGGCACAACGTGATGAACAGCAAAAGTCGTTTCATGGTTTTCATTGATTAAACCCTGCAAAATTACGTTTATTTGCCCGGATTCAAAAATCGGGCGGCCCGGAAAGGGTCGCCCGAAATCGTTGAGGGAAGATCCGGATTACTGGAGTTTCTTCGCCCAGAAGAGAACCGTGTAGTAGTCGTCCGTGAAGCTGGCGGCATTGGCGTCGTAATTGGCGCGGTTGTTCGTCAGTTCGCTGTTCGGATACTTCACACGCTGCGCGATGTTCTTGACGATGACGCTGGCGCCGTTGTCAGCAGGATAGTCAAGCTTGGGATAGCCGGTACGGCGCAGGTCGGTCCAGGCCTGCGGGGCCTGCATGATACCGAAGTGCAGCCACTTCTGGGTCATGATGGCGTCCATCTTGTCCGTGTACTTGTCCCAAACCTTGTTCGCATAGGCGATGACGTCGGCCTTGGACGGAATGTCCGTCTCGGCGAACTTCTTGAAGTACTGGGCATTGGAACCCTTGGTCTGGTCGGAATACACATTCTGGTTGAAGTACTGCTCGGTGGAAGCGACGACACCCTTCACGAAAGCATCCTTCGCATCGCCGGAGGCATAACCCTGCTGATAAGCCTCAGCCAGGAGGAAATACGCCTCGGCCGCCGAGAAGACCGGGCTCTGGAGAAGGTTGTTGTAGGTGAAGGTCGCCCCGTTCAGACGGGCATAATAGCGCTCTTCATACTCATTGTAGGTATTGTGCTCGTTCTGCTCCTCGGACGTTTCGGTGATGTACTCGCCAAAGTAGTCGCCAGCCTCGTTCGGAATATAGATGACAGGCAGACGGGGATCGTTCTCGCCCGCGACCTGCATCGCATCGATCATCTTCTGGTTCGCGACATTGTTGATGTCCTTGAAGCCGTCACGGAAGTTCTCCCAGTAGTTGAAACCGTCATAGTCGGAGATGACCTTGATGGAGCTCGCCCAATCGGTCGGAAGGGCGCGCTTCGCGGCAGCGGCCACGGCGGCCTTGCCCTCGGAGGTCAGGGCGCCCTGGGCGGCCACGTGGATGCCCAGACGGAGGCGGAGGGCATTGGCATACAGCAGCCACTTGTCCAGGTCGCCGCCATTGATGAAGTCCTGCTGCTCGAGCTTGGTCTTCGCCAGGTCGGTCATCGTGCTCTTGTAGGCGCTGATTTCGGTGTACAGCTTGTCCAGTTCGGAGAGCATCATCTTGTACAGGTCCACATCCGTGTCGTAGGCAGGATAGGCATCCGCAATGTCGTTGGTCACGCCCAGGAAGCCAGCCTTGGAGAAAGGAACCGGTCCCCAGATGTCCACAATCTGGGACAGATGGTCATACAGGAAAACCTCGGACAGCGCCAGGAAAATGCGGTCGGCCTTCTTGGCTTCTTCGTCTTCTTCCTCCCAGGTCTTCACCGCGACGCGGTACTGGGTAAGGGTCTTGTAGAAGTTTCCCCAGCGGTCGCTGGCATAACCGTCGTTGATGAAATACATCGTACCGCTCTGAACACCGAAACCGATGGTCTGGGCCAGTTTACCGAAGTAGTTGTCCCAGGTGTACATACGCCAGTACGCATTGTAGGTATAGTCCCGGCCGGCCATGAAAGTACCCGTCATCATCTTGTCCGGGGTCACCGTCGTGGTCTTGGAGGGATCGTAGTATTTGCTGTCGAAGTCATTCTTGGAGCAGGCTGCCAGGGCAGCGAGCGAAGCGACAACCAGAATCAGGGAATAAATCGTCTTTTTCATTGTCTTTCCGTATTAGAAGTTGACGCGCAGGGACAGACCATAGGTCCGGGAAGTGGAGGTGGAACCGCCGATGCACACCTGGCTGGTCCAGTTGGTACCATCCGTGGCTTCCGCATCGAAGATCGGGAGGTTCTTGTAGATGTAGAACGGATTGCGGGCGAAAGCGGAGATACGCAGGGTGTTGCACTTGAACTTGCGGATCAGGGAATCGGGCACCGAGTAGGTGAGGGTGATCTCCCGGCACTTCAGGTAGGTGTTGTCAAACATCGCGTGCGAGTAGAAGAGATAGCCGCCGACACCCCAGCCGTAGGTCTCCTCGAGGAAGAGTTCCTGGCTGATGATCTTGTCGTTGGGCGTACCGTCTTCCTTCACGCCCGGGAGGATGCGGCCATCGTAATGGACCGTCTCGCCGGTCGCGCTCTTCCTGTCGGTTCCGTCGTAACGGATGGACTGGCCGTCGTGCTCGTAGTAGGCGATACCGCCGTGCTCGACGTCACGGTAAGGCATGGACTCGGTCAGGGTACCCAGGCCCATCATGTACTGGTAAGGCATGTTGAACACCGTGCCGCCGATCTGGTAGTTGAAGTTCATGTCCAGGGTCCAGCGCTTGTAGCTGAGGGCGACGGCGAAGCCGCCGATGAGGTCGGCCATCGCGTTACCCACCTTCACGGGCTCGCTGGTCACTTTGTAGAAACCGTCGCCATCGACCACCATCTCGCCCTTATCGTTAGTCACAGGGGCAAAGGCATAGATGTCACCCATCGTCTCTCCCGGATAGGAGTAGAGGTAGGCGGCGCCGTTGTCCCAACGGGCATGCTGCAGGCGGTCCACACCCTCTGCGAGCTGGAGCACCTTGTTCTTGTTCCAGGCGATGTTTCCGCTGATGTCCAGGCGCCAGTCGCGGGTCTCGATCGGAGTGCCGTAGGCGGCGACTTCCAGACCGCGGTTCTGCAGGACACCGATGTTCATCAGCATCGAGGTGACACCGGAAGAGGCAGGAACGGTGGTTTCCAGGATCTGGTCCACGATCTTCTTGTTGTACCAGGACACCTCGAAGCCGGCGCGGTTGTTCAGGAACTTGCCTTCCAGACCGAGCTCCCATTCCTTGGTGCGCTCAGGACGGATGGCGTCGTTGCCGATGCCCATGCCCAGCTGGTTGTAGACATAGCCGGAAGCCGTGCTCTGGGAGTAGGAAAGCGGAGCCTTGTACAGGGCAGGGGCGTTACCCACCTCACCGTAGGAGACACGGAACTTGCCGTAATCGACCCAGGCCGGGAGGTTCAGCAGGTCGGAGAAGATGATGGAAGCGTTGACGGAAGGATACCAGTAGCTCTGGTTGCGGAGCGTGGAGGTCTTCTCGTTGCGGAGGGTGCCTTCGAGGTAAGCCCAGTCCTTATAGGAAAGGGCCACGGTGCCGAAGACGGCCTGCTTCAGGAAGTCGGAGTAACCCATGCCGGCGTTGTTTGTCTTATCTGCGCTGGCAGCGAAGTTGAACCAGTTCTCGACGGTGAGACCTCCCCGGGTGCTGGTGCTGGTCGCGGAGTACATCTCGCGACGGGCGGACCAACCCACGTTGGCGTTCAGGTTGAGGGCGTCCGTGATGTCCTTGTCCCAGTTGAGGAGAGCGTCACCATAAATCGTGGTGTACGCGCGGTGGGCGATGGAATAACCGCCCTGATAGCTGCCGGCGAGGGCCGCATTGGTTCCCGCATAATCCTTGTTCTCCTGCTTCTGGGTCGTGTAGTCCGTCGCGATGCTGCCCTTCAGGGTCAAACCCTTGACAATCATCCACGAAGGGGTGACGCTCGCGATGAGACGGTTGTTGTTCTCCAGCTGTTCCTTGCCGAGAATATTCCAGAAGTATTCACCGATCAACGCGCTCACGGCCGGGCCGTACTCCCAACCTTCGGCCGGATTCTCATGCGTGTTGCTGGTGTACACGCGGTTCTGGTAGCCGGCGGCGGTGACGGTACGGTCACGATACACGCCCACCGGGTCGAAGGAACCGAACAAACCGCTGTAGTTGGTGACCAGACGGGAGGTACGGTAAGGACGGTTCTTGACGCTCTGGTTCATGTAGTTCACGGAGTAGCCGAGCTTGACGGCACCGTTCGAGGTGACATCCTGGCTGCCGGACACCTGGAAGTTGTGCTTCCCGAGGTGGGAGTTGTACTGGTTCGGCGTATTGTCCATGAAGGTGTAGGAGAAACGGAAGTGTCCGTGCTCGCCGCCCTGCTGGACCGCCACGTTGTACTGCTGGGTGATACCGGTGCGGAACACGTCGCTCCAAGGATTGGAGGTGACGGGGCTGTATGCACGGTAACCGGTCGGGGTGTAAACCTCGCGGCCGTCATACTTGGGGCCGAAATAGTAGTAGGTGTTCTGGGGTCCATAGGTCTCCTTGCCGTCGCGGTCCTTGCGCGGGTTCTTCAGGAAACCGTAGTTCGGGGAATCGATATCCTCCTCGAGGCCGAGGTACCAGAAAGCATACGGGTAACCGGGACCGAAGGTCGTCTGGTAGGTAGGCATGTAAGCCACCTGGTCGGCCTGGACGGACGCGTTGAAGTCCACATGGACGCCACTGTTCTTCTTACCCTGCTTCATGGTGATGAGCACGACACCGTTCGCACCTTCGGAACCGTACAGGGAGGTGGCGGAGGCGCCCTTCAGGATGGTGAGGTTCTCGATATCCTCCACGTTGATGTCGGTCAAACCGTTGGAGTTGACACGCTGGTCGCTCCAGTAGTCGGAGTTGTTGGCATCGCCGTTACGCACCGGCACGCCGTCCACGATGACGAGCGGCTGGCTGGTACCCGTGATGGAGGAGATACCGCGGACGTTGATGGAGATAGCGCCGGTGGCGCCGCCCGGAGCCGTGGTCACACGGACACCGGAGGCCTTGCCGTAGAGGGCGGAGCCCAGGGACGGGGAGACCGTGTTGTTCAGGGTCTCCGCGTTGATGGAGCTCACGGCGTAACCGACCCGCTTCTCATCCTTGCGGATACCGAGGGCGGTGACGACGGTGCCTTCCAGGAGTTCAGAGTCCTCGTCGAGGACGACATTCAGATTACCTCCGTTCCAGGTGAGGACCTGAGAGGCGTAGCCGATGCAGGAGAACTCGATCTTGTCTCCCACCTTGGCGTTGGTGAGTGTGTAGGAACCGTCCATGTCGGCAATCGTGCCGTTGTGGGTTCCCTGCACAAACACGGAAGCGCCGACAACACCGTTACCGGCGGCATCCTTCACAGTTCCCTTGACGGTCGTCTGCGCATAGGACATCAGTCCGGTTGCGAGCAGCGCGGCCACGAGGGAAAGTCTGATAAACAGATTTTTCATGTGTGTTGTTTTAGTTGGTTGGTTTATAAAGGTTTATAATAGGTTCTCCATTGCATTTTATACCACACGCGCCAAACTTCCAAATCGACAAAAAAAACGGGTGTTTCCCTATCGAAATGGCGGTTTTGGCGCGTACACGAATGCAAATATACGACTTATTAACGAATTTTGAACGGTTTTGACCGATTTTTTAAAAGCCGCTCCGGGAAGGATCTAGTATTTATGTCTCGTCTTCTCGATCTCCTCCCGGGTAATCTTCCGATGGTCCATTGCGCGCCAGGCGTAAGCGATGTAGGCCACGACGAACGGGATGAGGAGGGATACCCAGAACATCACTTTCAACGTGAAGTAACTGGAGGAACTGTTCCGGATGGTCAGGGAACTCTGCAGGTCGTCCAGGGACGGGTAGTAGGCCGTGCCGTTGAAACCGGCGATGAAGAAGACGGCCACCACCACGAGGACGGCGCCGGGGAAGGCAAACCAGAAGCCCCGGCGGTGTTTCGTGAAAATGCCCAGGTACATGCCCGCGAGGACCAGCAGGACCCCGATGATGAACAGGGAGAACACGACCCGCTGGTGCAGGAAATTCTGCAGATACTTGTACGGCTCCATCGACACGATGCCGTCGTCATCGACGGAGAAACCGTCTTTCAGCATCAGGATCAGGAACCAGGTCACGAAAAAGAGCAGGAAGGGAATCGCCGCGATCTTGAGCGTGAGGCGCATCTGCTTCCGTACATCGTGGTCATTCACATTGTTCAGGATGTACAGGGCGCCCAGGACGACCGCCAGGAAAACCACCGTGAGGCCCAGCAGGACGGCATGTCCCTGTCCGAGGGCCTCGAGGCCGTGCCAGGCATTCGTCCACGTACTGATGACCGGCGAGGCCGGATTCGCGATGGCGGCCTTGTCCACGGTGAAATGGGAGCCCGTGAAGAAGGTACCGACGGCCGTGCCCACCAGGAACGGAGCCAGGATGCCATTGGCCAGCAGGGCGATGCGGAAGGCCCTGGTTCCCAGCAGGTTTTCCTTCTTGGCGTAGAACTCGTAGGAAACCGCCTGGAAGACGAAGGTCACCAGCAGGAGCACCCACACCCAGTAGGCGCCGCCGAAACTGGTGCTGTAGAACAGCGGGAAGGAGGCGAAGAAGGCCCCGCCGAAGGTCACGAGGGTGGTGAAGGTGAGTTCCCACTTCCGACCCGTGGAATTGAGGATCATCCGCTTCTGGACATCGTCCAGCCGGCGGCTCATGAGGTGGATGTTGGCACCCTGGACAAACATCAGGGCCACAAGCAGACCGCCCAGCAGGGCGACGAGGATCCACCAGTAGTTTTGCAGGAATTCGTACGTCATGGCTTATCCCTCCGTAATTTGCGGTCCTTTCTTGATAGCGCCCAGCATGATGCGGATCTCGATCACGAGGAAGAGCGCGAAGATGGCGAGGAACAGGAAGAACGTGGTCTTCACCGCGCCGGCGCTGAGGCTGGAGATGGCGACGTTCACGGGCAGCAGGCCCTGGATGGTCCAGGGCTGGCGGCCCACCTCGGCCACGATCCAACCGCACTGCCCGCAGATAATCACGAGCGGGATGCAGCACAGGGCAGCGATATAGAACCAGTTCTTCTTCTCCAACTTATCCTTCCAGGAGAAGATGAGGGCAAGGAGGAGCATCAGGGCCATGAGCATCCCCAGGCCGATCATCAGGCGGAAGGCCCAAAATACCACGGGAACCGGCGGAATCACGTCTTCCGGTTTCTCCAGGTGGCCATAGCCCATGTACTGGACATTCCTGTCCAGGACCTTCCGGACGACGGCAGCGGAGTCGGGATCGGAGTCCTTCAGTTCCCGGTACACGGCCAGCGCGTCCAGCGCCTTGCGGCCGCGCGCCATTTTCTCGGCGACGGGCGGGATGACATTCCCCTCATTGTCCGTGTAGCCGTTCAGGATGTCGTTGATGCCCGGAACCACTCCGTCGATGTCATGGGTGGCCAGGATGGACAGCATGCCCGGAATCTCGACGCCCGGGACGATGGAGAACGGGGCGCGCGGGCCGCCGTTCTCGAGGCCCTCGGCCGCCGCCAGTTTCATGGGCTGGTATTTGGCTGCATGGACCCCGGAAGAGTCGCCGGACAGCATCACGGCACCGGTGCCCACGAGGCCGACGATCGCACCGATAAGCATGCTCCTACGGGCGAACTCCTTCTCGCGGCCCTTCAGCAGGTACCAGCCGCTCACCGCGACGACGAAGACACCGCCGGTGACCCAGCCGCTGGTGACGCTGTGGAAGAACTTGGACACGGCGACCGGGTTCGTGACCACTTCCCAGAAGGCCTGGGCCGACGCCATTTCACTGCGGACGGTGTCGGGATTGAACGTCGTGCCCACGGGATTCTGCATCCAGCCGTTGGCGACGAGGATCCAGTACGCGGAGATGGTGGCGCCGATGCCGGTGAGCCAGGTCGATGCCAGGTGGAACCGCTTGGAGACCTTGTTCCAGCCGAAAAACATCACGGCGAAGAAGGTCGCCTCCATGAAGAAGGCCAGGATGCCTTCGATGGCGAGCGGTGCGCCGAACATGTCGCCCACGAACCAGGAGTAGTTGCTCCAGTTCGTGCCGAACTCGAATTCGAGGATGATGCCGGTGGCGATGCCCACGGCAAAGTTGATGGCGAAGATCTTCATCCAGAACTGGGTGGCCTTGCGCCAGAAATCGTCTTTCCTGACGACGTAGAGTGTTTCCATGATTGCCATGACAAGCGCCAGGCCCAACGTCAGGGGGACGAAGAGCCAGTGGTAGGCAGCGGTCATGGCAAACTGGATACGGGACCAGAGGACGGTATCCATGGTTGTTCGCTTAAGTTATTAGTTTGGGTGTTGTTATGGTTCCGGGTCAGGTTCTCCCCCACCGTCTCGCTCTTTTCCGCATCGGTTTTCCCGGCCAGGACGGGCCGGAAGAAGAACACGCGGAGGATGGCGAACAGGATGAAGAATTTCAGGATGACGAGCCAGATGAGCGGACGGCCCCAGGTCTGGTTCTTGAAGCCATCCCTGTAAAAAAGCCAAACTTTCTTTACCAATCCAGCCACGTTTTTCGTCCTTTCTGACAAATATAACAATAGTTTTTCGTTTTTTTTGATTATCTTGTCCCCGATGCATAAAACTGTGACCACATGAGCAAACTCCTGAACAAACTCAACGACCTGAGCAAGATTACCCGCCGCGCCGCCTTCTCCGACATGGAGCACCAGATCAAGAAATACAAGTACGGCTCCGACGCGTTCATGCAGATTCTGGAAAGCCGCTATTCCTGCCACGCCTTCACCCACCATCCCGTCTCCGACGCGAAACTCCAGATGATCCTGGACGCCGGCCGGATGGCCCCGTCGGCAGCGAATCTGCAGCCTGCCCGCATCTGGGTCGTCAAGAGCGAGGAAGCCCTGGCCAAACTCCGGGAAGTGCATCCCTGCTACGGCGCGCCCGTCGTCCTCATCGTCGGCTGCCGGAACGAAGAAGCCTGGGTGCGCCCGTACGACGGCATCAACGCGGCGAAGACCGACGCGGCCGTCGTCCTCACGCACCTGATGCTCACGGCTACGGACGTGGGCCTGGCGAACATGTGGATCTGGGACTTCAACCCCAGCAAGATCCGGGAAGTCCTGCCGGAAACGCGGGACCATGGCATCTATGGCCTGCTCGCCATCGGGCATCCGGCCGCCGGCGAAGGCAAGCCCACGGAACTGCACGACCAGCGGAAACCGCTCGAGGACCTGGTCATTGAACTGTAATCCCTTGAAACGGATCGAAGTCGTCGCGGCCCTCATCCTCCGGGAGGGCCGCGTTTTCGCCACCCAGCGGGGCTATGGTCCCTGGAAGGACTGGTGGGAATTCCCGGGCGGAAAGATGGAGCCCGGCGAAAGCCGCGAGGATGCCCTGCGGCGGGAAATCGCCGAGGAACTGTCCTGCTCGATCGACGTGGGTCCCCTGCTGGACACGGTCGAATGGGATTATCCCGAATTCCACCTCACGATGCATTGCTTCCTGTGCACGCTGCGGGAGGAAGCGCCGCACCTGAATGAACATGAAGCGGCGCGCTGGCTTTCCGCCGGCGAACTGCGCTCCGTCAACTGGCTGCCGGCCGACTACGGCCTGCTTCCCAAACTCGCCGAGCATCTATGAGAGTCGTCATCCAACGCGTCCTGGAAGCCTCCGTGTCCATTTCCGGCACGGTTACCGCTTCCATCGGCCCGGGGCTTCTCGTGCTCCTGGGCATCTGCAACGAGGATGGTTCCGATGATATCGACTGGCTCGTCCGGAAAATCGCGGCCCTGCGCGTTTTCGATGACGCGGAAGGCGTGATGAACCGGAGCGTGGTCGATGTCGGCGGCGACGTCCTGGTCGTGAGCCAGTTCACGCTCATGGCCTCCACGAAGAAGGGTAACCGCCCGGCCTACATCCGCGCCGCCCGGCCTGAAGTGGCCATTCCGCTGTATGAGCAGTTCTGCGCCTCCCTGTCGGAGGCCCTGGGCAAGCCGGTTCCCACCGGCACCTTCGGGGCCGACATGCAGGTCGCGCTCGTCAACGACGGGCCCGTGACGATCTGCATCGACACGAAGAACAAGGAATGATCGGGCGCTATTTCCCCAGGATCAGCCGGATCCCCCCGACCGCCAGCAGCGACTGCGCGGCCAGGTAAGTGACCATCACGAGGAAGTGCCTCAGGGGGAAGGTCATCACCCCGAAGGTATCCATCGCGATGCAGGAGTCCGAGAAGGCGAAAAGGACGGTGCCGGCCAGGAGGATCCACCAGGTGGTCAGGCGGCCCCGCGGCATCCGGATCACGCCGGCAAAGGCGCTGAATACCAGCAGCATCAGCGCGAATCCATAGACCGTCATCGGCCAGAACAACTCGCCGGAAATGCCGATGATCGTCACCAGGCCGTACACGATGGCTGCCATGATGATGGAGGCGATGGCCCAGTGCCAGGCCATAAGGCCTTTCCAGGATTGCCCGCCGAGCAGGCCCATATAGAACAGATGGCCTATGAGGAAGGCGGCGACACCCCCCACGAAGAAAAAGAATCCCTCCGGAATGAGCAGGATGTCCCCGACACATCCGAACAGTTGGGCCGCCATCAGGAGGGCGATCCCCATGTTATCCTTCTGGTGTCCATGGCCCAGGAGGTAGGCCAGGGTGGTTCCGGTAAGAAGCGGCAGCAGGGCGGGTTTTACCAGCGGGGCGAGCCTCGTTCCCAGGATGCAGCCGATAAGATTAAGCACGGCTGCCACGCAGAAAAAGGCGCAGGGTATATACCAGAGTGTTTCTTTTCGCATAGGTATCAGTCCGTTTGGGGTTGCAAGATAGGAATTCCCGCTGAAAAAACCAAAGTGCCCGCGCTTTGCAACCCGGTTGCGCCCCGGTCGGCGTACCTTTGCAGCGAGAAATAAACGACAACTATGATACACGAAGACCATCACCACCACGCGCACGAGTGCCATTGCCAGGAGCACGGACATGAGCATCCCCACCATCACGAGCATGAGCATCACCACCATCATGAAGAGGGCGGCGCGAAGGAGAGCATCGTCAAGATCGCCTTGGCAACCGTGCTGCTCGTTGCGGCCGTCATCATCGAAAAGAAAACCGACTGGCCTGTCTGGGCCTATCTGCTGGTCTATCTGGTCCCCTACCTGATTGTCGGTTGGGAGACTTTGACGGAGGCCGCGGAGGCGATTCTGCACGGCGAGGCGATGGACGAGAATTTCCTGATGGCCGTCGCCACGCTGGGGGCGCTCGGCATCGGTTTCCTGCCGGGGGCCGAAACGCAGTTCCCCGAGGCGGTGTTCGTGATGCTGTTCTTCCAGGTGGGCGAACTGTTCGAGGGCATTGCGGAGGGCCGCAGCCGGAAGTCCATCGCCCATCTGATGGACATCCGGCCTGATACTGCCCATGTCGAGCGGGACGGTGTCCTATCGACGGTCGCGCCCGAGACGGTCGCCCCCGGGGAGATCGTCATCATCCAGCCCGGCGAGAAAGTGCCCATGGACGGAATTGTCCTGGAGGGCCGGTCGAACCTGGACACGGTGGCCCTCACGGGTGAGAGTGTACCCCGGAGCATCGGCCCGGACGATGAGATCCTGTCCGGGTGCGTGAACCTGTCGGGCGTGCTGCGCGTGCGGACGACGAAGGCGTTCGGCGAGTCCACCGCGGCGAAGATCCTGGACCTCGTGGAGAATGCCGCGGAGCATAAGTCCAAGAGTGAGAGTTTCATTACGAAATTCGCCCGCATCTATACACCCATCGTCGTGGGGTTGGCGGTTTTGCTGGCGGTCATCCCTTCGCTACTGACGGGCGAGTGGGCCACGTGGATCTACCGGGCACTCATGTTCCTGGTGGTGTCCTGCCCCTGCGCGCTGGTGATCTCCGTGCCGCTGACCTTCTTCGGAGGCATCGGCGGAGCGTCCCGGAAGGGTATCCTCGTGAAGGGCGCCAATTTCCTAGACACGCTCAGCCGCGTCCGGACCGTGGTCTTCGACAAGACCGGCACGCTCACGGAAGGCGTCTTCGAAGTGACGGCCGTGCATCCGGAACTCATCGACGAAAAGGAACTGCTGCATCTGGCAGCGCATGTGGAGCGGCATTCGACGCACCCCATCGCCACCGCGCTGCGCAACGCATACCCCGACGAGCAGGACGACTGTGTCATCACCGGCGTGGTCGAGACCGCCGGCCACGGAGTCATCGCAACGGTCAATGGCCGCCGTGTCGCCGTGGGCAATGAGAAACTGATGAAACGGGAAAGCGCCCTGTCGCATCCCTGCGAACTCAAGGGCACAATCGTGCACGTATCCATCGACGGGGAATATGCAGGGCACATCGTCATCTCCGACCGCGTGAAGGCCGATGCCGCCGAGGCGGTCGCCGCCCTGCATCGCGCCGGC
>JAEEGG010021998.1_pt1 | contig 12611 bp, 8 predicted proteins | sample 9134161 | NCBI WGS metagenome assembly JAEEGG01 (sample SAMN16246543, study PRJNA631951) | gut metagenome | biome: gut microbiome; feature: rumen; material: CR-attached | host: Bos | place: Iran: Karaj | collected 2018-10
CATACCGCAGCCCTCGCAGTTGTAGTAGTTATGCTTTGTGCAATTTTTAGTTCCTGTTCAAATAATATAGTTCAGACAACAGATGCAAAACTTTCTGTAGTTTTTGATTACGATTCTTATGAGGAGCTTCCAAAAGCCAGATTGAGTGTTTTTGTAGAAGCAGAGTCAAATCCAAACAGACTTGAAACAATTACCGTAACCTGTAAGGAATGTGAATATGTGTGGGAATCTGACGATCTGGTGCTTGCACAGAATAACGAGGTAAAATACTGCGGACTTACAAATATTGTAATGCCTGCTGACGAAAAAATTCCTAAGGGTGAATACACGGTAACCTATCTTGCCGCAGACAACGAAAAAAAAGAAATGAAGGCTGTGCTCAATTATGATCAGAGCTTTTACGAAACAAAGGCAGAAAATGTCGGAGTTTTGATGAATAAATATCTTGGTTCAAGAATGCTTACGGTTTTTGGAGAAGAAAATAAAATACTGTATTACGGACCACGTTCTTCGCAGTATTCGGATGCAAGAGGAATATGGAATGAATACCGTAATGCTCAGGAGTTTCAGGAGTCCTGGGTTTCTTCTTCGGGAAACGTAGTATGCAATCTGCCTGTAGAAAAGGTAGTGCCAGGAAACTAATAAAGGAAAGACATGGATAACGACAATTTACAGCAAAAAACAGAAAACAAAAAAGAATCAGACCCTTTACCCGCGTATAAGCGGACCGTTAAAACTTATGTAATGCGCATTGGGCGCATGACCGCCGCACAGGAGCGTTCTTACAACGAACTGGTTCCTGCCTGGTGTATTCCTTTTGAAAATAAAAAAATAAATTTCGTAGACGTTTTTGGAAACACTAACCCTATAATCATAGAAATTGGATTTGGCATGGGAGATGCAACTGCGGCCCTTGCACAGGCTAATCCTAATATCAATTATCTTGGAATAGAAGTTCATAAGCCTGGAGTAGGCAAGCTGCTTGGCGAAATAAAAAAACGCGACCTTAAAAATCTTTACATTATAGAATATGATGCACTTGATGTTCTTGAATATATGGTTGGCGACAACTGTGTAAACGGTTTTCACATTTTCTTCCCGGACCCATGGCCAAAGAAAAGACATCATAAACGACGCCTTGTTCAGCGTCCAAAAACAGATTTGTTTGCACAAAAGTTAGCACCTGGCGGTTATCTTTATTTTGTAACAGACATAGAAGAGTATGCAGAATTTGCCCTTGAACAACTGGAAAATACTCCGCACCTTAAAAACAAATACGAAGGCTATGCAGAACCTCAGGCCTGGAGAGCCCAGACAAAGTTTGAGCGCAAGGGAATGGCTGCAGACCGCAAAATTACAGAGCTGTTTTTTGAAAAGGAAGTCTGACTGAATGGACCTGTTTGCTTCTCAAAGAATCTCCGAGCTTGAAACTCTCATTACAAAATATCAGGCTTCTTACTATAACGGCGAAGCAGAAATAAGCGATGCAGAATTTGACGCACTTTGGGATGAGTTAAAAGCGCTTGACCCTGGCAATGCAATATTACAGCGTGTCGGTGCAGATTCAGGCAATTTTGAAAAAGTAAGACATGTCATGCCAATGGGAAGTCAGGAAAAAGCTGCAGATCCTGAACAGTTTATGGCCTGGGCCCAGAAACACAAATACGACGAATACCTTGTTGAATACAAGCTGGATGGTGCTTCTCTTGAGCTGCAGTATGAAAACGGTTACCTTATGCGTGCAGTTACCCGCGGAGATGGAACAATAGGCGATGACATTACAGCCAATGCCAAAAAGATGAGCGGAGTACCTGCTGCAATTTACAAAGACGGACAGATAATTCCTTTTACAGGCGGTATTCGTGGCGAAGTTATAATGACCCACCAGGTACACCAGCGTCATTTTTCTGATAAAGCAAACTGCCGTAATGCTGCCAACGGACTTATGAAGCGTAAGGACGGACAGGGCAGTGAATACCTTAAATTAATAGTTTACGATGCTTTAAGCACAAACGGAGTTTCCTATTTTTCTACAGAACAGGAAAAAATCCGCTGGCTCATGGATATGGGCTTTAATGTAGTAAAGCTTGTAATATGCAGGGATGCAGACCGTGTAATTGCATACCGTGCAAAGGTTATGGAAGAACGGGCTTCTCTGGAATACGATATTGACGGACTTGTAGTAAAGGAAAGCCGCATAGATTTTGCAGATGCTTCTCGTGCAAGACCGGACAGACAGATTGCATTTAAGTTCAGTTTGCAGGAAGCAGTTACTGTTTTGCGCCAGGTGGAATGGAGCCAGAACGGAGCCACTTATACTCCTGTTGCAATTTTTGATGAGGTTGCACTCAACGGAACAAAGGTAAGCCGTGCAAGCCTTGCAAATCCTGACACAATGCGTAAGCTTGGCGTAAAGCTTGGTAGTCATGTTGTTGTTGTAAAGCGTGGAGAAATAATTCCAAAAATAGAAGGTGTGGTAGAAGAAAAGGGAATTGATGCTTCCGAATTAAAGGACATTGAATATCCGGTTGTTTGCGAAACCTGCGGCACTACACTTGTAGATGAAGGCTCCCGTCTTTATTGTCCAAACCGCCAGTGTTCAAAGCGCGTGCTGCACCAGCTATTAAAATTTGTTCAGGTTGTAGATATACGCGACCTTGGAGAAACCTTAATTACCCAGCTGTTTAAGGATGGCAGACTCAAAAAAATTAGTGACATTTACAGCCTGCAGGTAGAAGAGCTTGTGCCATATTTCTTAAACGAAGAAAGCATGGAAGCCGAAAAACGTTCCCTTGGCGCAGAGAAAGTCTACAAAAGTATACAAGCTCATACAAATATGAGCCTTCCTGTGTTCCTGGCAGGCTTTGATATAGAGGGCTTTGGCGAAACTCTTGCAGAAAAGCTTGTAGGAGCAGGTTATTCAACACTGGATAAGCTTTTGGCTGCAACCCAGGATCAGATTGCAGATGTTTACGGGTTTGCAGATATTATGGCTCATACAATCGTTCAGGGCCTTAAAGAAAACGCCGATGAAATGCGCCAGCTTGTAACAAATGGAACTATAACAATAAAGAGCACCCAAGGTGGTAAACTTAGCGGAAAATCGTTCTGCTTTACCGGTGAGCTTGTTACAATGAAAAGACAGGATGCAGAACAGCTTGTAAAACAACATGGCGGCACCTGTAAATCTTCGGTAACAAAGGATTTGACCTATCTTGTTACAAACGATACAACAAGCGGTTCGAGCAAGAATGTAAAGGCTGCAAGTCTTGGCATCCCTGTTATTACAGAAGAACAGTTTCTTGGACTTATAAAATGAATCAGAGTAAATCACAAACCTGGAATGTAATAAAAAGCTTTTTTACAACTCTAATAGTTTTTTTACTTACTGCCTGGGTTTTGTTTTCGTGCTATACATTTTTTTCTGTTTGGAAGTCGTGTACACAGATGAATCAGGCCTCCAGTCAGGAATTTATGAGAATAAGAATCTTTGGTTCTTCATCTACCCCGGACGGAAACACCATAAGTGCAGAGTTTTCTATTGTAGATTCCAATGGAAATGAAATTGCAGCAATTGAGAGATCCTGGTCCGGTAATTATCTGGCAGTGGAATTTTCCGAAGTACAGTTTAACAATAATCATTTTGTTTTTCCTTCAAAGATTTATGGAAAAGAGCGCATAATGGAGGCCAAGCCGGCCCGCTACAAAAGTACTTCGCTCGAAAAATATTATGATGAAAATTTTCAGTGCATGCTTTTGGGCTTTGGTTCTTCCTACGAAGCACGCAACCGCCTTTATAAAATTGCACGTTTTGCAACAGGAAAATATCCGGTTCCGACCTTTGGTCATGTTACAACTTATTCTATAGACCTTTCATCCTGCCGCATTAATAACTGGTATTCCATTCATAGAGAGCCGGATGGTAATTTAGTGGTAATGGAATTATAAGTTTATTCCTGGTCGAATGTAAAATCCTGCAGAAAGAACTCTGGTCTTACTGCGCTGCCATTTAAACGCATTTCCCAGTGGAGGTGAGGTCCGGTTGCAAGACCTGTTGAACCGCTTTTACCAATAAGGTCACCTTGTTTTACCATGTCGCCTTCCTTTACATCCATTTTTGAAAGATGATAGTAAAGGCTGTAAAGGCCTGGAAGATGTTCTATAACAATGCTCCAGCCTGTAGAGATTCGGTTTTCGGCCATAACAACTCTTCCGTCGGCGCAGGCTCTTACTTCGGTTCCTTCTGGAACTCCATAGTCGTTACCGTTATGCATGTCCTGAGATTTTTTGCCGTTGGTATAAACGTACTCGCGGCGGTCTCCGTAATAGGCGGTATATCGAGTAGAGCTGGTTGGGCTTGTAAAAGGCTTTAAGGTATAAACATCATTTGCAAGACTTGTAAACAGAATATCATTGAGCTTGTTTATCTGTGCAAGACGTTCAGGACTGGTGTCTGTTTTAATTGCAGTGTTAGACTCGTCTAACTCAAGAACTTCTTTATTAAAGGTGCGGGATTTAAAAACGAGTGGAAGGGTAAACTCGCTGGTTTCGTCATCGCTAAAGGTAAAGATAACCTTGAGGGAATAATTACCGGAGGTGAGCCAGGCAGAAGCAGGTACACCGCACAAAAGGTCAGCATAAGTCTGATTGTTTTTCTTTTTTCCTACCGAATAAAAGTTTGATTTTTCGATAACGGTTTTATCTTTGTAAAGCTGGAGAGCTCCCTTTTTTTCGGAATCATTTTTTGATTTTTTATGATTTTTAGGAGTACTTATTTCCATGCGTACAAATACTGCATCTCCCGGGACAAGAGTTTCATTATAGGTTACCGTAAGGTTATAATTTTCTGACTGAAATACAGCAGTCTTTGCAAAGCAAAAAACAAATTCCAAAAATGCAACTAAAAGAATTAAAAACTTTTTCATGACTTTCTCACTTCCTTTATCCTTAACTGCGGAGTTACGGTGCCGTTAAAGTAATTTCTTACAATTGTATACAGAATGTCGTAGCTTTGACCAACTACAATTTCTTTTCCAAGCAGCGCTGCCTGTCCAAAAAACATACCGGGAAATTTGTATTTGCCAAATTCAAAAACAAGCTTGAGCGACAGGGGTTCTTTTTTACCCTGAATCATGGCATCTACAACCTTAACGTTTCTGGATGTAAGCATAAGCTCCTGATTTTCTGCTCCAAAAGGTTCCAGCTTGTCTAAAAGCTCAAAGGTCTGCGGAGTAAGATACTCAGGTGGAATCTCTGCATCTATATTAATATCGAGATTTTCTGCTTCCAAGTTTATAGAAGGAATGATTTCTTTAATTTTTTGATAAAATAATTCAAGCCTGTCTGGTGCAAAACTAAAGCCCGCAGCAGCATTGTGTCCGCCATAGTTTATAAAAAAGTCGCCAAACTGGGCAAGAAAAGCAGTTGTAACAAGACCGCGGCAGCTTCTCATGGAGCCTTTGTAAACATCATCAGATTTTGTTACGATAACCGAAGGCAGATTATATTCCTGCATAAGTCGGCTTGCAATGTTTCCGGTAATACCTGCATGAAGCTCTTCGTTTACAATTACACACAGCTTGTTCTGGTTTTCCTGAATGTTGGAGCTTACTGTTTCTTTAATCTTATACATTCCAAGATTTACAAGCTCCTTGCGTTTTTCATTAAGCTCAAAGATTTTTGAAGCAAGCTCGTTTCGTTCAGAAGGAGATTCCGAAATTAAAAGTGAAAGTGCCAGATCTGCCTGCCCAAGTCTTCCCGCTGCATTAAGGGCAGGAGTAACTGTCCACGATAAATCTGTAGAAGTTATTGCAGGTGTATTTATTTTAAGCTGCGCAAAAAGCTCTGCAATTCCCGGTCGTGGCCCAAGTTCTTTTATAGAAGCAATTCCGTTTTTTACAAAAATGCGGTTTTCGTTTTTTAAAGGCATTATATCTGCAATTGCAGCAAGTGCTACAAGCTGAAGATCCTTTTTCTCGTTTTCTGCAGCGCCTTTGTTTTGCGATGAAATAAGTTTTTTACAGTAAGTAACATAAAGATTATAGAGGGAATCAATTATAGTACAAGGCTCTGATGAATATTTTGCAATTGTAGATGCCGAAAGAAGCTGCTTAGAAGTTTTTCCCCTTAACTGAGGAATGATTTTTGTAACTTCGCTTTGTAAATCGTAAATACTGAATTCTATTCCTTTTCCAAAAATCTGATTCAAAAGGGTTTTTGTTTCAGCTGCATTCCAGGCATAAATTACCTGACCCTGCAAAAAGTAAGGAAGCTTTAAATCATAAATGGAGGTTTTGCCAGGAACTATAGTTTCATGCAGCTCCTTAACCTTTACAAGATTGCGTATTTTTACACAGTGAATTTCTACATGGGGTGTGGTCCCTGAAATGTCCGGGGTCCCTGAGCCTGTCGAAGGGCCGGAAGTGCAAACTTCCATCAAACAAATCTCTGAATTATAAAAGTCTGTCTGCGAAAACCTGAGCGCACTTACAAGCTTGTATGCAACCGCTGCACCAGAAATATCTACAAAAGGGTAGCCCGAATCTGGCGCCTTAGGGTCAAGAATTACAACTGCAGCAGGAAGGTTTTCGGGCGCATTGTGATGGTCTGTAACAATAACGTCAATTCCAAGGCTTACCGCATAATCAATTTCGTCTAGATTTGAAATACCACAGTCAACAGAAATTATAAGTGTGCCGTTCTGTTCGGCAAATTCGTCAATTGCTTTTTTTGAAAGTCCGTAGGCTTCACTTTCGAGGGGCAGGCGGCAGCATACATCAAGACCACGGGCCTTAAGATAGTCATAAAGAATTGTTGTACTGGTTACACCGTCTACATCGCGGTCGCCAAAGATAAGAACTTTTTCGCCTTCTTCCTGCGCCTGATTAATTCTCTCAACAGCGTCTTCCATGGAATTGAATAAAAAGGGATTATGTGTGAATCGCAGGTCATTTTCGAGGTAGTAGAGGATGTCGTTTCCCTGTGTGATTCCGCGTCGGACAAAAATGGACGCTAAGATTTTATCTATATTATACTTCTGGCAAAGCGGCGTAATATCCTGCGCCGTCACCGGACTTTTCACCCAATTATTCAATTTTTCCCCTCTATATGTGTGTCATGCCGAACTTGTTTCGGCATCTCTATTGTAAATGAGACCCCGAAACAAGTTCGGGGTGACAGTTTATAATATCCCAGTCCCCGTCTTGATTGTATTTAATTCTGCCTCAAGATTCTTTTCCAGCATAAAAAAAACAAACTGCTTTATTTCTTCATAAACTGTTTTGTCCACAGGTATTTTACGAACCTCGGAAGGAGATAAAGATGAAACTGCAGCCAGGTATTGGACCGCTTCATTTTTTACAGGAATTAAATGTGTAGATTGTTCATCCCGCTCCCACGTAAAACAATTTTCTATTATATTATAATACGAAACCGCATCTCTTGCAAATGCCTCATTGCTGTTAGTTTCAGGGCGTACACCCATAAGATCAAGATAACGCCACAAAAAGCGGATTAGTCCCAGGCGGGACTGTTCTTCGTCACAAAGCTCCATTCCGTCCAAAAAGCCCTGAATGAGTGTAAAACAATGATCGGGACTTCCTGCACAACGTGTTTTTATTGCAAGCTCTGCGGCAAGAGAGGCTGCATACTGCTTAAACAGGTTTTGTCCAAAGCTCGTGTGATAATTTGCAACCTCCATGTCGCTTATTTTAGTCTGTTTTTTTTCGGGGTTTTCGTAAAGCCAGATTTTACCCGAATGCCATAATGCAACAAGGGATTTGAGCTTGGACTTAGGTCCGCCGTAAAGGGTAGCGTAAATTATACCTTTATCCGGCGTGAGTAAAGTAACAGTACTGTTATTTTCTCCCGTCGGTTTTAGGTTGAGGACAATGGCATTGGTGTAATAGGAACGGTTCACTTCCCCTGTCCGTAATAAGCATTAGGACCATGCTTGCGCATATAATGCTTATTTACAATATAGTCTGGAAGCGGTGTTGCGTCCGGATTAAGGGCTAGGGTGTTGAGTGCCATTTTGCAGATTTCTTCCAAAACTGTTCCATTATATACAGCTTTTTCTGCAGTTTTTCCCCATGCAAAAGGTCCGTGTCCGCCGCAAAGCACCATATTTACTTCGCTTGGATTAAGTCCAAGGTCTGCAAAGTGTTTTACAATTAAAAGCCCGGTTTCTTTTTCGTAGTCGCTTTCTACTGCTTCTTTGCTAAGGTATGGAGTGCATGGAATTGCCTTCTGGATGTGGTCTGCGTGCGTAGTTCCAAAAAGAGGTACGCTTCTTACAGCCTGTGCCCAGCTAACAGCAAAGGTAGAGTGTGTATGGATAATTCCACCAACTTCTGCACCCTTGTTTACAGCAAATTCCTTGTACAAAACTGCGTGGGTAGGGGTGTCGCTGGAAGGATTCATGCTGCCGTCTACCTTGTTACCGTCAAGGTCAATAATAACCATGCTTTCTGGTGTTAGTTCCGGATATGGAACTCCCGACGGTTTAATTGCAAAAACGCCCTTGTCCTTATCAAACGCAGAAACGTTTCCCCAGGTATAGAGAGCCAGATGGTTCTCCGGTATTTTCATATTGGCTTCGTAAGCCTGTAAACGTATGTTTTCGTAAGTCATTAGAGAGCCTCCACAGCTGCTTTTTCGATAGACAAGCCTTTCATATATCTTTCAAAATAGATGTTGAATGATTCAACCAGTTCTGCTTCTGGAGCCGATGTTGTCTTTTTGCAGGAGCCGAATACTTCGCTGTTGAGGAAGTCTGGGAGCACCTTGCCCTTGCTGTCTGCGCTGTAGGCTGCAAGAAGAGCCATACCCCATGGACCACCTTCGCCTGCTGTTTCCATAGCGCTAACGCTTGTTTTCATTGCGGCTGCCATGTATTTAAGACCAGCTTCTGTCTTAAAATATCCGCCGGCCCCTGTCATGCTTTCTACAGGAACCTTTTCCTTATCGTAAAGAATGTCCATACCGGCACGGAGGGCACCAAGACTTGCAAACATCTGAACACGCATAAAGTTTGCAATATTGAATTTTGCGTTTTCTGCTCGTACAAAAAGCGGGCGTCCGCTTGTAAAGCCTGTGATTGTTTCACCAGAAAGGTAGTTGTAAGCAAGGAGACCACCGCAATCCTTGTCTGCTTCGAGTGATTTATTGATAAGGTCATCAAAGAACTTACCGATTTTTGGAATATCGTTTCCGCACATAGTTTGTGCAACTTCGTAGAAAAGATCCATCCAGTAGTTGTGTTCACCTGTACAGTTGTTGCAGTGAACCATAGCAACAGGGTAGCCGTCAGGAGTAGTAACAATATCAATAATACCAGGGTATACGTTAGCAAGGTCTTTTTCCAAAACTACCATGCTGAATACAGAAGTTCCGGCAGAAATGTTTCCAGTCTTTGCCTTAACGCTGTTTGTTGCAGCCATACCTGTTCCTGCGTCTCCTTCCGGAGGACAGAACGGAATACCTGCCTGCAAGTCTCCGCTTGGGTCAAGGAACTTAGCACCAGCTTCAGTCAAAGTGCCTGCAGCTTCACCAGCCATCAAAACCTTAGGGAATACTTCGTTTATCTTAAAGCCATACTTAGAAACTTCTGGCAATGCTTCAAATTTTGCAATATATTCAGCATTGTAATCAGCTTTTGAGCCGTTGAGCTTTACAGGGAACATACCAGATGCATCACCAACACCAATAACCTTCTGGCCTGTGAGCATGTAGTGAATGTATGCCGCAAGAGTATAAACGTTCTTAATCTGTGGAACGTGTGGTTCATTCTTTAAGATTGCCTGGTAAAAATGGCTGATTGACCAGCGTTCTGGAACTGGGAAGTTAAAAAGTTCAGAAAGCTTGAGAGAAGCCTCACCGGTAATAGTATTGCGCCAGGTACGGAACGGCACCAGCAGCTTTTCGTCCTTATCAAAAGCAAGGTAGCCGTGCATCATTGCAGAAATACCACCAGCACGGAACTTTGTAAGCTTTACGCCGTATTTTTCCTGTACGTCTTTTTTAAGTTCAGCATAACAGGTCTGGAGCCCTTCGTGAATCTGTGTGAGCGGATAAGTCCAGATGCCGTTTTCGAGGGAGTTTTCCCAGGTATAAGAACCACCGGCAATTGGTTCATATTTTTCGTTAATCAGCACAGCCTTAATGCGTGTTGACCCAAATTCAATACCCAAAACAGCCTTTCCGGCCTCAATCAGTTCTTTATTTTCCATTTTGTTAATCCTTTTACCATATTATATACGATTTTGCGATTAAATAAAGGCAATTTTTTATTTAAAATGTGTGAAATTTTAATAGGGTTTGCATTTTTTAGGGATAATTTGTTTTATGTTGCATGTTTAAAAGCCCTTTTTCATTTTAAACATGCTGATTTAGAAGCTTGTTTGTAAAAGGTGGCATGTTTAAAGCTTGTTTTACGTTTTAAACTTGCTCCTTTTGAAGATTAATGGGAGATGGAGGCATGTTTAAAACCGTTTTAGCATTTTAAACATGCCTTTTATAATGGCTGGATGTTCAAGGTGGCATGTTTAAAACACTTTTTCCATTTTAAACATGCTATTTTATTATGAAATGCCACGACTATGACCTCGCAATGACTGCCATTGCGAGAAGCGTAGTGACATGGCAATTCACTTATAACAAGAACTCTTAGTTAATAATCAACTTTTCCGGCAAACCAGCAAAGAATACATTATTAACAAAATACTGATACGTTATATTAGTAGAATTATCTTTAATAAAGACTTCATAAAAATTATCATATTTTAAAGTGCTGTTTGGATAATGTTCAACTAAATTACCTGCATCACTGGTTACTTCTGTTGCCTCAGGATTGTAAGTAATTGTAAAGCTTTCACTTGATGTTGAGTCTTCAGTAAGTTGTTTGAAATATCTGAAGTAAATATCAATTGTATAATTATCTGGTATAGAGCTTATTCCAAGTATAGGTGCTGTTGTAAACTGGATTGTGGTGTTTTCCGAATTTAATACGATAGAACCGTTTTCTGTAGTTGCTACTACAGGAGAATTCGTAATAATTGTTTCACCAACTCCTCCTGTAGCAGTAACAGTGCATGTATTTGAATGCGGGTGATATAGATATTTTTCATTTTTATAATAAAATTGGTTATCCAGAGAGTAGGTATATTGTTTTCCTTTGTTTACAAAATAATCAATTACAGGTTTTTGCCCCTGTAAATTATTCAAATTGTTAATATGCAGAGTATTATTATTATCGCTGGAAGTTCGTAATAATGAATCAAAATAAACTATATTATCTGTTTCAGGAAAATAAGGCACAGTAATTTTTATACCGTCACTAATATTTTCTGTCTGTATGCTGATTTCATTTGAACCACCTTCTGCTTCTACAGCTATATAAGGATTTCTGTCAGAAGTATAATAGATGGTTGTAGAATCATATTTATCTGTATCTACATAATATGCATATTCTTTTCCCGGAGTTACATAAGAATCAAGGAATACTATTGAAGTAAAAGCCGGCGGATTTTGATTATTATAATCTTCAAAATTGAATAGTTTGGTATTTGTTGGTTTCCATTCATTATTGCTATCTTTTACTGCTTCATAAATGTCAATTCGTTTATAATAAATGCTTTCATGACTTACTTTGATTTTGTTTCCCTGTGCAGTTGCTTCAATTTCTACTGCTGGTTTAGCTGGATTATCGGGTAAAACAAGTTTGACTGGCATTCCGCAATTCTTAACATCAAAGATTTTGCTATAAGAACTACCAGAACTGTTTGGTCGTGCTTCAGAAAATTCTCCTTTTACAAGACCTGCTGAGGCAAGAATAAAAGTTGTATCATACATATGGTCAAATAATAAGCTATTTGTCTCTGAATTTAGATATTCCTGTGAATGAAGTTCTGGATTTCCGTTAATATTTTCAGATGTATAAAGATATAGTTTTATACTGTCTTTAAGTTTATAAAGTTTTATTTTATATTGTTCCATTTCTGCACTAATAGAATCTATACGGAAAATGTATTCATAATAGTAATCTGTATTTTCAAAGCAGGTGCCTTCAACAGAACCATCATTTTCAAATGTCAGTGTGGCATTTTCATATTTTACAGTTGGTGGAATAACTTCTTCATTTGGTGCAATAATAACTGTCGCACCACTTTCCACCGCTTCTTCTGTAAGTGTAACCTCTGTTGTCCCTTCAATACTCTGAATATCAGCCTTGCCGTCAACTACAATCTGTGCAGCAGGCTGGGATCCTTCGGGTGCAACAACTTCAATCTTTTCTACAGTTCCGCCTTTAACGGTAACCTTATCAACATTTTCATTTACAGTGATGGTTTTGATTACAATGTTTTCTTCCGATTCAATCTTTGTGGCTGCAGCATCTACTACAAGAGCTTCTACCTCCGAAGTTCCTTCCATTGCCACGCGAACTGCGTCTTTTTTTACTTCTACGTTGGCAACCTTGGAGTTTTTGATGTGAATACTGTTGGAACCACCGCCGTTTACAACAAGCTTAGTAATATTGCTGCAGCCGGTGAGGGTAACGTCACCATCGCCAACCTGCTGGTCAATGATGATTATGGCATTGCTTACATTTACTA
>JAEEGG010022001.1_pt1 | contig 12610 bp, 5 predicted proteins | sample 9134161 | NCBI WGS metagenome assembly JAEEGG01 (sample SAMN16246543, study PRJNA631951) | gut metagenome | biome: gut microbiome; feature: rumen; material: CR-attached | host: Bos | place: Iran: Karaj | collected 2018-10
AAAATCATATTACAAATTAAACCATATATTAATAAATCATTATAATCCTTAACTGCACTACTTATTACAATATTAACTATAATCATTTGAACTGCATTTAAAGTATAATTTAAGGCTGTCGCGCCTGATGCCTTTAAGGATAATTTAAAATCCTCAAAGCATCCTTTAAGCTTAAAAGTAAATTTAAGCATTCTTTTTTCAGATCTAAAATATTTTATCAATGAAAGTGAAGCTAGACCAAAGCCTACTATTAATGATAAGGCCGCTCCATACATACCCCAATTAAATACCTGAATGAATAAAAACATTGAAGCTATTTTAATAACATTTGCCAAAATATAGAAAAATGATGATAGCCTTGGATTATTATCTATTGTCATAAATGATGCCATTAATACAGAAAATATAATAATTGGATCACCTAAGAAATAAACTAATAAATAAGCATAAATACCATCCTGTAGCTCAGCTGCAAATAAAGAAGCTATTGGCTTTGCAATAAATGCGCCTAGAGCACACACTAAAAGACCAAATGCCATGCCAAAGATAAGACATGCTGAGAAGGCAGCATTTGCCTTCTTAGTGTCTCTTTTTCCTAGTAATGAGCCTACTACTATCGCTCCACCTACACCTAGGGCTAGGCCTGGCATTTGAACTATTAATATGACAGGCACTGCCATAGATGATGCCGATAGTGCTACACCACCTAATAAATTACCAACAATTATTCCATCAAATAATGATGCGAATTGCATAGCAAATATTGTTAATACTGAGGGTATTAAATATTGATAAAATTTTTTATTTATAAGCTTTGAATTTCTTTCAAGCACTATAACAACCCCTTATTCTATTCTTTCAAAGAAACCTAATGTATCTAAGGATTCAATAGCCTTTTCTAGATATTCTCTATCTGTAATAGGCCACTTATATCCTAAATGATATAAGGCCTTATTTGTAAATTCATTATTAGATGAAATATAGGCATGAGTATGCTTATCACTTGAAGAATAGGAAATTAGTGATGAAACAAGCATATTCTTTTTATCATCTGCCATCATTTCTGTCATAGCCTTAACAAATTCTTCATCTGATACAACTTCAATTTCAAAGCCTAATCCATTTAATGCATAAATGATATCACCCATTTGAATCATATGTGAATTAGCACTATGGAATACTGTAAATTTAGAATTTGTATTAGCCAATAATAAGATTGTTTTCGCAACCTCATCAATTGGTGAGAAATCGACTTCAATATCCATAGAATTAACTGGGAACTTATGTAATACTGAATATCCCTTTAAATCTCTCATAAATCCATTTGTAATAGAATTAGCCTGGAATTCACCATCACTATTTCTACCCATTAGGTTACCAACTCTAATAATCTTAGCATCTAAGCCCTTATCTATCTCTTCTAAGATTGCCTTTTCTGCCATAAATTTAGAATTAACATATTTATTAGAAATATCCTGTCCAAAATATAGCATATTTTCCTTCATCCTAAATGTAGGCTCAAATTTATTATCTATATTTTCGCCAGCCACTGATAATGTTGAAATTTGAATTAATCTAGCATTCTTAGCCTTAGCGACATTAATTAAATTCTTAACACCACCAACATTAATTCTTTCAATACTATCATCCTGAGCAAAATGCTTAACAAGGGCAGCGGAATTAATGATTGTGTCAATCTTGTAATCCTTTATCTTTTCTAATAAAGCCTCATCAGTTACATCACAATCAATAATCTTAACATATCTTTCTATTTCTTCCTTAAATGGAGAATCAAAATAATAAGTCATTAAGCCCTCTAATCTTATTTGAGGACTAACCTCCTTACCTCTAACTAAGGCAATTATATTTTCTCCTCTATCCATCATTTCCTTTAAAATATGGATACCTAGGAAGCCAGTTGAACCAGTTAATAATACAGTACCAAGATTTCTTTCTTCCTTAATATCATTAACATATTTAACATTATTATATGTAAGTGCAGGAAGCTCTACTTCCTCAATTTCTTCTTCGACCTCTTCTACACCATTTAAAGAATTAATATGCTTTTCTAATTCTAATACAGTTGAATATTCAAATATATCCTTATAAGCAATTGGAAGCTTTTCTTGTAACGCTAGCATAGCTACCTTAGATGCAGAAAGTGATGTACCACCTAAATCGAAGAAATCCTCATCTACTCCAATATTAGAATCACCTAATGCCTTAGCAAATATATCTAAAAGCTTTCTTTCTAAATCATTCTTAGGCTTTCTTGTTTCTCTCTTCTTTTCCTCAACCTTAATTTCAGGTAAGGCCTTCTTATCAATCTTACCATTTGGAGTTAATGGAATTCTTTCTAGCTGCATCATAACCTTAGGAATCATATAAGGAGTTAATGATTTAGCCATATGTGCTGTTAAATCATCCTTATCGATTTCTACTGTCGCGGTAAAGTAAGCTGCTAAATAATCACCATCAACCTGATTAGTTTTAACAACAATTATACTTCTTGAAATATTAGGATAAGAATTTAATACCTTCTCGATTTCATCAAGCTCAACTCTTAATCCTCTTAGTTTAACCTGATTATCTAATCTACCAAAGAATTCAATGTTACCGTCATTATTATAACGAGCTAAATCACCGCTTCTATAAGCTCTCTTACCCATAACATTAATGAATTTTTCTTCAGTCTTTTCAGGCATACCTAAATAACCAATACCAACTGAATCACCACAAATTGTTAAATCACCAATAGCGTTAATTGGTAAAATATGGCCAGCCTTATCAAGTAAATATAATGATGTATTCGCAAATGGCTTACCAATAGTCATATATTTATCAGTAACATGATGATATGTACATGTTATTGTAGTTTCTGTAGGACCATATCCGTTATAAATTTCAGCGTTAACACCAAGTGCTCTTAGCTTTTCACAAAGCTCAGTAGGCACTGCCTCCGCACCCATATCTAATACTTCAAAATTCTTTAAGGCCTCAATGAATTCCTTCATATCGATGAAATTAGATACAAATGATGGAGTCATAAACATTATATTAACCTTATTCTTAATTAATGTCTTAGCTAATAATAATGGATTTTCAATTTCCTCTTCACTTGCTATAACAGCTGTGTAGCCATGAGATAATGGAACGCATTCCTCTTGAAGTGAGGCATCAAAGCTTAAAGAGGCAAATGAACAACCAACAGGATCCTTCTTTATATCTCTATATGGCTTAGTACCAATATTTTTACCATCTAATACATAATTAACTAAATTATGATGAGAAATCATAACACCCTTAGGTCTTCCTGTTGAACCAGATGTATAAATGACATAGCATAGGCTATTAGATGGAATATTAACATCAGGATTATTAATCTTACTAGATTCTAATATATCCTCAATACTAAATGCTTTAACATTAGCCTGCTTAATTAATTCCTTCTTTTCATCTAATATCTTTTTAGTTGAAATTAAATATTTAGCTTTAGAATCTGAAATAATATATTCAACTCTATCATCTGGATATTTAGGATCAATAGGAACAAAGGCTCCACCAGATTTAATAATACCCTGTCTTACAACATAGGCCTTAGCTATTCTAGGCATTAGCATAATAACCTTATCCTCTAGCTTAACACCATTATCAATCAAGGTATTGGCAACCTTATTACAAGCCTCATTAAATTCCTTATATTTAAATTGTCCATCCTTACCAATAACGGCAATCTTATTAGGATTTAATATAGCCTGCTTTTCTACTAATTTATTAAATGATATATTAGGTATTTCTTCCTTATTATCATTAAATATATTATAGAATTCTAAATCTTCCTTAGGTAATGTATTAATATCCTTAATCTTACCTCTTATCATTAGCTCATTTAAGACAAGCTCAAATAATCTCTTAAATGAAGATATAGTATTTAAATTATAAATTGCCTCATCAATTTCAAAGTGTGCTCTAAATACCTTATTCTCTAGGAATACATCTAATCCAAATGCACTCTTAGGTGTATCTGATTCTAGAATAACAGATTCAGCCTTAAAGCCACCAATATTATCAAATGTGAAATTATCACCCTGATATGCAAACATTATATCGGCACTTACATCAAAATCCTTAACAACATCAGAGAATGAATATAAATCATTTGCTTGTAAGCTAGATAATATATTCTTAGCCTCATTTAGCTTATTTAATACATCATCATTTTCTTCATATTTAATATATACAGGTAATGTTTTAACAAGCATTGATACTGTATTTATTAGCTTAGATGAGCCTCTACCATTATAAATAGTTACATATAAGGCATCATTCTTATATAGATACTTTGATAATGTAAATGCGAATGCGAAATTAAAATATGCATTCATTGTTAATTTATTATCATTAATGAATTTATTTAATTTATCTAAATCGATATTTAAATTAAAATCTATAGATTTAAGCTTAGATTTATCACTAACCTTTAAATCCTTCTTAATTAAATATTCACCATCAATATCCTTTAATAAATCTGAATAGAATTCCTTATTCTTATTAAATTTATCAGTTAATAAATTCTTCTTTTCCTTTAAGGCAACATTAAAACCATCTAAATCCTCATTTATTAAATCCTTACCTAAATAAGCATTATTAATATCATTTAATATAATAGCCTCACTAGTACCATCACAAATAATATGATGGAAATCTAAGAATAAATAATTAGAATCAGATGCTTCTATAATAGATGCTCTATATAATTTACCATCTAATATTTCAAATGGCTTAATTAATTCATTAGAATCTAATTTATCAACCTTAATATTATCTATAATAACATCATCATTAAATCTTTTAGCAACGATATTACCATCACTATTCATAGATAATCTAGTCTTTAAATATGGATGGTTATTAATAGCCTTTATTACAGAATCCTTTAATTTATTTAAATCTATTTTCTTATCTAGCTTAAATAAAATAGGAATATTATAGTTTGTAGAGCCTCTATTAGATACACATTCAACAAAGATACCTTCCTGTGTCTTAGTAATAGGATATTCATCTAATAATTCAAATTCATCATTATCATCTTCTTTATTTTCTAAGATATTAACTAATTCTCTAATAGTTTGATTATTCTTTAAATCACTATTAGTTATTTCCTTATTAAATTCCTTAGATAATAAAATAGATAATCTAATAGATGAAATAGATGTTAAGCCTGCATCATAAATATTAGTTGTTACACCAAATGATTCATGGCCTAAAATATCCTTTAATATATCAAATACCTTCTTTTCAGAATCAGTCTCAGGCTTAACTACCAGAGCAAGCTTAAGCTCTGGCTTTGGCAATTCCTTCTTATTAACCTTCTGATTTTGATTTAGAGGAATCTTATCTATTTGCATAGTATAAGCAGGAATCATATAAGGTGGCTTTCTTTCACCAATAAATTGATTTAGCTTATCTACATCAATCTTACTATCAGAAACAATATATGCACAAATAAATACTATACCAGCTGGATCCTTAAAATCCTTTACAGTAGCGTCTTTAATACCTGGGTATTCTCTAATAATCTTTTCTACCTCAGTTAGCTCTACTCTAAAGCCTCTAATCTTTACCTGTCCATCCTTTCTTCCGATAAAATCAATATTACCATCACTTAAATATCTAACGATATCTCCTGTCTTATATAAAACACTAAATTTAGGATCATTATCAAAAGGATTCTTAAGGAAGGCTTCCTTATCCTCCTTTTCTCTATTTAAATATCCTCTTGATACCTGAGGACCAGCAATATATAATTCACCAGAAACTAATGTTGGTAATCTCTTCATATTCTTATCTAAAACATAAGATTTATAATCAGAATTTATCTTACCAATAGGTACTCTATAATATAGCTTATCTACTAAGAAGCCTGTACAATATGTAGTACCCTCAGTAGGACCATAAAGATTATAAAGCTTATAATTCTTTGGTGGTTCAATAGGTACAAGCTTCTCTCCACCAACATATAAATACTTTAATGTTTTAGTTTCTATTTCAGATGCGAATTGTCTACCTACCTGAGTAGTCATTAAAACATGAGTAATACCTGAATCATCATAATATTTTCCAAGCTTCATTAAATCTAATCTTAATTCCTCTGGAATAATATAGACTGTACCACCTGCCGATAATGTAGGATATAAGTCATTTAAATTAGCATCAAAGCCATATGATGCATAAGTGGCAGCCTTGCAGCTACTATCCATGTTAAACATCTTTTTAGAATATTGAACTAAGGCATTAACATTTCTATGCTCAATCATAACTCCTTTTGGAACACCAGTTGAGCCTGATGTATAAAGCATAATAAATAAATCATTAGGTTTAACATTAACATTAGGATTTACATCACTTGTCTTTAATCCTAATAATTCATCTGTATAAATCTTTAATCCCTTAAAATCATCAATAATATCATCAAATTCTCTATCTAAAATTAAGCATTTAGCACTAGAATCCTTAACCATGAAATTTAATCTATCCTTAGGATATGTAGGATCAAGTGGCTGATATGCCATACCAGATTTTAATACACCAATAGATGCGATAACAACAAATTCATTCTTACGAATAAGAATAGATGTTACTTCTCCACTCTTAAATTTATTTTCTAATAATTTATTAGCTATTCTATTAGAAGCTAAATCTACTTCCCTATATGTATATTCCTTATCCTTAAATACAACACAATTATTATTAGGATAATTCTTTACAGATAATTTAAAATCATCTAGGAATGTATTATTTTCATTAATATATGATGTATCGGCGTTATTAAATGAATCTAATAATTCTAATTCATCATTATCAACTAAACTAATATCAGATAGCTTTTCTTTAGCTAATAATTCATGTAATGCTATATCATACATCTTAATTAAATGATCGATAGTACCTCTTTCATATTTATCAGCCTTATATTCAACCCATAAATTAAATTCTCCATCAATTCTATGGATTTCAATTGTTAAAGTACCCTTACCATCAATTCTATCAAGGCATTCTAAATATTCCTTTTTACCATTTAGATCATAATTATAAAAAGAATCGCCCTGATATGCACAGAAGATTGATGAATTAATACCTAAATCAGTAGTTAAATCAGAGAAAGGATAAACTAAATTATTTTGGCTTTCTCTTTGTTCTTTATCCGCTTCCTTTAAATAATCAATTACATTTTCCTTATGCTCTAAATAGAATGGATATGTCTTAACAAACATACCATATGTATTATTTAAATCATCATTTCTACCATTATTAACTGTTAGGAATAAGCTCTTATTATCCATATTAACAATTGATAATAAATATGAGAATCCTGCTAAAAAGAATGATGATGTCTTAATATTATTCTTTTTAACAAAGGCCTTAATATCATCATTTTTAATAGATATTTTCTTTTCAAAAAATACATATTCTTCTTTAGCTTCATTCTTATCAAATACTAATGTAGAATCAGTTTCAGGATCAGCTATCATCTTACCAAAGTAATCCTTAGCCTTTTTATAAGCTTCACTCTTTAATGATTCTATTTCCATATCTGAAATATCATTAGCTGACTTTATTTCAGTCTCTAACTTATTACCCTTGTAGCAATTACAAAAATCATCAATAAATAGCTTTATTGAAGTACCGTCCATAATAATATGATGGAAATTAAAATAGAAATAATAATTACCTTCAAATTTTAATAATCTAAATCTATAAAGATAATCCTTTAATAAATCAAAATATTCTACACCAATTTCTAAGCTATTTACTTCTTCAACATCTAGGCTTATAGTTCTTTCATTAAAAAACTTATAAACCTTACCATCATCTTCCATACATAAATTTGTATTTAAATATGGATGAGCCTTTAATATTTCATTAACTGAAAAATTAAATCTTTTTAAATCAATATCTTTTCCTAGCTTCATTAAAAATGGAAGATTATAAGCATCTGTCTTATTTAGGCAAGATACATATATTCCTTCCTCTGTTTTTGATAGCATATGTTTTTTATTCATAACATCACGCTCCTATTATAAATCGAACTCTTATTCTATAATTGTATCATATCTTTAATTATATTGAAATAATTAAAGGCTATTTAAGGCAAAAAAAGCCTCTTACTTATGAGTAAGAAGCTAAATTCTTATAACTATTCAGTTACTTCTGCATTTGGAGCATCTGGTTTGCACATAATTGCGCCTACTAGGTAGAAGCCAGCTATTAATGCACTAATCCAGTTAATCCAGCCACCACGAGTAATAGCCCAAACATAATCAAGACATAATAATACGCCAAATACGATTGCGCCAATTCTCCATTTTCCATGCATACTGCACTTTAAGCCACATAATACTTCGAAGATTAGTAAGATAGAACCAATTACAACTGCAACATAAACAACGGCTTTAGCAAAAGAAACAGCAAAATCAATTTGTTCTGGAGTTGCTCCTGTCTTAACTGCTTCTTGTCTTGCAGTCTCAACTGCACTTTCAAGGCCAGTAATACTAATAATGATACCAACAACACCTAGCACTAACATTGCTATTGTAGCAATGAATAATAATAATGCATATTTGTTTGATTTTATTCTTTTCATCAAAATATCCTCCTGAAATTTATTATAACAAAGCAATCATTCCAAGTAAATAAAAAGCTAGTAAAGTTCTAAATTAGTTGGGTTTGATATAGCTTTTATTAATCTCTAAAATGACATTCCTTACCACTAGATAATGCCTTTTCTTTTTTAATTTTCTTATCATTATACATATTGTCATCTGCTCTTTTTAAGGTATCTAGGATACTATCATTTTCATTTAAAGCAAATCCAAATGCACAAGAATAGCCTGTTACTTCCATTTTATCTTCCATAACAGAAATCATAACAGAAGCTTCCTCTTCTGTGATAGGCTTAAAGAATAAGCCCATAAATTCATCTCCACCAATTCGATAAATTCTAAATCCAACTGTTGAAAATGTTTGTAAAACCATAGAAATAATTTTTAGTGCATTATCGCCAGCCTCATGACCATATTTATCATTCATATATTTTAATTCATTCATATCGATAGATATCGCACCATAAACCTTATATGATAAGGCTTGTTCATAGCTTTGACGATTTAATAATCCTGTTAGTGGATCTAATGTTGCGATATGGATATAAAGGAATATGAAATATAGTAATAAAGCCGCCGCGAATATTGGAGTAAAATCATCTGGCTTTTCAAATATTACAAGTAAAATAATTCCTAAAAAAGCCGCTACTGTAATAAATAATGATATTCGTTGGTCATTATATGAATATTTCTTTAAATAGAAAATATTATATGTAACAAAGACTATAAAATATATTCCAAATATAAAATATGGCCATAGTCTTAAAGGACCACCCATATATGTGCTTACCTCTCCTGCTGGAACAAAATAAGCGATAAGCTTAGTCCATTGTGATGTTAAATAAAATGGAATACTTACTAATTCTGGTAACAATAAAATAATTTTATATTTTAATGGTAACTTTTTTCTAGATGGAGATGCGATTGGAAGTAATGTGATTATTAATATTGGATATGAGATATATTTAAATGCAGTTAGAAAGTGTCTTAAAATAAATAAGCTACTATAATTTTGAGTATATAGCTCAACATTATGAACTATATTAATTACTAATAGTAAAATAATAGCTATTCTAGCTCTTCTTTTTATTTCTTTACTTAAATGAACACTTATAAATAGGATTATAAATAATCCAAAAATCTCAAATAACAATACATAGTTATCTAAGATATAATCTAAAAACCACATAAAAATATCTCCAATTTTCGAAATACACTTATATAATAACATTATTTATTAAAATAAATAAAACATTTTTAAAGAAAGTGTTTTAAAAAGAAAAGATAAGATTGAATCTTATCTTAAAAAATATAATTGTATACCAAGCTCATAATCCATTTTACCTGATTTAATATCTAAATCTAATTTAGTTAATAAATCTATATTATTCTTGATATCAGCTATTGATTTAGTTTTAGCATCCTTAATCATATAATATGCCACATTAGGCTTAACCTGGAATAGATTTGCTATCTCATCCTGACTTACATTTGCCTTTGATAAATTATAAACATTATATAATTGCTGAAATTTATTTAATAGCATTGGAATTAAATTAGAGGCAGCATTTATAGTTTTAAAATCTTCATAAATTTCAAATATTCTCTTCTTATCTCCTCTTAATACTGCATTAGTTAATTCATAGCCCTTATCCTCTAAAGGCTTAGGAACCATCTTTAATACGTCTTCCTTTGTTATTTTCTTATCCTCATATTTATAGCATTTTAATATTTCAATTGAGGAATCAACAAATGTTAAATTATCACAATAGCTAATTAATAATGATAATACATCATCATTAATTTCATAGCCATCCTCTGTAAATTTATTTTTAGCATATTCATCAAGAGGAACATTTCTAACCTTAATATCTATAAATGACGCATATTTCTTTAATGAATTATAAATAGGACCACCCTTAGAATCATTAAAGTCATATCCTTCTGTTGAAATACCAATTAATACATTAGTTGAATTATAATCGGCCATTGATGTTAATAGCTCCTTAATAGCATTTTCAGATGCGTCCTTAAAAAGCTCTGCGCTTTTAACAACAATAACCTTAGGCTCATCAAATAAAGAAATTGTAGTAAGCTCATTAACAACATCATAAACAGAATCTTCATCAAGGTCATAATAAACCTCATCAAAGCTTCCCTTTATTCCTTTTTTTATTTCTTCAATTTTCTTTACTCCAACTGAATAATCATCAGTTGATAAAAAATAGCTTACCACAAGTTCACCTTCTATCTGCCACTAGCCTTAGTTATTTCATTTATATATTTTGCTAAATCATTGCTATAATCAAAATCTCTTGAAATATAGCTCCAATTAGAATTAGATACTGTAGATGGTAAATTCATTCTACCAATATCATCAGATAATCCTAAATAGTCTTGAATAGGAATAATTACCATATCACAATCAGTCTTCATTGCATATTCAATTATTTTTAAATTAGGCTTATCTAAGAATTTAATATCACACACATCATCAATAAGCTTTTTATAAAGCTTTGGCTGTTGATGATAAAAGCTCATTAATGTCTGATTATCATGAGTACCTGTATAGAATACATTATTTTCCTTAAAGCCCTTCTTAATTGGAGCCTTCTTTCCATCTCCAAGCTCAAATTGGAAAATATTCATTCCAGGATATCCACACTTCTTTAGTAGCTTTGTTACATCATCTGTTAAAAATCCTAAATTTTCCGCAACTATTCTAGCATTAGGAATAGCCTTATTTATTGCCTTAAACAAATCATATCCAGGGCCTACCTCCCAATGTCCATTTCTAGCAGTTGAATCACCATATGGGATACTATAATATCCAGCAAAGCCTCTAAAATGATCTATTCTTAAAATATCATAAAGCTTAAATGAATGCTTAACTCTTCTAACCCAGAATTTATATCCATCCTTCTTCATCTTAGCCCAGTCATATAATGGGTTACCCCATAGCTGACCATCAGCTGAGAAAAAGTCAGGTGGACATCCAGCAACACCCTTAGGCTTTAAATCCTCATCTAATTGGAAATCCTTAGGATTTGCCCAAACATCGGCTGAATCATATGCACAATAAATTGGCATATCACCCATTATTAATATGCCGTTTTTATTAGCATATTTTTTTAATTTCATAAATTGCTTATAGAAAAGGAATTGATAAAATTTAATTTCTCTAATTCTATCCTTTTTAAATTCCTCACATAACCATTTTAAGGAATCCTTATTTCTTTTTCTTTCATTGTCATACCATTCATACCAAGGTAAGTTACCCTGCCATTCCTTTATGGCAACAAACATAGCATAATCATTTAGCCAATCATCATTATCCTTAATGAATTTTTCAAATTCATCCTCATAAATATCTGAATTTAAAAATGCTTTATGTAATAATGGATATTTATTGTTAAATAAATAATCATAATTTACTCTATTTGTTGGAAATGAAACAGGTAAATCAATCATTTCTAATAATCCATCTTCAACTAGCATATCTAAATCAATGAAATATGGATTATAGGCAAAGGCACTTGTTGAAGAATATGGTGAATCACCATATGATGTTGGGCCTATTGGTAAAATCTGCCAAATTTTTTGTCCTGATTTCTTTAAAAAATCAACAAAATCATAAGCACATTTACCTAATGTACCTACTCCATATTTTCCAGGAAGTGATGAAATATGAAGTAAAATTCCCGCTTCTTTCATTCTAATCCTTCCTCCTTTTTTATTTCATTTAATAATTTAATTTCTTCTTTAGTAAATTCTCTATTTTCTAATAAATCTGGTCTTCTTAATAATGTTTTTCTTAAGGCTTCCTTTAAATGATATTCTCTAATAAGCTTATGATTACCATTTAATAAAACCTCAGGAACAGATTTACCATTATATTCAATAGGTCTTGTATATTGAGGATATTCTAATAAACCATAAGAAAATGA